>Ga0105104_10000493_pt1 | contig 30503 bp, 19 predicted proteins | sample PPLLaktember2015_3_FD_87034 | JGI IMG/M metagenome (GOLD analysis project Ga0105104, IMG submission 87034) | Freshwater sediment microbial communities from Prairie Pothole Lake near Jamestown, North Dakota, USA - PPLs Lake P7 Core (6) Depth... | ecosystem: Environmental > Aquatic > Freshwater >...
CCACGAAGGCCACGAAGGCCACGAAGGCCACGAAGGAGAGCACGCCCGGCGCGGTCTTGGGGCGCCGCGAAGCGCGGCGCAGCGGGGTGGGGCTGTCCACAGGCAAACAAGCGGGGAGACTGCGGGCTTGCTTGCCTGCGGGCACTCCCATCCCGCTGGCGAGGCGGCGACTCCGTCGCCGCCCGCCCCAAGGCCGCTCGCGTCTCTAGCGTGACCAGCCTCGGTGAACTCGGTGATCTTGGTCGTTGTTGATCTTCGTGCTCTTCGTGAGCTTCGTGGTGAACCAGGACCACCTTCAACCTCACTCGGTCGTTCTTCGTCCCGCCATTCCCGCGTAGAACAGCGCCCCGCCGATCAGCAGCACGCCCACGGCGGCCGTGGCGGCCTGTGCGGCGCCCGCGACGCTGGTCGCCTTCACGCTCGCTTCCCAGTTGACGTAGATCAGCGCCGAGATCGCCAGCCCGACGACGGCGGTGACCACTCCCGCCGTTAGCAGCGGCGTGTGGGACTGCGTGAGGTCCGGGATCCGGTCCACGTTCACCGCCCCGAACCGCTTGCCGATCCAGAACCAGTAGATCAGCAGGCTGACCGGGTGCATCACGCCGGCCCAGATGAAGACCGCCTGCTGGTTGCCCGTCCACTGCACGGTGAGCGCGACGAGCAGCGTCATGAACATGCCGCCGATCCCGCCCGTCATCGCGCCCAGCCCGACCACCGCGCCGGAGACCTTCTCGGGGAACAGGTCCGTCGCCGAGGTGAAGACGTTGGCCGACCACGCCTGGTGGCAGGCCGTGGCCAGCGAGATCAGCGCCACGCAGACCGCGAAGCTGTCGGTGTAGTAGGCGCCGATCGCGCACGGCATGCACGCGGCCGGGAGGAGCATCGCGGTCAGCCGCGCCGGGCCCACCTGCCACCCGCGGGACATCAGGAAGCCGGACAACCAGCCGCCGGCTATCGACCCGACGCTGGCGCCGGTGTAGATGATGGCCAGCAGCAGCGCGCTCTTCAACGGGTTCTGCCCGCGCTCACGCTCCAGGTAGGAGGGCAGCCAATAGAGGTAGAACCACCAGACCGGATCGGTGAGCAGCTTCGCGATCAGGAACGGCCAGATCTCGCGGTAGCGCAGCAGCGCCGTCCAGTGGAGCCGCAGTCTCGCCTGCCCCGGCGGCCGGCCCGCCTGGATGTAGGCCAGCTCGGCTGGCGTTACTCTCTTCGACTCCTCCGGCGAGTCGAACCCCCACTGCCAGAAGATCAGCCACACGAAGCCGATTATCCCGATGGTGATGAAGGCCCACTGCCAGCCGAAGGTCGAGGCCAGCCAGACCGTCGCGAACGACACCATCACGCCCACGTTGGTGCCGGAGTTGAACAGCCCGGTGGCCAGCGCCCGCTCCTTCTGCGGGAACCACATCGCCACCGCCTTGATCGACGCCGGGAAGTTGGCCGCCTCGGCGAGGCCCAGGAAGAACCGGACGATCGCGAAGCCAAGGACCGTGCGCACGAGGCCATGCGCCGCAGCCATCGTGGACCAGAGGATCAGCGCCCCCGCCAGGCTGCGCTTCACGCCGAACCGATCGATGACCGTCCCGATGATCGAGGGAAACGCCGCGTAGGCAGCCGTGAACGCAAACGTGACCCAGCCGTAGTCCACGTCGGTCCAGCCCAGGGCCGACTGCAGCGTGGTCTTGAGCACCGAGAGGGAATTGCGGTCGATGTAGTTGATGGTGGTGCAGAAAAAGATGAGCGCGCAGACGACCCAGCGGTAGCGGCCGACGGCCGACGTGGCGGCGCTGACGGCCACCGGCGTTCCACGAGATTCGAATGGCATCCTGTGCTCTCCCTGCAGGGTGTGACCATAGTGGTCACTCCACCTGTGGCCTCGTCGAGACTCCAACCCAGCCCTTTTTGGCCGTCGCTTGAATACCACCCGGATCCGGGCAGAGTCAAGTAAGAACGCCCTTGGGGCTTATGGACAGACCAGTTGGGAGGAGGAGGACGGAGGGTGGTGTCCCGGGGATGTGCCCGCGTCCGTCTCGCCCGCCGCAGCGGATGTGGGCGAGCCAGCCAGGGTCGGGGCCTCGCCGGCGAGGATCTTCGCGACTCCCCAGGCTCCGGCAGGGCGGAGCCCTGCTCGTCACGGGACCAACCCTCAGCCATCCACGCCGAGCGGCAGCACCGTGCGCAGCGTAGTGCCGTGCAGCTCGCTCGCAATCTCCATCCGTCCGTGCAGTTGGCGGACGCGCTCGCGCATGCCGGCAATGCCGACGCCCATCGGGGCCGTCGCCGAGGAATTCGTCGCGGCCTCCAGCACCCCCTCGGGGAGTCCGGATCCGTGGTCGCGGACCTCCAGGATCACGGAGTCTTCCGTGCGGGAAAGGTGGATCGCGACGGTGGCGCTGCCGGAGTGCCGGTGGACGTTGGCCAGCGCCTCCTGGACGATGCGGAACAGTGTCAGCTCTGCTTCGCACGGCAGGCGGCCGAGATTCGCCTGGATGTCGAGTTCCGAGGCGATGCCGCTCCTTCGGCTGAAGCCCGCGGCGTACCACGGCAACACGTATTCGAGCCCGAGGTCGTCCAGCATCGGCGGGTGGAGCAGGTACGAGACGGTCCGAATCTCCTGCGTGACCTCCTCCAGAAGCTGGCCGCTCTCGGCCAGGACCCTCTGGAGGCGTGTGCAATCGTGTGCGTGCACGAGCCTGACCGATCGGTCCATGTTGATCGCCAGGGCCCCGAGCATCTGCGCGGTGCTGTCGTGCAGTTCCCGCGCGATCCGTCGGCGCTCCTCGTCCTGCAGCCGCAGCAGCCGGCCGGACAGGTCGCGGTGGGAGTCCTCCGCCCGCTTGCGTTCGGCGACTTCCGCCTGCAGGACGATGTTCACCTTCTCGAGCTCGAGGGTCCGCTCCCTCACGCGCTCCTCCAGTTCGTCGTGCGCCTGCTGCAGTTCCCGCGAGCTGTTCTGCGCGGAGCGGCCGAAGTGAATGGCCAGCATGAGCACGCTGCCGAGCAGGCCGCCAAGGACCATCGCCAGCCTCGGCAGGGACGACTGCGAGCGCGAGAGGATCTCGGGCTTCGGCCACACCCGAATGGTCCATGCGACCCCGGGCAGCTCCAGCGTCCCCTGCTCGGTCAGCGCGGCGTCGTACTCGGGCTCGCTGCCCGGCATGCGGTAAATCTCGGTCGCTCCATCAAGCACCGACACGGAGTAGCCCAGGTCCTTATGATCTTCCAGCATGGCGTCGAGCGCCGCCCTGACATCCACGATGGCGACGAGGAAGTGCTCGACCCCGCCCCCGCGGACGACCGGCACGACCAGGCGGAAGGCAGACCGGCCGTCGGGAAGCGGGAAGCGGGGCGTGACGGTGGGGTGAGTGTCGGCACGCGCCGAAGCCGCGGCCCCCACGAGCGAAAGCGCCACCCTTGCGGCCGGCGCCACGCCACGGGTGGCATAACCCTCCCGGGTGACCGACCATAACACCCGCCGGCCGGCATCCATCCACTCCAGGCCCAGGTAACCGTCGTGGTGGTCCAGGAACAACCGGGAACCCAGTTGCTGTTCGTGGGGCGTGGAGCTAGCCTTGTCGCTCCACAGCTCCGCGAGCCGAACCTGCGCGAGGAGACGCGACCGCACGTCGGACCTGATGTCCGCCCGCAGGCTGTCCATCAACTGGAACGTCGTCTGGCACAGGTGTTCGCGTTCGTAGACCTCGAGTGGATCCCAGAGCGCGAACGACGCCGTCAGGCCGGCAAGCACGACGCTGCCGACCCAGACCACGGACTTCGATGGAGCGACAGCGGCCCTCATCCACGTCACCGGAGGATCCCCTCCGCCGGCGACGCGCCGCCGTTCGTCATGGGGACCCGGCCGGGAAACGGCAGTGGCGAGGCCGGGGCGGCCGCCGGCGAAGACGGCAGGTGCCCTCCGGCGAGATCGGCCGACGGTGAGGCCGACTGCACCTCGATGAGGTGGTGCGCGATCGCGTACCTCACCAGCCCCGCGAGCTCCCGGATGTTCAGCTTTCCCATGATCCTCGCGCGGTGGGTTTCGGCGGTGCGTTCGCTGATCCCGAGCAGTCCGCCGATCTCCTTCATGTTCATGCCTTCGGCGATCAGTTGGAGCACCTCGCGCTCGCGCGGGCTCAGGGGATCGGCCGGGATCCGGGCGTTCGAGAGGTAGGCCTGGACGACGGCGCGCGAGACGCCGGGGCTCATGTAGATCTCGCCGGCGAGGACGGCGTCGATGGCCTGGACCAGGTTCGACGCGGCGCCACTCTTGAGAACGTAGCCCGACACCCCCGCGCGCAGCCCCGCGAGGACGTAGCACTCCTGGTTGTACATCGTCAGGAGGATGACCTTCGTGCCGGGGGACAGCCGCAGAATGTCGCGCGCGGCGTCGATGCCGTTCAGCAGCGGCATGCCGATGTCGAGGATCGCCACCTCCGGGCGCAGGTTCTCGCAGGCCTTCACCGCGGCCCGGCCGTCCGAGGCCTCGCCCACCACCTCGAACCCCTCCTGTCCGAGAACCGCTTTCAGACCCTCGCGCACGACCACGTGATCGTCGGCGAGCAGTACCCGGGAGCGCAGGACGGTCGGCAACATCGGCGGCACCTCGCCCGGTTATCGAGCACTCCACGTGCCCGCGACGCCGGCCGGAGACGTCTCCACCTTACTGTTGAGTGCTCAAGGGTTACGGCCAAACCTTCGGCAGATGCGGTGGTTGCGGCCTTTACGGCTCGCGTAATGCTGCTTACGCGACGCGTCAAGTCCGCCTTCGCTCCGCTTGTCGCTCCGGAGCTACGGCGCGCAAGCCGCTCGCCACCAGCCAGCTGCCACCAGCCACCCGCCTTCGCTCTCCCAACCGCAGGTTGCGAGCTACGGCAGGCAGGCCCGCCACCAGCCACCAGCCACTAGCCACCAGCCACTGGCCACCAGCGACTAGCCACCCGACATCCGTGACGACTTCCTGAAGCCAAGAAGACGGGATTCCCTGACTGGCCTGCCCCTCCGGCGGGACCTACCGTAGCGAGTGCCGGTTCACCCGGTTCGAATGTGACGGACGCGCGGTGGCGGCGAGGAGAGGACAGGAGGCCCCCTATGATTTCGGTGAGAAGATTCCGCGTACGCAAGCAGCTGGCGCTGACGATGGTGGCCACCATGGCCCTCTCGGGCGCCGGACCACTGATCCTAGCGACCGCAACCGTCCACGCGCAGGCGGCGGCGGTTGGACAAGGGTTTGTCGTCGATGCCGGAGATGTGCGGTTCATCTACCAGCAGATCCTGGTGGCGCAGGCTCACGCCGCCGGCGGCACACTGCTCGGGAACGGGCCGAACCAGGTGGCCGACCCGCAGCTCCCGCGCGGCCTCCGGACGGTGGACGGGAGCTACAACAACCTGGTGCCGATCCCCGATCAACACCTGTTCGGCAAGGCCGACCTGGTGTTCCCCCGGTTGACGACACCCGTCTATCGCACGGCGGAAGCCCTCAGCTTCGACCCCGATGGCCCCGGTGGGCAGGCCGCCGGCCAGGCGACGACGTACACCCAGAAGAAGGGCTTCGTCAGCGACTCGCAGCCCCGCCTGATCACCAACCTGATCGTCGACCAGTCGCCAGCCAATCCCGCCGCTGTCGCGGCGGCGACGAACCCGTGCGGATCCGGTGGCTTCGTCTGTTCAGGGACCGCCGATCCCGACCCCGACACGGGCGCGTTGTTCATCCCGAACATCACGCCGGACTTCGGGTTGTCGGCGCCGTTCAACCTGATGTTCGCGTTCTTCGGCCAGTTCTTCGACCACGGTCTCGACCTGGTCACCAAGGGCGGCGGGACGGTGGTCATGCCGCTGCGGGCGGACGACCCGCTGTTCGACGCCGGGGTCGACGGCGTTCCGTTCACCATCGACGACGGCCCCAACTTCATGGTCATGACCCGTGGCCAGAACCAGCCGGGCCCGGACGGCGTGCTCGGGGACAATCCGGCGACGACGCGGGACGAGAGCGCGGACGACATCCAGGAGGCCATGAACACCACGACGCCGTGGGTGGACCAGAACCAGACTTACACTTCCCACCCGTCCCACCAGGTGTTCCTGCGCCAATACGCGATGGTGAACGGCCGCCCTGTGCCCGACGGCAAGGTGCTGGACGGCGGAGCGTGCTCGGTCCGGGCCAACACCCCGCTCAGCATCGGTGGGACGGTCGACGAGATCTGTAACATCGGCAACTGGCGGGAGGTCAAGCAGCAAGCCGCGGCCAAGCTCGGCATCCAGCTCACGGACCAGGACGTCCTGGACGTCCCGCTGATCCTCACCGACCCTTACGGCCACTTCAAGCCAGGCAGGAACGGGTTCCCGCAGATCGTGCTCCCCGGCAACGCGCTGCTGGAGGGCGACCCGGCGGCCAATGGCAACGCCGGCGTGGCGATTCCGGCCAATGCACTCAGGACCGGCCACGCGTTCCTCAACGACATCGCCCACAGCGCCGTGCCCACGGCGGCGGGTCCCGACCTTGACGGCGACATCGGTGGGAGCCTGGACGTGCACGCGGATGGCAGGTACGACAACGAGCTGCTCGACGAGCACTTCGTCACCGGTGACGGGCGCGGCAACGAGAACATCGCACTGACGATGGTTCACAACCTGTTCCATGCCGAGCACAACCGGCTCGTGCACTACATCGACCAGGTCATCCACCGCGACCTCACTGGCGACGAAGTCACGGCGTGGGAAACCGTGGACGCGCGCTCCGGGTGGGGCTACGGCGAGCGCCTGTTCCAGGCGGCGCGATTCGTCACCGAGATGGAATACCAGCACCTCGTGTTCGAGGAGTTCGCCCGCACGATCCAGCCGCTGATCAACCCGTTCCTCGGCGGCATCACCTCCATCAACGGGGCGATCTCGGCCGAGTTCGCGCACACGGTCTACCGCCTCGGTCACTCGATGCTCCCCGAGCGGGTGGCGCGCATCAATGCGGACGGTTCCGACAACGGGCTGAGGCTGTTCACGGCGTTCCTGAACCCGGTCGCGTACAACGACGGTGGGTCCGCCGGGCCGCTGAACGCGGCGCAAGCCGCGGGCAGCCTGATCCGAGGCCTGAGTCGCGAGGTCGGCAACGAGCTGGACGAGTTCGTCACCTCCTCGGTCCGCAACACGCTGGTGGGCCTGCCCCTCGACCTGGCGGCGATCAACATTGCGCGCGGGCGCAGCGAGGGTATCCCGCCGCTGAACGAGGCGCGGCGCCAGTTCTACAACGCGACCCGCGATGCCGCGGTGCGGCCGTACGCGAACTGGTTCGAGTTCGGCCTCGCGTTGAGACATCACGACTCGCTGGTGAACTTCGTTGCGGCGTACGGCACGGACCCGACGATCAGGGACTCCGGGCCGGACGGGATCGCCGGAAACGGGGACGACGTGACCACCGTCGCGGCGAAGCGGGCGGCGGCGCAGCTGATCGTGAACGGAAACCTCCCGCTGATGACCGCCTCGCCCTCCACGAGTGGGCTCAACAACGTGGACTTCTGGGTCGGCGGCCTCGCCGAGAAGCCCGCGGTCTTCGGCGGCCTGCTCGGTTCGACGTTCAACTTCGTGTTCGAACGGCAGCTGGAGCGCCTGCAGGACGGCGACCGCTTCTACTACCTGCAGCGCACCGACGGCCTGAACCTGCGGTTCTCGCTCGAGGGCAACTCCCTCGCCGAGCTGGCGCGTCGCAACACCGACGTCGGCGCGACGATGGACATCATCTTCAACACCGCGGATTTCATGTTCGATCCCAGCTCTCCCACGGGCACCGACCTGGGCGGGGGGATCACGCTGCTGGCGCTGACCGACGGGACGACGATGTTCTTCGACCCGCTGCACACCGGCAAGAACATTGTCTTCAGCGGGGGCTCCGGCCCTGACCGGTTCCGCGCCGATGTCGGCGATGACAGCCTGTTTGGCTTCGACGGCAACGACCGGTTCGACGGGGGCGAGGGCAACGACACGCTGAACGGCGGCGCCGGCGACGACGTCCTCCTCGGCGAGAACGGTGACGACGTGGTCAAGGGAGGACCGGGCAACGACGCGGCGCACATGGGGCCCGGCTTCGGCGCAGACCTCGCCATCGGCGGTGAGGGGAACGACTTCCTGGTCGGGGGCGACGACGGCGTCGAGTACTTCGGCGGTCCCGGCAACGACGTCATCGCCGACGGCGCGATGAGGAGCGAGGGGATCTTCGGCGGCGACGGGGACGACTGGCTCTACGACGGCGACGGCCACGACGGCGGCATGTTCGGCGACGGCGGCAACGTCTTCGACCTTCTGGCCGGGCTCGATTTCGTCGGCGGCGACGACGTCGAGGGTGGCGGCCCGGGCCAGGACAACCACTTCGGCGAAGGCGGTGACGACATCATGCTGATGTCGGAGGGGAGCAACAAGTTCTTCGGCGACTACGGGTTCGACTGGATCACCCAGCGCTCGTGGGCCGCGCCAGCCGTCATCGAGATGGACCTCCTGGCAATCCCGGGGCTCCCTCTGAACTTCAACGACCTGCGCAACTTCTACCGGTTCGTGGACGGGGCGTCGGGGTGGGACCTCGACGACAGCATCAAGGGCGACAACAACACGGCCGACCCGGCCGCGCCGCTCGAGTTGCTGCTGCAGCCGCACATGGAGCTGACCGTGGCCGGCGCGGCGAAGATCACCGGCCTCACGGCGCTCATGGGGCCGACTGGCTTCAACCAGCCGCTGCCGTTCATCGGTGGGAACATCCTGCTCGGCGGCCTCGGCAGCGACACCATCAGGGGCGGCGGCGGCCGGGACCTCATTGACGGCGACCGGTGGTTGAACGTCCAGCTGGAGGGGACGCTCACCGGCGTCACGCCGCCCAAGCGCGCCAACGACCCGCGCGAACTGATTGAGGACGTGTTCTCCGATCCGCAGCGGCTCAACCCCGGCAACATCCGCATCGTCCGCGAGATCGTCACGCCCACCGGCGTTCCTGCGGCCGACTGCGGCGTGGACGCCCCGCTCAACTGCGACACCGCCGTGTTCGACGGTCCGCAGGCCGCGTTCGTGATCACGAAGAACGCGAACGGTTCGATCACGGTGTTCCACGTGGCGGGCGCAGGCAAGTTCGGACAGGTGGGCGGCATCGCCAAGAACGACGAGACCGACACGCTGCTGAACATCGAGCAGTTGCGGTTCGACGACGGCATCGTGGACACGGCCACGCTCACGGTGAGCGCTGCCCCGACCGGCCCGGTCGTCACCGGGCAGGTGGTGGTGAACTCGAGCCTCGCGGTCAACACGCTCACCAGCCCGGCGCTGACGATTGCGCCGAACACGCTGGTCGTCGCGCTGGTGTCCGCGGACGGCACGACGGCGCGTCCGTCGAGCGTGACGGGCGTGACGAACACCGCGCCGCGCGGCACGACGACGCTGCCATGGACCAGGGCCGTGGCGGCGGGCGGGCAACCGGGGACCGCGGAGGTCTGGTGGGCGTACTCCACGACGGGCCAAACGAACACCACGGTGAGGGCCCGGCTGAACAGGGCGAACCCCGGGTCGATGACGGTGATGACGTTCGCGAACGCGTCGCCGTCGCTCGTCGGGGCGGTTACGCCGGCGAGCCTCGCGACCGGCGTGCCGACCGCGACGCTCACGACGACCGGTGGGTCTTCACTGATCCTGGCCGTAGGGACGGACCAGGGTGCGGCGGGCCTCATGACGCCGGCCGCCGGCCAGCAGATCGTCAATCAGTTCCAGCCGACGGGCGGCGACACCTACTGGGTGCAGCGGACTTCGGCGACGGTTCCGACTTCCGGCACCACGGTAACGGTGGCCAGTACGCCGAGCGGCACGCGCGGCCCCTGGAACCTGGCGTTGATTGAGATCCGCAGGCAGTGAACCGGCACGGGAGGGGTGGCGCCGGGGCGCCGTCCCTCCCGTCCGCCCGGCACATCGGGAAACTGAGAGCCAGCAGAGGTGAGCGCGATGAACAGCATGAGTCTCCGAACTATCCTCGCCCCGGTTGCCGGGGCCGTCATGTACCTGCTCGTCGGCCCCTGGCCGATGGCCGCCGGCGGGACGCCGGTGATCGAGCAGCTCGGCGCCCGGGCCGTGGCCGTGTCCGGCACCGAAGACGCGGGCCGTGTCGGGATCTACATCGAACGCTGGTCCACCGACGAGGAACTGGAAAGCGTGGGCGTGCCGCTCATGCGCGGCGACGTGGAGAAGGCGCTCGAGGCCATGCGGCAGCGCAGGGGCCGCGTGGGCGTCGTCCTCATGCCCGGCGTCCAGGGCCGCGGGGCCCGGACCCGCACCCGCACGCCGAAGAACCTGTTGTTCGCGCGCGAGTTCTCGACGCCCGAGGGCCGCCGTGTAGTCGTCGCATCCGACGAGCGTCTCGGCCTGGGTGAATCCCAGCTCGACGCCCGCAAGGAGGTCTACGAGTTCAACGTCGTCGGAATCCGGTTCGGGCCGGATGGAACGGGCATCGGGAAGGTCGCGACGGCGCCGGACGTGGTGTACGACCCGGCGACACGAAGCCTCCAGGTCAAGGAATACGCGGCCAAGCCGGCGCGCCTCGTGGCCGTGAAACCGGACACGTTCTAAGGAAGCGCTGTCATGCGATCGCACAGGACGGCTGCGTTGCTGGCACTCGTGGCACTCGCGGCTGCCTCGCCCGCGGCCGGCGACATCCGGTTCTCGATGCGAGACGGCCGCGTCTCGATCGTCGCAAAGGACGCCACGGTGGGGGAGATCCTTGCGGAATGGGCGAGGGTCGGCCAGATGAAGGTCGTGAACCTGGAGGCGATCCCCCGCGAGACGGTCACCATCGAGCTGATTGACGTGAGCGAGGAGCAGGCGCTGGCCGTGCTCCTTCGTCACGTGAGCGGCTACATCGCGGCGAGGCGCGCCACCGTGCTGGCGGACGCCTCGACTTTCGACCGCATCCTCGTGATGCCGCAGAGCGCGAGGGGCTCGCCCGCCGTTGCGGCGGCGGTGGCGGCGGCGGACGACCCCCCGGATTCCACGTTGGGAGACGACGGACCGACGGACCCGGTGACGGGACAAGTGGCCGCAGACCCGGTGGCGGCATATCAAGACCCTGCGGCCCGGGACGCGATGGGGCAAGCGGCGGCGGCCGCGAGGGCGGGCGACACGGCGGACTACCCGGCGGCGAACCCCGCCGGCGGGTACCCCGTCGTCGCCTACCCCATGGCGGCGCCTCTGGCCGCCTCCGAAACAGCGTCGAGGCCCTCGCCGCCGCCGCGCCCGATGGCATCTGGCCAGATGGCAGGCCGGCGGGCGGCCGCGCCGGCGACAGAGTCTCCGCGGGACCGCCAGGTGGTCACGCCGCCGGAGCCCGCTGCTGTGAACCCGGGGCTGAATCCGCTGGAGGAGACCGCCCCGCCGCCAGCGACCGTCGAAATTCCCGCGGAGGACCCGGTGGCGCAGGCGGTATTCAAGGCCCGGCGGGCGGCCGAGACCGTCAACCCGCGCGAGTTCAACTTCCCGCGACCGCAGCCGGTGGTTCCCGGCAAGCCGCCTGGGGCACCCGGCGGGCGATAACCACTACGACCAAGAGAGTCGAGCCACAACCGAAGAGTGCCTCGACTCACCGAACATCCTCCGCCTCGAGCGGACGTACACGAGGGAGAAGAGTCATGAGCCGCATCTACCTGCCCTGGAACGCCTCGAAGGCGCGCATCAGGGAAGCCGAGAACGCCCGGCGCAACCGGGCAGAGATCGTAAGGGCCCAATCCGCCGGCCAGGTGTCGCGCCGCGAGCTGGTCAAGCTGGGCCTGTTCACGGGCGCGGGCCTGCTGATGCCGATCGGCGGCCTGAACCCGTTCGTCGGCAATGCGGGGGCGAGCATCCCGACGGGCGCACCCCGGAGCCCGCTGTTCGGCGCCCGGGAATTCTCGCAGCCGATGGCGCGGGTCGATCTCCTCCCGCGCCACCCGATGGCGTACCTGAACCCAACGCCGACCGTCGCGGCCAACGAGACGTTGCAGCCCGTTCCCGACGATCTGGGCGGGGGGTGGGGCCCGGTCGAAGGCCGGCCGCCCGGCGACGTCTGGGCGCACCAGCGGTGGGAACAGTTCCCGCCGCAGGTGTGTTTCGACGTCACCCAGGAAGGAGCAAAGGCGAACGCCTCCTACAACCCCGGTGTGCCTGCCAGCCTCAACTCGGGCATCTCTCTCCGGCAACCGATGCAGGTCCGCTTTCACCCGAGGATGCCGATCCAGGACGTCAACTCGGTCTGGACGTTCAATGGGACCGTGCCACCGAAGCTGGCGCAGGTGCGCTACGGCGAGCCGGTCCTGTTCCGGCACCACAATCGGCTGCCCACCATCGCCGCGTCGAACAACGGCTTCGGGTGCCACACGATCTCGACGCACCTGCACAACGGCCACCACGGCGCGGAGAACGACGGCTTCACGGGGGCGTTCTTCTTCCCCGGCCAGTTCTACGACTACCACTGGCCAATCGCGCTGGCGGGGCACCAGAGCATGAACACCGCGGCGGGCGACCGGATGGCCAGTACGCCGGACGGCAGCGGGGGGCTGATCAAGATCCCGGGCGACTGGCACGAGACCCAGAGCACGCTGTGGTTCCACGACCACATGTTCAGCTTCACCGCGCAGAACGTGTACAAGGGCAACGCCGCGATGATGAACTACTACAGCGGCCTCGACCGCGGCAACGAAGCGATCGACGACGGCGTCAACCTGCGCCTGCCCAGCGGCACGGCCAAGGACTGGGGCAACCTCGATTACGACGTGAACCTGATGGTGGCCGACCAGGCGTACGACCAGAACGGTCAGCTGTTCTTCGACATCTTCGACACCGACGGCTTCCTGGGCGACGTGATGACCGTCAACTACGCCTACAAGCCGTACTTCGAGGTCGAGCGCCGGAAGTATCGCTTCCGGATTTTGAACGGCTGCGTGGCCCGCTTCCTCAAGATCGCCCTCTGCGACCGGGTCGGCAACGCCCAGACGATCGTTCAGATCGCCAACGACGGGAACCTGCTGCCCAGCCCGGTTGCGCTGACGGCGCTCGACGAGCAGGGAACCGCGGAGCGGTACGACATCGTGATCGACTTCTCGAAGTACAAGATCGGCGACAAGCTGCACCTGGTGAACCTGGCCGAGCATGTGGATGGCCGGGGCCCGTCCAGGGACGTGACGCTGGCCGAGGCGCTCGCCGGCACGTCGCTCGACCCGGCGGTGGGGCGCTTCATGGAGTTCCGTGTCGTGCGCAACCCTGCGAAGCCCGATCTGAGCCGGGTGCCGGGCACGTTGATCCCGAACCCGGACCTCTCGGCAATTCCCGTGACCAAGGTCAGGAACTTCTACTTCGGTCGCGACGCGATCCAGCCGAGCAGCGACCCCCTCGCCGCCTTCATCGGCCCCTGGGGCATCGGCACCGCGGACGGGGGGGACATGCTGGCCGCGAACTACAACCGCGTGGATGGGAAACCGGAGTACGGGACGCGTGAGGTGTGGAACCTGATCAACAACAGCGGGGGATGGGACCACCCGGTGCACATCCACTTCGAGGAGGGGGTCATCATCGGTCGCAACGAGGGCAAGACGCCGGTGGCGCCGTGGGAGCGGGGCCGCAAGGACGTCTACCGGATCGGGCCGGCCGGCAGCGTCAGCATCTCGCTCCAGTTCCGGGACTTCGGCGGCATGTACATGGAGCACTGCCACAACACGGTGCACGAGGACAACGCGATGCTGCTGCGCTGGGACGTGGACAGGCACGGCGACACGGTCCTGACGCCGCTTCGCACGCCGTTGCCCACGCCGCAGGGCGTGAGGTGGGAAGACTCGTACGAACGGTAGACGCGCCTCCCGTAGGGGCGACCCTGTGTGGTCGCCCCACGCTCGGGCCGCCACGCCCCTCGACTCACGCTCGGGGCGTCCCGAGCAACGTCCAGGGACGCAGGGCGGCCCCCACGGCGTTGCTGCTATTGAAGGAGCACATCATGCGCAGGCCAGCATCGGCCCCCCTCGCGTCACTCCTCGCCGCGGCCCTGTGCGCGACGCTGGCCGTTCTCGGCGGTGTTCGCGCCGCCGCCGACAACTCGCGCTGGGGCGCGAATTACTTTCCGAACGTCACCCTGACGACGCAGGATGGGACGCCGGTGCGGTTCTACGACGATCTCATCAAGGGCAAGATCGTCGCGATCAACCTGATCTACACCACCTGCAAGTACTCGTGCCCGCTGGAGACCGCCCGCCTGGCGCAGGTGCAGAAGTTCCTCGGCGACCGGATGGGGAAGGACCTGTTCTTCTATTCGATCACCATCGACCCGGAACACGACACGCCCGCGGTGCTCAAGGAGTACGCCGAGACGTATCACGCCGGCCCCGGCTGGCTGTTCCTGACGGGGAAGGCCGATGACATCGAGGCCATCAGCAAGAAGCTCGGCCTCTACATGAGGCCGAACCCCGCGAACAAGGACGGCCACATGCCGACCCTGCTGATCGGCAACGAGGCGACGGGCCAGTGGGTGCGCAACTCGGCGCTCGACAACCCCCGCTTCATCGCCAACATGATCGGGAACTGGATGAACAGCTGGAAGACGGCCAAGGCTGCCGGGAACTACGCGAGCGCCGCGCCGCTGGCGCTCGATCCAGGCAGCTACGGGTTCGGCCGTCACTGCGCCCCCTGTCACTCCATCGGCGAGGGCGCGAGGATCGGCCCCGACCTCGCGGGTGTGACGAAGGCCCGCGATCGGGAGTGGCTGGCCCGTTTCATCGCCTCGCCCCAGGCGCTGCTCGAGGAGGGCGACCCCACGGCAGTCGCCCTCTTCGAGCAGTACAAGCCGCTCCAGATGCCGAGCCTCAACCTGTCGGCCCGGGAGGCCGGCGCGATTCTCGACTACATCGAGGCGCGGAGCGCGAGCCCCGGGGACGCGGCTTCCCCGGCGCCGGTCCCGCCGCCCCCAACCCCTGGGCCCCCGGTCCCGACACCGGCGCCTTCGACGGCTTCTCCGCGCCCGAAGACGTCTGGTTTCAACGCCGTCGACGTGACACCCTTGGTCGCCCCCTACCTTCGCATCCAGGAGGCGCTGAGCGCCGACACGCTGTCCGGCGTCACGTCGGCGGCGCGAGCGATCGCCGGAAATTCCGCCGTCGCGGGGCCGGCCGGGGAACCCATCAGGGCTTCGTCGCTGAAGCTCGCGGCTTCGAAAGACCTGGCCCGCGCCCGCGCCGCCTTCGGCACGCTCGGCGACGCGCTGATGGCCGCCGCCGCGGTGTCGGGTGCGAGCCTCGAAGAAGGCGTGAAAGTCGCCTACTGCCCGATGGTGAAGAAGTACTGGCTCCAGAGGGGTGAGGAGATTCGAAACCCCTTCCACGGGAAGGCCATGCTGGATTGCGGCCGGCTGGTGGCGGAGATGCCCGGCCAGCGCGTGCAGCTGCTTGGGGAGAAACGGTAGCGGAAGGCGGGATGGCGGTGGCGTGTGACACGACAAGGGGCGGCCACGCGGCCGCCCCTTCGGGAACCCAAACGTCAGTACCGGGTCATCGCGCCGCGATACGGGATGACCCGGCCCGGTTCGATCGTGACTTCCCACTCCATTGACCGGAAGCCCTCGCGCTGAACCGCGATCCGGTGGACGCCCGGGTTGAGCGTCAGCGGTTCGGTGTTCGGTGTGAAGGTGCCGACCGCTCCGACGTACTCGCCGTCCACGAACACGTCCGCATCGGACGGCTGGATGTCGAAGCTCACGCCGCCGTGGACCGGCACGCCCGGCCTCACGTCATACGCCCCCTCGGGCTGGTAGCCGTAAACCCGCGGCGTGTAAGTGCCCAGGTATGAGTAAGGGTACGGCACCGGGTTACCGAGCCACAGGCCGAAGCCCAGGCTGAGGTACGGGCTGAAGCTGTAGTACGGCCGTGGGAAGTAGTAGGGACGATACGGCGCGTAGTAGTACGGCCGGGCATACGGGCGCGCGTAGTAGTACGGACGCGCGTAATACCCGCGCGCGTAGCCGCGCGGCGGGCCGTAGCCGTAGCCGGGGCCGTAACGGTACGAAGGGCGGGGCACCGCGCGCGGCCCGGCATACGACCGGTTCTCGTAGCCGCGCGGCCGGCCCGCGGGCCCCGCGTACTGCGGACGCGCGGACCCTCGCGGCGCCGAAGGCCCTGCATACTGTGGCCGGGCCGAGCCACGCGGCGCGGCGGGCCCTGCGTACTGCGACCGGTCCGACCCGCGCGGCGCGCTCTGCCGCGCCTGCGGCGCCGCCCGCGGCACCGCCCGTTGTCCGCCGCCCCCACGCGACGCCGGTGCGCTTGCCGTCGCGCGCCCGCCGCCGCGCTGCCTCGTGCCCGCCCTATCCTGGGCGCCCGCCGGGACCGCCGACAGCACAAGGGCGGCGACGACGAGCGCCGGGGTGAGTGTCCGTTCCAGGTTCATGTGCCCCTCCACGCCCGCCCTGAACGCAACCGTAGTGCCAAGCAGAGCTAGGCGGTTTGTTTGGTGTTTTCGTGGGCGCGCCGCTCTCGACGTCACCGAACGAGGGCAACGATCAGGACGACGCCCGCGCGGGCAGGTCAGCTGCGGGGCAACGGAACCAGCCGGGTGCGCCGTCTCGACATCGCTTCGCGCCCGCAGGCCGCGCCTTCTTCCCGGAACTTCTGGATGTCGGCCACCGTCTCGATGACGAGGCCGGCCAGCCCCGGGTGGTTCAGGATCCCGGCTGGAGTATGATGCGCGAGCCTGCCGCTGGCCGGCGGCAGGCAGTCATCACGGCTGTTCTGTCGCAAGCTGCCCATAGCCCGGCACCCGCTGTTCGGACTTCCGCGTTCAGGAGGCTCTATGAGAAAACCGTTTGTTGCGGCCACCCTCTGCCTGATTCTCGCGTGTGCCGCCCCCGCGCTTGCGAACGGCCCCCTGCTCTTCGACCGGTCGGAGTACGCGGCCCGGAGGACGAAGCTGATGGAGAAGATCCCCGACGGCGCGGCCGTCCTGCTCGGGGCGACGCTCCCGACGGGCGGGGAGTTCTTCCAGAACAACGACATGATGTATTTCGCGGGGGTCGAGATCCCGAACGCCGCGCTGATCATCGACGGCCGCTCGAAGACGACCACCCTCTACTTCACCATCACCGACAGCGGCGCGCGCAACGAGGGGATCCCCTTGGACCTCGTGCGCAATGCGGCGGCGGTGACGGGCATCGAGCGCGTGGCGCCGTTCGAGCAGTTCACGCCCGCTCTCTCTCGGCTGGCCGGGTCCGGCGCGGTCCTCTACACGTCGTTCAAGCCCGAGGAACTCGCGCGCGAGGCCTCCGCCGAGAAGCACACCGCCCTCCAGAACTCGATGACGCTGAACCTCTGGGACGGCCGGCTGACGCGCGAGCTGCAGTTCGTCAAGAACCTCCGCGAGCGGTTCCCGCAGGCCGTCGTCAAGGATGGCGCCCCGTTCATCTGGGAGCTGCGGGCGATCAAGTCGCCGGCCGAGATCGCCCACCTGCGGAAGGTCGGGCGCCTCGGCGTGGAGGCCCACCTCGCGATGATGCGCGCCACACGCGTCGGCGCCCCGGAATACGAGATGGCCGCGGCCTTTGCCCACGCGGTGAAGACGGCCGGAGCGCGGGACCTCGCGTACAACGTCATCATCAGCTCGGCCGATAACCACCCTTACCTTCACTACTACCGGCACGACCGGGTGCTGAAGGACGGCGACTTCATCGTCGTGGATGCGGGACCGAACGTGGATTACTACGTGGTGGACATCTCGGCGTCCTACCCCGCCAACGGCAGGTTCACTCCGAGGCAGCGCGAAATCTACGAAGCGGCCCTCGCGATCGAGGAAGCCTGCCGGCAGGTGTACCGGCCCGGGATCGAGGCCAGGGACGTGCAGCCGCTCGTCCTCGAGATCCTGAAGAAGAAGGGCTTCGACGTGGACAAGGACATGTTCAAGATCCGCACCATGCAGACCGGGATCAGCCATAACGTGGGCATGGCGGTGCACGACGTGAGCCCCGGGCCCCGCGGCCCCCTGCGGCCGGGCATGGTCTTCGCCTGCGACATCTACGCCGTCTTCCCCGGAGAGGACCTCGGGGTCCGTGTCGAGGACACGGTTGTGATCACCGAGACGGGCTGCGAGAACCTCACGCCCGGGCTTCCGCGCACGATCGCCGAGATCGAGGCGTTCTTCAAGAAGCAGTGACGCGGCAAGGCGCCCCGCCTAGGGCGACGCCGTGTTTGACCACGCTGATAGGCTTGTTGCCGGAGGATGCTCAGTGAACCAGGGCCAGGTGGGGCGGCCGGCGAGCGGGCGCGGTGTCGCCTCGCGTCGGTTCGCGGCGGCAGCGGATGCCGTCACGCTCGTGCTCGCGCTGCTTGCGCTCGAGATCCTTCTCTTCCAGGGATTCCGATTCGACGTGGCCGGGGTGCGGGTGTCCGCGACCGACTTCGGCCGCCCGATCATCCTGGCTGGGCTGCTGACAGTCGTCCGGCATGCCGTCGTCCGGCGCCCGAGCCTGCGTGAGCGCCTGCGACAGATCCTCTCGCGACGATACGCACCGCCGGGTGTCAGCGCGGTCCTGTGGCCGTTCGCCGTCAGCCGGCTGGCCGTCCTGTTCACGGGGCTCACCGCGGTCTATGCCATCGGCTTTCGGGAAGCACCCCCCTTCCGCGTTTCACTCGACGAGACCCTGAACCTGCTTGCCCGCTACGACACCGGGTGGTACTGGTCGATCGCCCAGGGCGGGTACTCTCCCGGCGGCAACCTGCAGCACGACGTCGCGTTCTTCCCGCTCTACCCGCTGTTGATGGCCGGTTTCGGACGGCTGCTTGGCGGTCACCCGTTGATTGCCGGCTTCCTGGTCTCGGTCGGCGCCTTTCTCGGGGGCCTCGTCTATGTGTACCGGCTCGGGGCGGCCTGGTGCGTGCGGGAAGACAGTCCCGCGGCGGCCGTGGCGCTGCTGGCGTTCTACCCGTTCGCGATCTTCTTCGGACTGATCTACACCGAGTCGCTCTTCCTCCTGTGTGCGGCCGGCGCGATGTACCACGTCTTCCGCCGTCACGTCGCGTTGGGTACGCTCTTCGCGTTTGGCGCAGGGCTCACGAGGCCGAACGGTTTCTTGCTCGCCCTGCCGCTGGCCGTCCTGGCGCTCTCGGCGTCCTCCCGCGTCCGCGGCACCGCCCTCCGGTGGCTGCTCGGCGAGCGCCTTCAGCATGCGCCACGCAACGCGGGCACGGCGTGGTACCTGGCACCAGTCCTGGCACCGGTCGCGGGCATGTTGGCCTACTCGGCGTACGTCTATACCGTGACCGGCGCTCCCTTCGCCTGGGTGTCCGCGCAGGGAGGCTGGGGGCGGGAGTACTCGGGACTTTCCGCGCTGGTGACCGGCCCCTACGCGCGACTTCAGTACCGGGGTGTGCTCGGCGTGATACGGGCCTGGCCCTTCGACACCTTCAACGCCATGGCCGGGCTCTTCGCGGTGGTTGGGTTGTGGCCGGTGACCCGGCGTTACGGCCTGGGGCTCGGGGCCTTCGTGGCCGTGAACCTGCTTCCGCCCATGCTGGTGGGCGGCAGCGTTGCGCTGGGGCGTTACACGTCCGTCCTGTTTCCCCTCTTCTTCTGGATCGCCGACAGCGTTCCACCTGACCGGCGCCAGTACTGGCTGGGTGCTTTTGGCGTCGGGCAGGGTCTGGCCGCCTGCCTCTTCTTCACGTGGCGCCCGTTGTTCTGACGCCGGCGCAGCCGATGCCTAGCGGTCCGCTCGCAGGGTGACCAGGCCCCAGGCGGGGATGGTCAGCGGCCTCGGGCGTGGACCGTGTGCTATATAGGAAGGGGATTCACCCTTCGGAACGAGAGGTCACATGCCGAATCGCTGTCCAGGCGGTCGAGGGCGTCGCGGACTCGCCCGCACGTCGGTGATCGCAGTGATGCTCGTCGGCCTGGCCGGGCTGGGCCTCACCGCCGGTCCGCGGCAGGGGACTTCCGTGCTCGAAGAGTATCGGCGCGCCGCGCAAGCCGCCGGGAAGAAGGACTATCGGCTCGCGGTGGAGCATTTCTCGCGGGCCTTGGCCGGCGCCCCGACGCACCCGGGACTCATGGCGGAACTCGCCCGCGCGCAAGCGCTCGCGGGCGACCGAGAGGCGGCCCTCGCACGCCTGGCCGCGGCGTTGACGCTTGGGAGCGGCCTGGACGTGGTGGACGATCCGGCGATGGCCACGGCGCTGACAGGCGATGCTGCGGCTGGCGTCAGGGAGGCGGCCGCCTTGCTTCGAGCGCCCGTGACGAGCAGCGACGAGGCCTTCCGCCTGGCGCAGCGCGACCTGATTCCCGAGGGAATCGCCTACGACCCATCCGGCAGGAGTTTCTTCGTCGGCAGCATCTATCGCCGCAAGATCGTGCGCATCGATCCTGGCGGCCGGGTGAGCGACTTCGTGGCCGAGGCCCGGGACGGGCTGATGGCGGTGCTTGGGATGAAGGTGGACTCCGCGCGGGGTGCCCTGTGGGTCGCCACCGAGGGGACGGTGAACATGCGAGGCGGCACCGCCGCGGACGTCGGGCGCGCCGCGCTTCGGCAGTACGACCTGCGATCGGGGCGCCTCGTGAAGGAGCTCGAACTTCGCCCCGACCCTGGCCCGCACCTGTTCAACGACGTGGTGGTCGATCGGCAGGGCCAGGTTTTCGTCACCGACTCGGAGGACGGCTCGGTCTGGAGGCTGCGCCACGGCAGTGGGCGTCTTGAACGTCTGGCCGGCCCCCGGGCGCTCGACTACCCGAACGGCCTCGCGCTCTCGAGCGACGAACGCCGGCTGTTCGTCGCGCACCTGGCCGGGATCTCGGTGTTCAACGTGGCCACCGGGCATGCGTCGGCGCTGCCGCACCCTGGCTCGATGACGCTGACCGACATCGACGGCCTGTACCGGGAAGGCCACCGGCTCGTGGCCGTCCAGAACGGCCTCACGCCGGCGCGCATTGCCGTCTTCGACATGACGCCCGACGAGGACAGGGTCGTCGCGATGCGCGTCCTCGAGCGCGGGCACCCCTTGTTTGCCTCGATTCCCACGACCGGCGCGGTTGCCGACGGCTGGTTCTACTACATCGCCAACGCGCAGCTGCGTGCGTTCGGCCCGAACAACGACATCCTCCCGATGGAGAAACTGCAGCAGCCAGTCATCCTGAGGACCCGCCTCGCGTCCGAGGGGCGGTGACGATAGGCGCGGCCATGCCGTGAGGCCTTGGCGAGGACGCGCCAAGTGCGCCAGGACCACCGATGGCGTCACTTGGCGCAGTTTGGCGCTTGCGGACGCCTACGGACTATGCGATTCTGGCCCCGCCTGGCCGACCCCTCAGCTCCCACCCGTACTGTGAAGGCCGCACCCTCAACCGATTCTCTCGGACGGTAGTCCAAAAAGACAGGGTCGGCCTGCTTCTGGTTTGCACACTTTGAACGTTGCCGGGGGCTGTCTTGGTGCGCCAGTTGCTTTCAAGAGTTTACGATTGTTGCAATCGTCATCTGTGAGAGACAACTCAGTTCTGACTCGTCCGCGCTTACCCCTCCTCTGGCTGCACTTCCTGGGGCTCTCCGCGCTGTCGGTCGCGCAGCCCCTGCTCCAACTCTGTGGCCAGAGCCCGGAGTTCTTCATCGCGCACCGCGCCCGTTCCGTCGACCTCCTCCTGGTCGTTGCCGGAGTGGTCCTGATTGTCCCATCCGTCCTGATTGCCGTTGTCTGGGTCGCCGGGTGGTTCGGGCAGCGGGCGCTGAAGGCGGCAAGCGGAGCGTCGGTCGCGACGCTCGTCGGGGCGATGGCGATGCAGGTCGTGAAGCACGCAGGTGTCCAGAACTGGACGCTGGCCGTTCCGGTAGCGGTCATCGCCGGCGTCCTCGCCGCCTGGAGCTACGAAAGGAGTGCGAACGTCCGATCGGCGGCAAGCGTCATGTCGATTTCAATTTTGGTCGTTCCGATCCTGTTCTTCAGCCGGCCGGCCGTTTGGCGGCTCGCCACACCACCGGCCGATAGCGGCCGCATCGAGGTGCGCCGCACGCCGCACGCCCCACCACCGGGACCCGTGCTGTTCGTCATCATGGACGAGATCCCGCTGCTCTCAATACTGGACGCCGAGAACAAGATCGATCCAGTCCTCTACCCGAACCTGGCCCGGCTTGCGCACGACGGCGTCTGGTTTAGAAACGCCACGACCGTCAGCGACGACACCCGGTGGGCCGTGCCCGCTATCGTGTCCGGCCGATACCCGCAGACCCGGCTGATGCCCACGCGTGCGGACTACCCCGAGACATTGTTCACGGTCCTCGAGGAATCCCATCGACTGGAGGTTGTCGAGGCGGTCACGGGGCTCTGCGACTCTGACACGTGCCAGGGAGGCACCCCGCTCGGCACGCGACTCCTGGCCATCGCGGACGATCTCCGAATCCTCTACCTGCATCTCTTGCTCACCGACGACCTCCGCAAGCGACTGCCGCCACTGACCAGCGACTGGGCACGCTGGGGCGTCAAGGGCGCGGTGGAGGAGGGGCGCCGGCGTGCGGCGCCCGGCTCGCATCCGAGCAGTCTCCAGGTCGCCCGCGCGTATGCCGACTGGATCTCGACCGAGGACCGGCAGCCGACCTTCTATTTCGTCCACTCACTGCTGCCGCATTCGCCGTGGCAGTGGCTGCCGACAGGGCAGAAGAACAGCACGCGCACGGCGGTACCGATTGACGGGGATGGCGCGGCCCGGGAGAGCTGGGGCGTTGCACAGTACTACCAGCGACACCTGATGCAAACGGAGGCGGTGGACGCCGTGATCGGCACCTACGTCGAACGGCTGAAGAAGGCCGGCCTGTACGAGCGGTGCCTGGTCGTCGTCACCGCCGACCATGGCGTCTCGTTTTCACCGGGGTTGCCGCGCCGCGAGTTCACCGACGAGACGTCCGCGGAGATCGTGCGGGTGCCGCTCGTGATCAAGTTCCCCGCCGGGCAGCCAGGCGTGCCCGGCACCATCACCATCGCCGGGCAGATGGTGTCGGACCGGAACGCGGAAACCGTGGACATCGCGCCGACGGTGCTGGATGTGCTCGGCGTGGAACTCCCCCGGGCCATGAACGGCGCGTCCCTGCGGCGGCCGCTCGACCAGGAGCGGGCGTCCAAGACCGTTGTGTTCGATCAGGAGGGACACGCGCGATCGTTCGGTCCCGAGGGCCCCGATCCGACAGCGGCGCTGCGACGCAAGTTCGCGCTCTTCGGGGCCGGAACCAATCCCTATCGGGTCCCTCGTCCCCCGCAGTTCGCCGGGCTGATTGGGCGTCCGGTTGCCGGGCTTCGGTGCTCCGGCGCCGGTCCGGCCGTGGCCATCGACTCGCTTGCAAAGTTCCTCGACTATCGGCCGACGCCTGACGAATCGCCGTTCGACGTCGCCGGGCGGTTCGTGGGGGGGCAAGGCGGGGGCGTGAGATACGTTGCGCTGGCCGTCAACGGCACCATCAGGGCGGTCACGCGGACGTGGGAGTCCGATCCGGAGCGGTGGCTGGCGACGCCGCCGCTCGACGCATGGAGAACGGGGCGCAACGACGTGGAGGTGTTTCTCGTCCGCGGGGACGACCGCCGGCCCCAGCTGTGGCGTGCGCCAATCACGCGAACACCTGGCGAGAGTGGGTAAGCCGGGCTTGCGGAGACGCCGTGTCCTCGGGACCGAGCCGCCGCAGCGGCCGCCGCGAGACGAAGGGACGATTCGGGAACGACGGGTGTGCCGGACCGCCCGGCAGGGAGCCGAACATGGCGCAGACACGAATACTGGTGCTGGCCGCTGCCATCCTTCTAGTCTGGGACGCGAGAGCCGAGGCCTATCTGGACCCCGGCAGCGGCAGCATGCTGGTCCAGTTGCTGCTTGGCGGCGTGGCAGGCCTCGCCGTCCTCTTGAATCTCTTTTGGAAGCGTCTGCTCGAGCGGTTCGGTCGCGGCCGCGAACACGGAGCCGGCAGGTCAGACCGTGCCTGACGCCGTGCTCGAACCCGGATCGTTTCGAGACCGCTCGGCGAGGGTCTTCTACCACCACGGGGAGGTATTCCGGGCGTTGAGCGCGCGAGCCCTCGAGCAGTGGGAGGCACTCTCGGCGACCGAATTCCACGCCCGCTTCGTCGCTCAAGGCCGCATGATTCGTAGCGAACGAGTCGACCTGGACATGGCGCTCCCTCCGGGCGCGGTTGGGTGGGCGGCAGCCTTGCGCCATGAAGCCGTGCCCTTCGTGTCCTACCCGTACGAATGGTCGTTCGGCATGTTGCAGGACGCGGCGCTGCTGCAACTCGACCTGCTGATCGCCGCGCTCGACGAGGGCCTGACGCTCAAGGACGCCTCCGCGTACAACGTGCAGTGGCGCGGGACGGTCCCGGTGTTCGTGGATGTGGCCTCGTTCGAGAAGTGGACGCCAGGCGAGCCGTGGATGGGTTACAGGCAATTCTGCCAACTGTTTCTCTATCCGCTCCTCCTCGTCGCATACCGGGACGTGCCCTTCCACCCCTGGCTGCGCGGCAGCCTCGAGGGCGTGGATGCCGAGAGCTGCCAAAAGGTGCTCGGCGTCCGGACCCTGCTGCGCCCCGGCGTCGCCACGCACGTCTACCTCCAGTCGCGCGCACAGGCTGCCTGCGCGGACACGATGCGCGACGTGCGCGCCGAGCTTCGTGCCGCGGGATTCAACACGCGGTTGATCAAGTCCAATGCGCGGAGCCTGCGGAAGCTGGTGGCCGGTCTCAGGTGGCGCCGCAGGCCATCGACCTGGTCCGAGTACGCGCGAGACCATCACTACAACGACACGGACCTTGCGACGAAGACCAACTTCGTCCGTGCCGCCGCGGCCTCGCGCCCACACCACCTCGCCTGGGACCTCGGCTGCAATACCGGGACCTTCTCACGCGTTGCGGCCAACCACGCCAGGCAGGTGGTCGCGATAGACGGCGACCACCTGGCCGTCGAACGCCTGTACCAGGCGCTCAAGGCCGAGCGCAACGCCACCATCCTGCCGCTCGTGGTCAACCTGGCCGACCCATCGCCGGACCTCGGGTGGCGGCTTCTCGAACGCAAGCAGTTGACCGCGCGCGGGCGTCCGGACCTGGTTCTGTGCCTCGCCCTCGTGCACCACCTGGTGATCGGCGCGAACATCCCGCTGTCCGAGTTTCTCGACTGGCTCGCCGGCCTCGGGGCCGACATCGTGATCGAGTTCGTGACCCGCGAGGACCCGATGGTCCGAAGCCTCCTGCGAAACAGGGACGACCAGTACGCAGACTACCGCCTGGACGTGTTCGAGCGGGAACTGGCCGCGCGGTGCGCGGTCGTGCGGCGGCAACCCCTGGCGTGCGAGACCCGGGTGTTGTACTGGGCCCGGCCGCGAAATGCCTGCTGAAGCCCGCTTGCGCCACGATCGCCGGCTGTGCGGCCGGACCTTCAGCCGTGGTACGAGCAGCAGTAGTCTGCGACGACGGAGATCTCGAGCTTGAACTTCGAGTCGGCGGGCACGTCGAACGAGTCGCCTGCCTTGTAGATCCGCCAGTCGGGAGCGCCGGGCAGCAGGACTTTCATCTCGCCGGCCAGCACTTCCATCACCTCCGCAGCGCCGGTCGCGAACTCGTACGACCCCGGCAGCATGACGCCGAGCGTCTTGCGTGTCCCGTCCGGGAAGAGCACGGTCCGGCTCGTCACCTTGCCGTCGAAGTAGACGTTCGCCTTCTTCACCACCGTTACGCCGTCGAATCGATCGCCGTTCATCACGTGTCTCCTCCGCCCGAAGGCCCGCCCCGACGCCCGAGTGATTCTCCCGCCTGCTCACCGCCCCACAAGCCACGCGTCGATGCCGACCACCCGGCCGTACGTGCCGTTGATAGCCGCCAGGGCCGTGGCGTGCACCATCTCCGCCGGCACCTTCACGCCGCCGTAGGAGAGCGGTCGCGTCGCGCACGCCTCCGGGATCACCGTCACGGCGAAGCCAAGATCGGTCGCGGCGCGCGCCGCGGCCTCCACGCACATGTGGGTCTGCATCCCCACGAGGACCACCGACGTGATCTTCTGCGCCCGCAGGTGCTCGAGGAGCTCGGTCTCCCGAAAGCTGTTGGCGTAGTGCTTGGTGACGACCTTCTCGCCGGCTACCGGCGCCACCTCCCGGTGAATCTTGTACTGCGCGTCGGTCGGCTCGCCGTCCACGAACACCGTCGTCTTCGCCGCATGCCGTATGTGGACGACCGGCAGTTTCCCAGCCCGGAAGGCGTCGAGCACGCGCCGCGCTTGCCTGGCCGCCTCGACGCTTCCCGTCAGCGGCACCGAGCCGCCCTCGAAGTAGAAGTTCTGGATGTCGATGACGAGGAGCGCGGTTTCGGGTCCCACGGGGGCCTTCCCCTGGGTCTGGGCGTAGCCTGCGACGGCGGCAACTGCGGCGATGAGAAGGGTCAAGCTCAAGTGGCGCATGGCGGAGATTCTACACCTCGGGCCGCTGCCGCCTGAAGAGCAGTGTCCGCCCCCGGAAACCGGCGTGCAGAGACGAATTCCGAAAACCGGTCAATGGAATACGCGCAGATCCCCGCGTCTTTTCGCGTTCTCCGGGCGTCGCGGCTGGTACGGGGCGTGCTAGTTGGGGTTGGGCATCGCCGTCCCTATGAAGAAGACCGTGCACCTTTGCACGCCCGTGATGTCGCGCGCGACGACCCGCTTCGGCGCCCTTTGCCTCCTCCTCCTGGCGATAGGCGCGCGGCCGTTGAGCGCCCAGGCGATCATCGCCGCCGCCGCGGTCACCGGGTCGGTGGACGACCCTTCCGGTGCCGCTATCGATGGCGCCCAGTTGTCCGCGACGAATCTCGAGACCGCTCAGCGCTGGACGACCGCTTCCGGGCCGGATGGCCGATTCCGGTTCATGTCACTCCCCCCGGGGGACTACCGGGTCGAAGCCGTTCACGACGGCTTTCAGGCGCAGACGGCCCGCGTGACGCTCACGGCGGGCCGTGCCCTCGACGTGCCGCTCCACCTGAAGGTGGCGGGCCTGTCCGAATCGGTCTCGGTCCGTGCCGATCTTCATGTGGTCGACGTGGCGCGGACGCAGGCAGCGGAGAGCGTCTCACCCGCCGAGATTGCGGGGCTGCCGCTGAACGGACGCAACTACCTCGACCTGGCGCTCCTGTCGCCGGGCGCCTCGCGCACGAACACACGAAGCACGGAACGGTACTCGGAAACCTCGGCCGTGCCCGGGACCGGCCTTTCGATCAACGGTCAGCGCAACTCGAGCAACACCTTCCTCGTGGACGGCCTGTCGGCCAACGACGACGCGGCCGGGTTGTCGGGTGTGCACTTGAGCGAGGAGGTCATCAGGGAATTCCAGGTGGTGAACGCCGGCGGCGTCGCCGAGTTCGGACGCGCCGGCAGCGGTGCGGTCAGCGTGGTGACGCAATCGGGTTCGGAGCACCTTCACGGCCGTTCCTATTGGTACGGTCGCCACGGGAGGCTCGATGCCCGGAACTCGCTGGCGACGCGCAAGGATCCGCTGAGCCAGTCCCAGTACGGGCTGACGCTCGGCGGGCCTCTCCCGATCGCCCGGTCGTTCGCCTTCGGCAATCTCGAACAGATGCGGCAGCAGCGTCGCGGCCTGGTGACGATCGCCGGGGAAGCAATCGCGGCCATCGACACCGCCCTGGACCGTTTCGGGTACCGAGGCCCTCGCCCGCAGTCCGGGGACTATCCCACGGGCGACGACACCACGAACGTCTTCGTGAAGCTCGATCATCAGCGCGCAGGGGGCGCGCGGCTGACCGGGCGCTACACGCTGTATTCCCTGTCGAGCGCGAACGCTCGCAGCGCCGGGGGGTTGAACGACGCGAGTCGCGGCACGGCCCTCGAGAACCGCGACCAGTCCTGGTCGGCCGCCCTGGTAGTCCCACTGTCGTCGCGCCTCCTGAACGAGGCTCGGGCACAGGTGATGCGAGGCCGCCTGGCCGCGCCGCCCAACGACCTCGTCGGCCCCGCGGTGAACATCTCGGGCGTGGCGAGCTTTGGGATGGCGACATCCTCTCCGACCGCCCGCGACGCCGACGTCTACCAGGTGGTGGACAGCGTGTCGTGGCAGCGGGGCTCGCACCTCGTGAAGGGCGGCGTCGACGCGCTCTGGAACCGCGTCACCATCGCCTTCCCGGGCGCGCTTCGAGGCGCCTACACCTTCTCGTCGCTCGCCAATCTCGCCGTCGGCCGTTACATCAGCTACCAGCAGGCCTTCGGCTCGGCAAGCCAGTTCCAGTCGAACCCGAATCTCGGCCTCTTCGCGCAGGACGAGTGGCGGTTGCGCCGGGACGTGACCGTCAACGCCGGGGTTCGGTACGACCGTCAGTGGCTGCCGAAGCCGATTGACGCCGACACCTGCGACCTCTCGCCGCGTCTGGGCGTGGCGTGGGCGCCCGGCTCCCGCCGCACGGTGGTCCGCGCGGGAGGTGGCCTGTTCTACGATCGGCTGCCGCTGCGCGGCGTCCCGAACGCGCTGCAGCGCGACGGCGTCCGCTACAAGGTGGCCATCCTGTCGTTTGGCCAGGCGGCAGCACCGCCGTTTCCGAACGTGCTCGACGCGTTTCCCACGGGTGCCCTGACTGCTGTCACCACGATGACCCCGGGGGTCCGGCACGGGAGGAGTGCCCAGGCGAGCATGCAGGTGGAGCGCCAGCTCGGGCAGTCGTCCTCGGCCGCCGTCAGCTACGTCCACCTCGACGGCGCGCGCATTCTGATGTCGCGCAATGTCAACCCGCCGACGCTCACGGCCGCGCAGGCCACCGCCCTCGGCATCGCAAACCTCGGCCGCCCCAACCCGGAGTACGGCAACATCAACCGGTACGAGGCCACCGGTGAGTCGCGGTATGACGGCGTGACGGCGTCCTTCACGTGGCGATCCACACGCTGGGGCCAGGTGCGGGCGGCTTACACGCTGTCGAAGGCACTCGACGACGCCGGCAACTTCTTCTTCAGCACGCCACAGGACAACGCCGACGTGCGAGCCGAATGGGGGCCGTCAGACAACGACCAGCGCCATCGCTTCGTGGTCAGCGGGCTGCACGCCATAGGACCCCTGGGCGGGGGAGGCGAGTGGCGGCGGCTGCTCGCCGATTGGCGGTTGGCCTACATCTTCAGTTACGGGTCGCCGCTCCCCTTCAACGTCCAGACCGGCACGGACCGCAACAACGACACCACCGTCAACGACCGGCCCGCGGGGGTCGGGCGCAATACGGGGCGCGGGTTCGCGACGGCGGCACTCGATCTCCGCTTGAGCCGGCGGTTCAGCCTCAAGGAGCGCGTGGGGATCGAGGCCATCGCCGAAGCGTTCAACGTGCTCAACCGGGCGAACCTGCAGATCCCGAACAACATCATCGGGGCGGGCCCGTCGCCTCTGCCGACGTTCGGCCAGGCCACCGCGGCTGGCGACGCGCGTCAATTCCAGGTCGGGTTGCGCGCGACGTTCTGAAGAGCTCTCAAAACCGCGCAACGTAAGCGACGGAGAACCCGGCGCCGGCGGCGTCCATGCCCCACGCGATGCCCCGGTAGTTCTCGTCCGTCACGTTCTCGGCCTCGAACAGCAGTTCGTGCCGGCGCCCGAGCCGGAAGCCCCCGCGCACCGCGACGGCAAGGTAGCCCGCCACCTCCGTGAAGAGCGGCGCCGAGTCCGCCGTGCCGAGGACCCTGTTCTGCACCTGCGCCAGCGTCTCGCCGGTGAGCGCGAGCCGGTCGTCCGCGTTGCCCGGCACCCCGTCCGAGCCTGGCGTGACCCACCCATGCACGGTGGCCCCGTTGTAGAAGAAGTTCTTGATGTTGCTGCGCGTGCGGGTGGCGCCCGTGCGCCGGTCCTCGAGATCGAGCGTGGACAACCGATCCTGCCGGCCGACCAGGTGGAGGATGGGCTCCACCCAATAGCGCCCGGTGGGGTGGGCGTACCGCACCTTGACGTAGAAGTCGGGACCGGGCGTGCCGCCCTCGATGTTGGGGGCAAGGCCCGTCGCCAGGTCCTCGGCGTGCAGGACCGTGAGTACCGTTCCCGCCGAGAGCCTCGATGTGAGCCGAACGTCCATCGTGTGCTCGAGGCCCCGGATGCGCGCGTCCCCGAAGTTGGTGCGAACGAGCACCGGGTTGGCGGCGGCCGGAACGTAGACCACCCCGGTCGGACCTTGCGCCGTGATCGTCTGGTCCCCGAGGGTGGAACCGACGGCACCGGGCGGCAGGATCAGGGCCTGGTAGGCGATGTTGTCGTAGACGGTGTTGACGAAGACCGAGGCGTCGGTGGAGAAGCGGCGGCTGTGATAGCCCACGCCGCCCTCGAACTGGTAGCTCGTCTCGGGGCCCGCCGGCTCCACCGGCAGCCCGGTCGAGATCGCGGTCGCCCCCGCGGCGCTCCCAACCGTCGCGCCCCGGCCCTCGACTTCGTCCGCAGACACGGTGTACCCGGACCCGGTCAGGCCCAACGTGCCGAGGTCGGTGATGTGAGGCGCGCGGAAGCCGCGGCTGACGCTTGCGCGCAGCGTCCACCCCTCCTTCGGCGCCGCCACC
>Ga0105104_10000494_pt1 | contig 30482 bp, 26 predicted proteins | sample PPLLaktember2015_3_FD_87034 | JGI IMG/M metagenome (GOLD analysis project Ga0105104, IMG submission 87034) | Freshwater sediment microbial communities from Prairie Pothole Lake near Jamestown, North Dakota, USA - PPLs Lake P7 Core (6) Depth... | ecosystem: Environmental > Aquatic > Freshwater >...
AATATTCTGATGATGCGATGAAAACGGGAATGCCGTTGACGAAGGCACAACCGGCTTCGATGGTTTGTTCCACGTACCATTTGGTTGCCATCTCGGAACCGACCGGCAGGAAGTTGATGACCACGTCGGTCTTTGTATCCTTGAGTAGTTTGACAATGTCTGCCGTGGGGCCGGACGCCTTTTTGATCACCCCGGAAAGATATTTGCCAAGCCCGTCGTGGGTCATGCCGCGCACGACCCGGGCGTTGAGCCGCGGGACACTGGCGAATTTATAAGTATTGTTCGGTTCCGCGAAGATGGCTTCACTAAGATCCTTGCCGACCTTTGTAACGTTGATGTCGATTCCCAGGGTGAATTCGATGTCGCGAATGTGATACCCGCCGAGGCGTGTGTGCATGATGCCCGGGACGAGGGCATCATCGGCAGCCTCCTTGTAGTACTGGACGCCCTGTACAAGGGAGGAGGCGCAGTTCCCCACTCCGATAATTGCGACACGTACTTTTTTATTTGCCATGATATTGGATCTCCTTATATGTCTGACTTTCAAGGTGACAGTCACTCTAAAAGTGATTGTCACCTTTTATTACAATGAAACAGCTATACTAGTGTGCAGTCCGTGTTGTATAATCCGTTCGATGACCACCAACGAGCGCATTGATCACCTCGAACGTTTGCTGGAAGTTGTGCGGGGGCTGACCACGGCACCCGATCTGGAATCCTTTTTACAAACCATTATTAACGAAGCCATCGAGTTAACCAATAGCGAGCTTGCCTCCATCCTTGAGTATGATGAGACCGCCGCGGATTTGCGCTTCCTGGCCATGCACTGGTTCCAGCGGGATGTGCTGCGGCCGGTGGGGGTCCCTTTGGAGGGAAGCGCAGCCGGCTGGGTCTATCGGCGCGCCCAGCCTTTGATCATTCAAGATGTGAAAGTGGATCAGCGTCATTTCAAAGTGGTCGACCGTTTGACAAAGCATGAGACCCATTCACTGGTCGCCGTTCCGCTGATGGTGCGTGGGGAAGTCGTCGGTGTGCTGGAGGCGCTTAATAAAAAGGACGAAGCCCATTATACCGAACAAGACCTCACGCTTCTGGAAACGCTGGGGGCACTGGCTGCCCAGGCAATGAAGAATGCCAACCTGCAGCGCAAAGTGCGGACGACCAGTATCGAGCTTGCCGAACTGGAACGTCTCAAAACGGACTTTATCGCGATCACCTCGCATGAGCTTCGGACTCCCCTGGGCTTGATCCTCGGTCATGCCACATTCCTGCGCGAACTGGCAGGCGCACAATACAGCCAGCAGCTGGATATCATCATTCGCAATGCCACAAAGCTTAAGGAGATCGTTGAAAACCTCTCCGACGTGGACAACATTCAGACCGGCGCGGCGCGTGTTCGGCGTCAAAAGGTTTCCCTCGCCAAGATCGCTGAGGATGTGACTTTCCTGTTTCAGGATGAGGCGAACTCGAGAAACATTACGCTGACCTGTGAGGCAGGCGAAGTTCCCTGTTATGTGAATGCGGATGAATCCAAACTCAATATAGCCCTGAGCAACCTTGTAAAGAACTCCATCCAATTCACCGAAGCCGGTGGGCGTGTTATCGTTAAGATTCAGGAGGATACCGGGCATTTCAAAGTGAGCGTCACCGATAATGGGATCGGGATCCCGGTCAGTGACCTGCCGCGCGTGTTCGAGCGATTCTTCCAGGTGGAAACACATCTCACGCGCCGCTACGGCGGTATGGGGCTGGGGCTGTCCGTTGCCAAGGCAATGATCGAGCTGCACGGCGGGCGGATCTGGGTGGACAGCGAGGAAGGCAAGGGCAGCACGTTTACCTTCCTTTTGCCAATGGAGCATCCAAAACAGGTGCCCGGTTCCAGCCCATTTGTTGAGTGATTTGCACTGTTGAAAAAGAGCTTAATCCCAGGTGACAGTCATAAAAACTGTCACCTTTTCTTTTATAATAGACCCTACATGGAAACCCAGTTTCTGGTCTTTGGCAAATTGACACGTGAATATCTTTTACCGCCCGCGGGTCCCGCGCGGCTGGATGCGCCGGGAGGCAGCCTGCTTTACGCGGCGGCCGGGCTGCGGGTCTGGGAGTCAGAGATCGGTCTGGTGGGCCGGGTGGGGAATGATTATCCGCGCGAGTGGCTGAATTTGTGCATGAAGCGTGGATTTGATACCTGCGGCATCCGCGTCCTTCCCAAAAACATGGATGTCAGAGAATTCCTGGCGTACAACGAATTGTTCGAGGCGAACCGGATCAATCCCGTCTCTCATTTTGCGCGGCGCGAGATGACCTTCCCCAAGACTCTGCTTGGATACCAGCCGGCTGATGACAAAAAAAGGCACAGCCCGGAAGGCATGCTGAATGTAACCGATATCCCCGGCGATTATCTGACGGCGCGCGCCGCGTTGTTATGCTCCATGGATATTGTTACGCAGACGCAATTGATCGCCGGGATGAAGCGTGGCTCTGTCCATACCTTTGTTTTGGATCCCGGTCCCGATGCCATGCTGCCGACCGCGCGGCGTGAGTTGCCAGCCCTGCTCAACGGTGTGACCGCGTTCCTGCCATCGCTCGCGGAGCTGTCTGAACTGTTTTGGGGGGAAACGCATGATGTCTGGGAAATGGCGCAAGCTGTCTCCATGTATGGCTGCGAATATGTGGTAGTCAAGTGTGGCGCACGCGGTCAATTGTTGTACGACACGAACAATAAACGCAGGTGGGAGATCCCGGCGTATCCTGCCCGGCTTGCCGATCCCACCGGCGCGGGCGATGCATTCTGCGGAGGTTTTCTCGCAGGCTATTGTAAAAACTATGATCCGCTGGAGGGCGTGTTATACGGGAATGTCTCTGCCTCCCTGAAGATCGAGGGCAGCGGGGCGTTCTACCCACTGGATGTGTTGCCGGGATTGGCAGAGGCTCGCCTGGGCGCATTGAGAGAAATGGTACGGGAAGTGTGATGAATGATCTTGTGAAGCGTGTGCTCGAGCTTGCGATTCAGATCCAGCAGATCCCTGCGCCAACGTTCCAGGAGGAAAAAAGAGCAGAGTTTATCCATGAGTTGTTCGTCAAGGAGCAGCTACAGGATGTTTGCACGGATGAGACGGGGAACGTACTTGCCCGCTTTCCGGGAATGGGGAAGGGCAAGCCGCTGATCATCAGCGCTCACATGGATACGGTCTTTCCAGCGGAGACGGACCTCTCGGTCAAACGGGGCTCCGAGCTGGTCCATGGGCCCGGGCTGGGAGACAACTCGATGGGCGTCGCGGCACTCTTCGGCTTGCTCTGGTCCTTACGAGAACGGCAGATCCCCTTGCGCGGCGACATCTGGTTTGTGGCAAACGTCTGTGAGGAGGGACTGGGCGATCTGCGCGGCATGAAAGCTGCTGTGGATCGCTTTGGCGCAGGCGCGCATGCCTATCTCATCCTGGAAGGGTTGGCGCTGGGACATGTCTATCATCGCGCGGTGGGCGTCAGGCGCTATCGCATCAAAGCCCGCACGGGCGGTGGACATTCCTGGTCTGATTATGGCCAGCCCTCGGCAGTCCACGAACTGGCAAAGCTGATCGTGGGATTGACCTCCCTCACGCTGCCATCCCATCCGCGGACCACGATCAACGTCGGAAAGATCTCGGGCGGCACCTCGGTGAACGTGATCGCCTCAGAGGCATCCCTCGACTTGGACCTGCGTTCAGAGGGGCAGGCGTCTTTGACGGAGCTGGTCTCAGCGGTGGAAAAGCTGGTCCAGCACGCGAATAGGCCCGGGGTGAATATGGAAGCGCAGGTGATCGGGCACCGTCCGGCGGGGGAAATCCCGGTGAACCATCCGCTGATCACGCTGGGCAGGGATTGTCTGCGCGAACAGGGATTGGATGCGGGCCTCATTTCGGGGTCAACGGACGCGAATGTGCCTTTGAGCAAAGGCTATCCTGCCATCGTGCTGGGCGTGACAACAGGCGGCAGCGCCCACACGACCCATGAATATATCAACACCGGGCCGATCGCACAGGGCATGGAACAGTTGATTCAGTTTGTAAGCAGAGTTTGGTGAAAAGGTAGGGACCGGCAGACAGGCAGCTGCCTGTCTGCCGGTCCCTACGGTTTTATTTTATCCCCAACACTTCATACACTTCCAGCGGCTGGGTCTTGCCTTTGACGGAAAGCGGGACAAAGGGCTTTGCCTCGATTTCATCCTTCACGCGCTCATACGCCTCGCGGCTGATCAAAATTTGATTTTTGGCAGCATTCTCCTGGATGCGTTTTGTCGTGTTCACGCTGTCGCCGATGGCGGTGTATTCGAGTCGTTTTTCGGTACCGATCCATCCCAGCACAGCCTCGCCATAATGGATGCCCACGCCGAAGTTGAGGTGAGTCTCCTCCGGCATTTGTTCATGCAGGGCTGCCACTGCCTCGCGGATCGCCAGCGCAGACTTGACCGCCCGTAATGTGTGATCTGCCTGCGGGACCGGCGCGTTGTACCAAGCCATGACCGCGTCACCCAGGAACTTATCCACGGTGCCTTCGTAGGCGAGGACTGCATCCGCCGCCGCAGCCAGATAGCGGTTCAAGACTGCCACCAGTTCCTCCGGGGAGTGCTTTTCGCTGTAGGCGGTAAAGCCGCGGATATCCGCGAACAGGGCTGTGATATACGCCTTTTTGCCGCCGATCTGCAGGCTGTTCGGGTCGATCTGGTCGAGCACAGCCGGTGACACCATCCGCTGCAACAACCCGCGTTGCGCTTCGAGTTTCTTCCGTTCGGTCATGTCATCGAGCACGATCGCCACCCCCTGGGTCTTTTGATCGGCATCCTTGAGCGGGGAGAGGTTGAAGCGCCAATCCACGTTGCCGCGCTCCGGCAGCTTCTGGCTGAGTTCCAGCCCGACAATCGGTTGTTCGGTCCTGCGGACGGAATCCAAATGGGGCAGGATGTCGTTCGCGAAGACGGGCATAATGTCACCGAGCGGACGTCCGATGATCTCGGCCGAAGCATGCCCCAGGATCGAGCAGGCCGCCCGATTACACAGGGTGATCTGATCCTGCACGTCAGCCGTGATCACACCTGACACGATGGAGGCGAATACATCATCCATCAGGTTCTTGAGTTCGGTCACTTCTTCGAGGGTGCGCTTGAGGGAGGTGAACAAGCGCGCATTCTCAATCGATACGGCAGCCTGATTGGCGAAACCGAGCAGCAGGTCGCGGTCTGATTCAGAGAAGATGCCCGTACGAATGCGGTTGTCGGCGTAGATCACGCCGATCAACTCCGATTTGACCGACAATGGCACACACAGGATCGAGCGCAAATTAAAAGCGATAATGCTTTCCTGCCCACCGAAGCGCGGGTCTTCCTGTGCGTTGGTGGTTAGTATGGCTTCGCCGCTGCTGATGACGCGTTCCACCACCGTGCGGCTGATGGCAAATTCATTTTTATTGATGGATTCATGTTCCCAGTTGCGCGCGATACGGGTCACCATTTCACCGCGTTCGTCGCGCAGCATCAGGAAGCCGCGTTCTGCCCCCGTCAGGCGCACGATCGTGTCCATCACGATCTGCAGGACTGCATCCACCTCAAGCGTGGAGTTGACAACCTGTCCGATCCCAGCCAGCGCCTGTAAATGGCTAAAGCGCTGTTCGAACGGGATGAGAAGTTCGCTGACCCTCTCGAGTGAATTTTCAAGCTCTTTAAGCCCGCCCACTACTTCGTCGGGCGCATGCCCGGTATCCAGCGAATGGCGCAATTTGGCGCTTTGCTGGGTAATGACAATGACTTGATCATTGATGGACCTGGTCTTGGCTGTATCCATGAGGGTTCCTTTGCGCGCTCAAGACCCGCTGTTTAATCTGGAAGGTTAGGGCCGGGGTTTGCCATAGAACAAGCGACGGATCCGCTCGCGGATCACCTGCTTGCGGATGTCCAGCGCGGCGTGGCGGGCTTGTGTCACGTCTGCAATTCTGGAAGTATAAAGGGATGTCTGATGTTCGTCCAGAAGGACTTTGATTTGAGCCGCTTTGTCCGGCAGGAGGCGCGTTAACTTGGAGGCGCGTTCGATCGGCGTGATATGGACCGGAACCGGATGGTCCAGTTGCCGCAGCCCAAAATTGACGCTTTCAAAGGCTTTTTCAATGGGAGAGAGTTTCACCCACTTTTCCCAGCGCAGGATCCAGATCGGCACGTCAATGCCGGTGCGCTCAAATGCCACGCGCAGGAAGACTGGAACGCCCGCGCGCACAGAGGATTTGCGACCGAAATAGATCGCCAGGGCGGCAATGGCAATGAATATCGGGACCAGGTAAAGGTACAGCCTGGCTGTGTTGTCCGGCTCTGCAACAGTGTCCAGCCCTTCTTCGAGCGGTTGTTCGCGGGAGGCAAATGCCGGGTTGTTTTCCAATAACAGTTCGTCCCGCCGGAGGGCAGGATTGTCTGTTTGAGACGGATCAAGCGGCGGGAGCGGGCGATCCAGCGGCGACTGGCTGGCTGTCGGCTCGAACTCCACCCAGCCAATGCCGGGGAAATAGACTTCAGGCCAGGCATGGGCATGGAACCGGCGGACGGTGTAGGTGAAGCCATCCCCTTCGCCCTGCGCGAAGCCCACTGCCATGCGAGCCGGGACTCCGACCGAGCGCAGCATGAGGATCTCTGCAGAGGCGTAGTAAACGCAATAAGCTTGCTTGTACTCGAACAGGATCCACTCGAGCCGGTCTTTGTTGCGCGGCGGCTCAGAAATGGTTTTTGAATAATTGAGGTTTTCCCGCAGGTAACTGGTGATCACAAACGCCTTTTCGTAAGGAGTCCCGGCATCCCTGGTGAGCTCCTGGGCGAGTTCCTGAATGCGCGGCGAAAAACTCTTGGGCAATTGCAGATACTTCTTTGCGACCCATTCCGGATACGCCGTTCCGGCTTCCTGTAACTGCTGGCGGTTCGGATTGATCAGTGCTGCATCCACCTGATAGGTTTCGCCGCCTCGCAGCGAAGGATAGGCGTGCCATGCCACGATATCCTTGCCCGGCTCAGCCGGGACGGCAAATGTGACGCCCGGGCGGCTGACCCAGACCGGCTGGGCGGGGGAGTACAGCAATGAGAAGCTCGTATTGCCGGTGTTGAAGATAAAACGCGCCGGGGCTTGTTCCTGAACAGCCACCTCGAAGGGATTGATCGCAGCCGGGGAATATTCCTCCCGGACCGTGCCGGTGGTGTACCATTGTCCGTTCACAAAGCGATCGTACGTCCGCCCGCGCCAATAATAGCGCGGTGGTTTTTGTCCGTCCGGCAGGTCCGGTGTTTTCACTTCGAACATCACCAGGTCTGACTGGGGGAAGCCGCGCCCCAGAGCCAGCTCCGAGCCGAAGAATTCACCGCGCCGTCCGGTGCCCGGCGATTCGAGCGCGCTGACTGCGTTTTCCATCTTCTGAGCAAATTCACGCCAGGGACGTGTCGCTTGATTCCAGGTCGTCACGGCAGAGGTCAGGCTCGAAAGGGAAGCAGGGACCGTCCAGGCAACGATGATGATCAAACCCGCCGCGATCGCCATGCTGCTCGTCAGGTCAACACTGTTATCGGGAGAAAGGAAGATGCGCCGCTCACGCCAGGATACTTTATTTTGCAGGAACTGCAGGCGTCCCAGCAGGAGCAGGGCGATGAAAGCAAAGAAAGCCAGAAACCAGAGACGAGCCGCGTGACTGCTGTCGTAATTCTGAATAATGAGCAACCCGATCGCGGCCGGCAGAACGGCGCTGAGATAATTCTGGTTGCGTACAAGCGCGAAACCCGCCCATGAGCTGATGATCCAGAAGGCAATGGACATGACCGCCACAAAAAAGATCGGATCTTCCACAGGCTGGCGTGTCAGGAAGTCAGAGGTCGAGAAGAATAATCGCCCGGCAACGCTCAGGAATTGCTCCTCCAGGGATGCGTTCTGATCGATGACCAGTGTCCATTGCAGAGGCAGCAGGAGCAGCATATAAAAGAAAATCAACCCGCGTACTGTGTGCCGTTGAAATCGGCTATAGCCGATGGCTGTGCCAACGACAAATCCCATATAGGTGATGGTCTGGATGAGGTAAAGGAACGGGGTCCATGTGGTGGCGACGAGGCGCGAGGCAACCGTCTCCAACAGGATGAAATGCAAGCCAATCGCGGCCCAGTCCCACCAACGGGATTGTTGTGAGTGTAACTTTTCCATGATTTGAGGGTAAGTGTACAATAGAAAGAAGTATATCGTCCAATACTGGAGAGGGGTTTTTTGGAAAAACCGATGTCAAAGTACTTCTGCGGCTTTTTTACGAACCTTTACAGGTACTGCACGCATATCGAGATGCGCGACGGGCAGGATGCCTGATTTTAGCCTAGAAAGTTTAGCGGTTGATGAGATAAGGAATGGATTTATCCAATTTCCAGATTCAAAGGAGACTTCATGGATCCCCTCATACAAAGCGGAATTGACTGGATCGTAGCCATTCAGTCGCTTGGCAGCTGGCTGGAATACCCGATGAAATTCTTCACATTTCTGGGGAATGAGAATTTCTTCTTTCTGGTTTTACCCCTGGTCTATTGGAGCCTGAATGCAGGGTTGGGACTACGGATTGCGCTGATCCTTGTTGGTGGCGGTGGCCTGAACTTCGTCGGAAAATATTTGTTTGCCGGGCCGCGACCGTATTGGCTCAGCGCCCAGGTCCAGCCCTTTGCAGTGGAGCATTCGTTTGGCATCCCATCGAATCACGCACAAACCTCAGCGGCATTGTGGGGGACGATGGCAGCCTGGGTGGGGAAACGCTGGGTTTGGGTGGCTGCGATCCTGATCGCCTTCCTGGCTGGCTTCTCGCGTCTTTATTTGGGAATGCATTTTGTGCATGATGTGCTGGCTGGTTGGCTGATCGGGTATGTGCTTTTGTTTCTATTCCTGAAATTTTGGGACCCGGTGGCTGCCTGGTTCCGGACGAAAACACTCCCTCAACAGATCGGTGCCGCCTTTGGCATTTCTCTGCTTTTGATCGTAATGGGTCTGCTGAGTAATGCGCACCTGGATGGATATGAGTTCCCCGCGGAGTGGGCGGACAATGCGCTGCGCGCCGGACCTCTGCCGGAGCCGGCCTCGATTGAGAATATCTTTACCGCGGCAGGTTCCCTTTTTGGGATGGCAGCTGGGGTAGCCTGGCTCGCCTCTCGCGGCGGGTACCAGACCGAGGGTTCGGTGACGCAGAGGGCTCTCCGGTATGTGATCGGCTTGATCGGCGTCATGATCCTCTGGGAGGGATTGGGAGCAGTCCTGCCGCGCGGAGAAGAGTGGTTTCCCCTGCTCCTTCGTTATGCCCGTTATACCCTGGTGGGGTTCTGGATCATGGCGGGTGCCCCATGGTTGTTCTTTCATTTCAAATTAGCAAGGAGACCCAATATGTAGGACATCTCTCTGTTATAATCCCAAGTCTACGGCAAATTTTATGGGAGAACTTGTAGCTACATGACTCTCGAACGCGGCGCATTACTACACAAACGATATCGCATTGTTGAGATCCTCGGACAGGGGGGGATGGGGTCCGTCTATAAGGCAGTGGATGAGAATCTCGGTGTGGACGTGGCAGTCAAAGAAAACCTGTTCACCACCGATGAGTACGCCCGCCAGTTCCGCCTCGAAGCGGTGATCCTGGCGAATTTGCGCCATCCGAATTTGCCGCGTGTGACCGATCATTTCGTGATCGGCGATCAGGGGCAATATCTGGTGATGGATTACATCGAAGGCGAGGACCTGCGCCAGCGGATGGAGCGGGTGGGCAACATCACGGAAGATGAGGCGATCCTGATCGGCGCAGCGATTTGTGACGCGCTGGCATACCTGCATACCCGCAAGCCTCCCATTTTGCATCGTGATCTGAAACCGGGGAATGTCAAGATCACACCCGATGGACATATCTTCCTCGTGGATTTTGGTCTTGCCAAAGTGCTGCATGGCAGCCAGGCAACGACCACCGGCGCGCGCGCCATGACCCCCGGCTATTCACCGCCGGAACAGTACGGCACCGCCCGCACAGACCCCCGCACCGACATCTACTCCCTGGGCGCCACTCTTTATGCTGCATTAAGTGGCATCATCCCTGAAGATGGCCTGGCGCGCGCCATGGACAACACACAACTCACGCCCCTGCGAAAACGCAACAGCAAAGTCTCGCGGCGGCTGGCTTCCAGCATCGAGAAGGCGATGGGCATCGACCCTGCAGATCGCTTTCAGAATGCGGATGAATTCAAGCGCTCCCTGCTCGGATCAAAATCGAAGACCCAGCATCTGCCCGGTGAATACGTGGTCGACCCTGCTCCCCAGGATGCGGCGGAAGAGAACCGGCCCAATGGGATCGAAAGGGCATCTTCTCCTCCGGATCCTAAGCCTGGAAACTCGAAAGACGTCGCTCCTGAAGAGGAATTACCGGTCTTCAAAAAGCCCAGGCGCAAGAAAAAGAAGGGGCGCCGGGTGTTATCGTTTTTCGTATGGGCATTGCTCCTGCTGTCCTGCGCACTTGTGGCTGCCGTGCGTTTTCGACCGGAGTTTGTGCCAGCCCAGTGGATGACCGTATTGAGTCCCTTGAATGACATCGAACTTCCGGTCATCCCCTGGCTGAGTGCGCCCACCTCGCTTCCGGTTCCCACACCGACCGAGTTACCCACGGATGCGCCAACCGAGGCGCTGGTCGTTGCCCCAGCCACGGCGACTGCAACCCTTTCCCCCACCCTTGAACCTACACAGGAGGTTACAGCAACCCCTGATGCGACACCGCTTTCCATGGCGACCTCTCTCGGTGGCGGGTCAAGTCAGATTGCGTTTGCCTCTACACGTTCCGGTCTTCCTCAGCTTTATCTCACCGGGATCGATGGCACAGACCTGACTCAGATCACAGAAATGGAGCAGGGTGCGTGTCAGCCATCCTGGTCGCCGGATGGCCAGCAACTGGTATTTATCTCTCCCTGCCTGGGCCGCGGTGAGTTTTACGAGACGATCTACAATGAATCAAGCTTGTACATCATCAACGCCGATGGGACAGGTTTGAAGCAGTTGACTCCCTCCCCCGGTTCCGATTTTGACCCGGACTGGTCGCCGGATGGAGCGCGGATCGCCTTCACATCTGTACGGGATGGGTTCAGGCAAATTTACACATTGGATGTCGAGTCTCTGGCGGTCACTCTCCTGACCAATACCACGGAGTCCGTCGAAAGCAGTCAGCCGGACTGGTCGCCGGATGGAAAGAGAATTGCATACACAGTCAAGCGGGTTGGCACCTATCAAGTGTGGTCCATGACGGATACCGGCCAGGAAGCCGTCCAACTTGCTCGCAGTGGGCAGGACCTGTGGGACTTTTTACCGGTCTGGTCACCAGATGGAAGGTCCATCTTTTTCTGCCAGCGCATGTTAGGTCCCTACCGCCCCTGGTTGATGAAAGTGAACTACGAAGATCTGAGCCAGGATCCCAGACGTTTGGAGTTCCCCACTCCGATCGAAGATGTATCATTCTCTCCGGACGGCTTGTGGCTGGTCTTTGAGGGTATGGATGGTTCCGGGAATAGAGATATCTATTTTATAACCTCGGCAGGAAGCGGGCGTACCCGTCTTACCACCGACTTGAAAATTGACTTCGATCCGGCCTGGCGCCCTTCACAAGATCGATAATAACGACTCAAAACTCACAAAAGTCCATCGCCGATAGCAGCGATGGACTTTTTCTTACATACGGCTTTCTCAAATTAATGTCAGGCAAAAGCTTGGAACCGCGAAGCGCACGACACCTGCCCGATTTGCCATGAAATGCTAAAGCACTTCAAAAATCGTGGGCGGTGCCAGGGAGAACGCCAGGAAAATCATGAACCTTTGCGCTCTTGGCGTGCTTGGCGGTTTAATTTAGCACAATGCCAACCATCACGGCGACTTTGAGAAAGCCATGTTTTCTTACACTCCTCTTATTGACGTCCCTCTTTTGCGCATGATATTATTGTTTACCATTGAATAGCACTCTCAAATCGAGAGTGCTAACTGTGTGAGAAATGCCTGAATTAACCGAACGCCAGAAGACGCTTCTTCTACTGATCATACGCGACTACATCGAATCCGCTCAGCCGGTTGGCTCGAAGCGGCTGGCGGAGCATTATCACATCAGTCTTTCCCCCGCCACGATCCGCAACGAGATGGCTGCGCTGACCGAAATGGGTTATCTGCGCCAGCCGCATACGTCGGCGGGACGCGTCCCATCGGAGGAAGGCTACCGCTATTTCGTCAGCCAGATGATGAACCAGGCGGAGCTGCCGATGTCGGTCCAGGCAACGATCTCGCATCAGTTCTACCAGTCCCGCCCGGACGTTGATCAGTGGATGACCCTGGCAGCCTCCATCCTCGCGCACCAGTCACAGGGCGTTTCGGTAGTGACTGCGCCGCATATCGATAATGCAAAATACAAACACATTGAGTTGATCTCCACCCAGGGGCGACAGGTCCTCATGGTATTGGTGCTGGTGGGTGGGGAGGTGAGTCAGCAGATCCTGACCCTGGCGGAGCCTGTTTCACAGGAACAGTTGAGTCAAACCGCCGTGCATCTCAACAAGCTTTTGGCTGGTCTGGGCGTAGAAGCAATTGCCGCCCTTCCTGCCCGTTCGGATGCCCTCGACCAGGACATCCTGACCCTCATCCTGCAGGAGATGCGCCGGACCTCGGAGAGCCTCTCCGGTGAGATTTACACGGACGGCTTGACCAACGTCCTGTCCGAGCCGGAGTTTGCCGAATCAAATGAGGCGCGCCGTGCTTTGAAGCTTTTCGGCGAGCGCTCCACCCTGCAGGATTTGATCGCGCGCACCATGCCGAACAGCAACGTCGGCGGTTTGCAGGTTCTCATCGGCGGCGAAGGCGGCTGGGAGGAACTGCGTCAGTGCTCGATGGTCATTGCACGTTATGGCGTCCCAGGCCTGGCGACCGGGTCACTGGGCGTGCTGGGACCCATGCGAATGTCCTATGCCAAGACGATCCCCACAGTGCGCTACATTGCGGGACTGTTGAGCGATCTGGTAAATGACACCATTGCTGGTGAATGACCGAGAAGCGGAAAGCGGAACAAACTCCGGCTCCCAATTCTCGTATATCGAATAATGAGAGTGAATGTATGACCGAAAAAAAGAAACGCGAACAGGAAGAAGAAATTGAGGAGAGCCAAGCCGAATCTGTGGCAACATCTGAAGACAGGGAGCAGCTGTCGGCGGAGATCGAAACGTTGAAAAAACAACTGACAGAAGCTGAATCCAAAGCGTCCGAATATAAGGATAACTGGCTGCGCTCACAGGCTGAATTCCAAAACTATCGCAAACGCATCGAGCGCGATAACGAGATGACCTATCTCTCGCTGAAGGGCGACATCATCAAAAAAGTTTTGCCCGCTCTGGATGATCTGGAGCGCGCCCTGCAAAACCGCCGCGCAGACGATCCCTGGGCGAACGGCATTGAACTTGTTGCGCGGAAATTTCAAACCATATTGGAAAACGAAGGCCTAAAGAAGATCGAGGCAGTGGGTACTGAATTCGATCCGAATTTCCACGAAGCGATCTCGCACGAGCCTGCCGATGGTGCCCAAAGCGGATTTGTGATCGGCGTCGTCCAGAATGGATACATGCTCGGCGAACGCCTGATACGACCTGCCCTTGTGAGGGTGGCGCAATAAAACCGTGTCAGGCATCACGTGCCCGGTATCAGGTTGCTTGATGTTAACCTGACACCGGACACCTGATACCTGATACCTGAAACCTGACACTGGAGAACTTAATTATGGCAAAAATCATTGGTATTGATCTTGGCACGACCAATTCCGTCGCCGCGGTCATGCAAGGCGGTGAACCGGTTGTGATCCCCTCAGCCGAGGGGGAGCGACTGGTCCCTTCTGTTGTGGCGGTGAATAAAAATCATGAACGTCTGGTCGGACGCGTGGCGCGCAACCAGGCGATCACCAATCCGACCAACACGGTTTTTTCGATCAAGCGTTTCATGGGACGCAAGTATGATGACGCTGAGGTGGAACGCACCAAGAGTCGTGTGCCGTATGCCGTGAATGAGGCGCCGAACGGCGATGTGCGCGTGCAGCTCGATGAGAAGGATTACTCGCCGCCGGAAGTCTCCGCGATGATCCTCGCGAAGATCAAGCGCGATGCGGAAGCCTATCTCGGCGAAACGATCACGCAGGCAGTCATCACTGTCCCCGCGTACTTCAACGATGCTCAGCGCAATGCCACCAAAGACGCAGGCAAGATCGCCGGCCTCGAAGTGCTGCGCATCATCAATGAACCGACTGCCTCTTCCCTGGCGTACGGGCTTGATAAAAAGAAAAATGAAGTGATCGCCGTGTACGATCTGGGCGGCGGCACGTTCGATATTTCCATTCTGGATGTGGGCGACGGCGTCTTCCAGGTCCGCGCCACGAGCGGCGATACTTTCCTGGGCGGCGATGACTTTGATATCCGCGTCATGGATTACCTCATCGAACAGTTCAAGAAGGATAACAGCATCGATCTGAAAAACGATCGTCAGGCGCTGCAGCGTTTGAAGGAAGCCTCGGAGAAGGCGAAGATCGAACTGTCTACCACCATGCAGACCGAGATCAACCTGCCTTATCTGACTGCTGATGCCAGCGGACCCAAACATCTTGTGATGTCTCTCAGCCGCGCCAAACTCGAACAGTTGACTGCCGATCTCGTCGACCGGACGATTGCTCCCCTTAAACAAGCCCTCACCGACGCCGGTTTGACCGCGGGGGACATCAGCGAAGTGGTGATGGTTGGCGGGATGACGCGTATGCCTGCAGTGCAGGACCGCGTCCGTGCCTTCTTCGGCAAGGAGCCTCACAAGGGTGTGAACCCCGACGAAGTGGTCGCGATCGGTGCGGCGATCCAGGCGGGGGTGCTCGGCGGCGAAGTGAAGGATATCCTGCTTCTCGATGTGAGTCCTCTAACCCTCTCCATCGAAACCCTGGGCGGCGTTGCCACCCCTCAGATCGAACGCAACACAACGATCCCCACCCGCCGCAGCCAGGTGTTCTCCACCGCAAGCGACAGCCAGACCCAGGTGGAGATCAACGTTCTGCAAGGCGAACGCCCCATGGCGATGGATAACAAGTCGCTGGGTAAATTTATCCTCGATGGGATTCCGCCTGCGCCGCGCGGCATGCCGCAGATCGAAGTGACCTTCGATATCGACGCCAATGGCATCCTCAAAGTGACCGCCCAGGACAAAGCGACCGGTCGTTCACAGCACATTACGATCACAGCTTCCTCCGGTCTTTCGGATGCTGAAGTTGAGAAGATGCGCAAGGATGCTGAAGCCCATGCTGATGAAGATCGCAAGCGCAAGGAACTCATCGAAGTCCGCAACAACGCAGACAATACTGTCTATGCGGCGGAAAAAGCCTTGCGCGAGTTTGGTGACAAGGTGCCCGCCGAGGTCAGGTCTGAAGTCGAGGCGAAGGCCGCCGAAGTGAAGAAAGTGGCACAAGAGGAGGATGTGGCTGCGATCAAGTCTGCCACCGAGGCGCTGGGCCAGGTCATTCAAAAGATCGGAGCGGCTGTTTATCAGCAGCCAAACGTCCCCGGCAGTGATGCGGGCGGAGCGGGTCCCAATCCGAACCCGGAACCTGAAGCCGGACCTGATGTGGTCGAAGGCGAAGTGAAGGAATAACACCGTTGGTCGAGTAGGGCTGGGCGTACTTCCCAGCCCGTATCGAGACCAATGATAGAAAGTCGGTCTGAAATTGCTGGTCTCGACACCTGCACTGCACCAAACGCACGATTTGCTGCGAATTGCCAGGCAATTGTATGTTGCTCCACCGGCATTCGGGGCTACTCGACCAGAGGTTGAATAAGATTTATGAGCAACCGCGATTACTACGAAGTCCTTGGCGTTGAACGGAACGCGAGCAGTGATGACATCAAAGCCGCATTCCGTAAACTCGCGCGCCAGTACCATCCCGATGTCAACAAGGAAGACGGTGCCGAGGAAAAGTTCAAAGAGCTCAATGAAGCCTATGGCGTGCTTTCAGATCAGGACAAGCGCGCCCGCTACGACCGCTTTGGCAAAGAGGGTCTCGGCAATATGGGCGGCTTCCGTGATTACACGGTGGACTTTAGCGATATCTTCGAAGAACTTTTTGGCGGGTTTGGTTTTTCAACGGGCCGGCGCCGCAACTCTCCACGCCGCGGGCGCGACTTGCAGATGCAGGTCTCGTTAACCTTCGAAGAAGCTGTCTTTGGTGTGGAAAAAGAGATCGAGTTCCAGCGCGAGGAAACCTGCTCGCGTTGCAATGGCTCCGGCGCGGAACCCGGCACGTCACCCACGCGCTGCTCCACCTGTAATGGACAGGGCGAAGTCCGTCAGGTGCGCCAGACCTTTTTGGGGCAGATGGTGCAGACCACGAGCTGCCCAACCTGTAACGGGCGCGGCGAGACGATCTCCTCCCCCTGCAAGACCTGCAATGGCGGCGGGCTCGAACGCAAGATCGTCAAGAAGAAAGTGCAGATCCCCGCGGGGGTGGACGGCGGGACGCAGATCCGCCTGGCAGGGGAGGGCGGCCCCGGCATCTTCGGTGGACCGACGGGAAGTCTGTTCCTGATCCTGGACGTCAAATCGCATAAATTCTTCAAACGCCGCGAGAATGACATCCTTTTGAACCTGGATATCAACATTGCCCAGGCTACGCTTGGCGCGGAAATAGAAGTGCCGACTCTCGACGGCGATGAGAAGTTAAAGATCCCTTCCGGGACTCAACCAGGAAAAGTTTTTCATATCAAGAACAAAGGTGTTCCCCATCTGCGCCGCAGTGGACGCGGTGACCAGCTGGTGATCGTCAATGTAGCTGTGCCGACGAAACTGTCGAAGGAACAACGTGAGTTGTTCGAGAAGCTGGCAGAAAGCCTGGGCACCACGGTCAAGCCGCAGGAAAAGGGATTCCTGGATTGGTTGAATGAGGCATTGGGGGGATAGCTGGCAGCGATCGGTAAACAAGTATCCATGAGCGGACATTTTGTCCGCTCATTTTGTTTTAGACCACAGATTTTCTAAGTGTCAGTGATTGGAAATGAATAATATTGTCGGCTCCGCTGATGACTGGTTTGAAGGAAAGGAGTCTGAAACTCCGGGTAACAACCTGTTTTAATGCTTCATCTGAATGGAAAGAGAAAAATCGCTTTGGTTCGCAGGAGTCCTCCTCCCAGGTTCCTTCGAAATCATAGCCACCATAAACTCCCAGAAAGAACAAACCGTTTACTTTGAGAATTCTTTTGACATTTTGAAGGGCAATTGGCAGTTCTTTCTTTGGTAGATGTAACATGCTGTTTAGTGAGTAAACAGCGTCGAATGAGCTGTCTGGGAAATCTAAATCAACCATATCCATTACACTGGCGTTGAGCCCCTTTTTTTTGCAAAGCTTTACCATCTCGGGAGACAGGTCAATGCAGGTAACCTGAAAACCGTTCTCCTGGAAGAAGTGGCTATCCCGTCCGTGCCCCGCCCCAATTTCAAGCAGAGATCTTTTCCCTTCACTCTTTAATAACGCAAAAAACTCGGCGCGCTCTATCACTTTCCAGTTATCTATTTGGCTCCTGTCCCGTTGTTCGGCCTGACGGTTATATGACATGGTCAAATTGGTTCGTAATTTTTCAGTTGTCATGGAATTATTTTAGCACTGGAAAGGGCTCCCACCCCAAACGAGCCGTCCTGGCTGTCCGGCAGCCGGGCCTGTCATCCTCCAGTCATCCTTCGCTCATCCTATAGTCATCCTATAGCGCGCCCGATTTCGCCCAAGAAGACCTGTCACTGCGTGTACTGCTATCCTTCGACCCTAAAAATATTTGCTCATCCGACAAGTTTTCAGCCACTCTCTTAAGAGAATTGTCATTTGACCGGGCTCTTTTTTTATGCTATAATTATGAATACTTGAACAACTATTCATATATTTACCATGCTACTGAAAGACCAAACCTCCTCCCACCTGGCTGACCTGTTCAGCACCCTCAGCGACCCGACCCGCCTGCGGATCATTTCCGTCCTGCTCGACGGCGAGATGAACGTGGGGGATCTGGCGGCTCAACTCGAAATGAGCGAGTCGGCTGTGTCACATCAATTACGCGGACTGCGTCATATGAGGCTGGTCCGCAGCCGCAAGGATGGACGGCAGGTCTATTACACTCTCGACGACGACCATGTTGCGAAACTTTATCTTTTGGGGCTCGACCATGTGGAGCATGGCTAAGGGATCTTAGTTCACGAAATTATGACCCAAACAAATTCTCATACTCATTCTCACTTGCGCGACGCTGCAAAGCAGACAACGAGGCGTTTATCGTTGTCGCTTTTCCTGACGCTTGCCTTTGTTGTCCTCGAAGCGGGGGCGGGGATCTTCGCCAACAGTCTCGCCCTCCTTACCGACGCGGCGCATAACCTGACCGACGTCATCGCACTGGGTCTAACCTGGTTCGCGGTCCGCATCACGGCCCAGCCTGCCAATGCCCAGAAGACATACGGTTACCACCGCGCCGGCATCCTGGTCGCGCTCCTCAACTCCACCACCCTGGTGCTGATCTCGCTCGGCATTTTCTACGAAGCCTATCGTCGTTTCGCCGATCCGCCGGAAGTGCAATCTGGCGTTCTCATCGGTGTAGGTCTGATCGCGGTGGTGATCAATCTGGTCACCGCCCTGCTTGTGCATCGCGGCAGCCAAAGCGACCTCAATCTGCGTTCGGCGTTCGTCCATCTGATGGGCGATGTGCTCTCCACGGTCGGCGCGGTCATTGCCGGTGTGATCATTTACTTTACAAATGCCAACTGGCTCGATCCGCTCGTCAGCGTGTTGATCGGTTTCCTGATCCTGTACAATGCCTGGGGCATCCTGCGCGATGCGATAGATATTCTGCTCGAAGCCACGCCGCGCGATGTGAACATCAAAAAGATGGTGGACGACGTTATCCAGGTGGAGGGCGTGCTGGGCATTCATGATATCCATGTCTGGAGCCTCACGCAGAATTTGCGGACCATGTCTGCCCACATCCTCACCGACGACCTGCACATCAGCGCAGGCGCCCGGATCCAGCGTCAGATCAGCGAGATGGTTCTTCAACGTTATAATATTGCGCACGCCACGCTTCAGCTTGAATGCGTGGATTGCTTCCCCGATTCGCTGTACTGTGACCTGAACTGTCAACTTCACGTGGATGACGTTCAGCACGCCAGCCGTTCGTGAATCCTGTCAAACAGACATTCTCCATGCCTTTGCTTTTTTCCACCATCTTCACTACCCTGAGGGGTGATTTTGAATCATAATCATTCTACTGTCACGAAAAGAGTCCTGCTCAAAATCTGGCGGATGTTTCCTGGACGGCTTCAGAATTTTGCGTCTCGAATCATACGACCCCTGTTTCAGGTGTTTGCGGCAGCTGTCATTTTGGACCAGGACAAACACATCTTTCTTGTCAAGACGACGTATCAGCGCGTTCATCCTTGGGGCTTGCCCGGAGGCGGCCTGGAATATGGGGAGCATCCCGAGGATGCGGTTGTCCGCGAAGTCTGGGAAGAGACCGGGCTGAACGTTGGCATTGAAAGACTTTTGCTCGTCGATGCCTGGCGGCCGGACCGGGTAGGGTTGTTTTATCTATGTCGAATCACAGATGGAATATTTTGCCCGAGCGATGAGGTTTCAGAGTTTGATTATTTTTCGATGGATGACTTGCCGGATGTCGGCCTCATCGATGCGAAAATTATAAAAAAATTACATAAAATGGTCCAACATGAACTGGCTTGAAGTTTCCCTCAGCGTGAACGGTGAACTGGCAGAAGCCGTCGCGGACGTGCTAGCGCGCTTTGCCTATAGTGGTGTGATGATGGAGCAGGGCGTCAAATACACCGATGATGAAGATGCGGGCACCCCGACGGGACCGATTACTGTGCGCGCCTATCTGGAAATCAACGATCAGATCGAAGAGACCCGCCAGAAGCTCGAGGAGTCTCTTTATTATCTGGGGATGATCCAGCCTTTGCCCGCTGCCTCCTACCGGCAGATCGAGGACCAAAACTGGATGGAAGCCTGGAAGCAATCCTACAAGCCCATTTTGATCGGCGAGCGCCTGCTCGTTCTCCCTGCCTGGATGGATTCGCCCGATCGGAATCGTGTAGCCATTAAGATCGATCCCGGCATGGCATTTGGCACAGGCACACACCCGACGACGCAGTTATGTTTGGAATTAATGGAGAAATGTTTCGACGATAGACCACAGACCATGGACCATGATCCATCGTCCGTCATCGATGTCGGCTGCGGTTCCGGGATCCTCTCCATCGCGGCGCTCAAGCTGGGAGCCACATCTGCGCTGGGCGTGGACATCGATGCCGATTCGATCGTCAATGCGCGTGAGAACGCAAATACCAACCAGGTGGGCGATGAACTGCTCCTTGAGGTCGGTTCGGTGCAGGAGATTCTGGAGGGCAGGTTCGCGTTTCGGAAAGCGCCTCTTGTGGTTGCGAATATTCTGGCTCCCGTGATCATCCGCCTCTTTGATGCGGGTCTCGCGGAACTGATGGAGGCGGACGGCGCACTGCTCTTAAGCGGGATCCTGCAGGAGCAGTCCCAAAATGTCATCGCAGCCGCGCAGGCAAAGGGTCTGCGTATGAATGAGCAGAGACAGATGGGGGACTGGGTCGCGCTGAGGATGAGTTGCTGAAACTACATCCCCATAATTGACTGTTTGTTATCTCCTGATTGAATGTTAGAATACCGCCCATAAATTTTATTGGAAGGAGAGTATGAGATGAGAATGCGGATTAATATTATTTTGGCAATTGCGGGTCTGGCGCTGGCTTCGCTGGCATGTAACGCAGTGACGAGCGTTGCAGCGACAGATACGCCTGTCCCCCCGGTGAGCACTGATATTCCGATCATCCCCGAGACCGGGAGTGTCCTCTTGAGCGATGATTTCTCCAACGCGCAATGGGGCATCGGTACGGACGCCGATAGTTCCGTGGAATATGCCAACGACGCCCTGCAAATGATCGTCTACAGCCAGAATTACTTTGTATGGAGCACGCCCAACACAGAAGACTATCAGAACCTGCACGCGGAAGTAACCGTTCTCAACAACGGCACCGATTCCACCACGGCATTTGGGATCATCTGCAATCAGCAGGACGTGAATAATAACTTTTATTATGTTGCCATGACGCCTGCCGGGCAGTACGCGATCGCCAAAGCTTCTGATGGGCAGAAGGATATATTCCTCACGAATGAGGATTCATGGGCGGCGTCTGATTTGATCCCCAAGGATGCCGCTTCCTATCGTGTCGGTGCGGACTGCGGCAGTGGCACATTGACCTTGTATGTGGATGGCCAGGAAATCACTTCCGTCTCTGATACGTCCTATACAGGCGGTGGAATTGCCTTGTTCACCTGGAGTGGAGAAGAGGCGACCATGACGGATGTGTCCTTCGATGATTTCCTGATGACGGAATTGCAATAACCATCGTACAGTGAATCTAGATCCTGCGCTGACGCTGGGCGCAGGATTTTTTAAATTCATTGCTGAAATTCTGTGCTATGATTCGAGCACCATGGACCGCCGCAGACTCATCCTCTACCTGCTTTTGAATGTGTTCATTTCTGCCTGTGTCACCGGCGCGATCCTGTTCTGGTACGACCGTAATTACCGCTCTGTGAGCGTTTCGGCCGTCCAGCCTGCCGTACCCTCCACCAATCAGCAAGTTTCCGCGGCGGGCGGCACACTGAACCCACAGGAGGATATTCCCGTGGAAATCGTCAGCGTGATCGGCGCCGGGACGCTGAACGCGGAATGGGTTGTAGTGAGCTATGAGGGCGAGGAGCAGATCAACCTGGCGAACTGGGAGCTGCGGGATGACGACCGGCATGTCTTTGTCTTTCCCCAGTTGATCCTTCATACCAATGGCGCTGTACAGGTTCATACGGCTTCCGGGACGAACACTGTGATCGATCTCTACTGGGGGCAGGGCGATCCCGTTTGGGAATCCGGTGAAGAAGCACAGTTGTATGATCCAAGTGGAAATCTGCGCGCGAAGTATAAAGTGCCTTAACTGCTAATCGCTAAAAGCTGACAGCTACTATGACACAAGCTCTCTACCGCAAATATCGCCCAAAAGAATGGGACGAAGTCGTTGGACAGGATCACGTTGTCACGACTCTCAAGAATGCCATCGCGGCGGATCGCGTCGCGCATGCTTATCTCTTCGCAGGTTCGCGTGGGACGGGCAAAACGACGCTGGCGCGCCTTTTGGCGAAAGCCGTCAACTGCCTGAACCCTGACCCAGCGAAACGCCCCGACAATGAGTGCGATACCTGCAAAGCTGTCAACGACAACCGTTTTATGGACCTGATCGAGATCGACGCGGCGTCCAACACCAGCGTCGACGACGTCCGTGACCTGCGCGACAAGATCAACTTTTCACCTTCGCAGGGCAAGTACAAAATTTACATCATCGACGAAGTCCATATGCTTTCCACGGCGGCGTTCAATGCGCTGCTCAAAACGCTTGAAGAGCCGCCGCCGCATGCCATCTTTGTTTTAGCTACCACAGAGATCCACAAGATTCCGGCGACGGTTTTGTCGCGTTGTCAGCGTCATGAGTTTCGGCGCGTGCCAGTGGACGAGATCGTCAAGCAGCTCAAGCTGATTGCCAAAGAAGAAAAGATCCAGGCAGACGATGATGCCTTGATCCAGATCGCACGCCAGTCCGCAGGTGGGATGCGCGATGCGATTTCCCTGCTCGACCAGCTCTCGTCGATGGGAGGGAAGATCACCCTGGCGCTCGCGCAAACGGTGCTTGGCACTGCCACGAGTCAAACCGTGCTGGACATCATCTCCTCCGTGATGGACCACGATCCCGCACATGGGCTGGAGACCATTCACAAGGCTCTCGACGCCGGTGCCGACCCGCGCTCGCTGGCGCGTCAGATCGTCGAGTATCTGCGCGGTCTCATGCTCATTCAAATGGGGAACGCCAATCAGGTCGAAGCCACAGCGGATGTCAAGAAGCAGATGCAGGCTCATGCCAGGTCCTTTTCGACCAGCGATGTCCTGCGCATGATGAAAACCTTCAACACCGCTGCAACGGATATGCGCGGCGGCTGGCAACCCTCGCTGAGTCTGGAGCTTGCCCTGGCAGAAGTGTTGGATGCGCCGAACGCCTCGGCTCCACTTCCGCCTACAGTTCCTCCCTCCGCGGCCGTTCACGCTAAGCCTCAGCCGGTCGCAGATGCTCGCCAGAGTGCTCCCGCTCCCCAAACGGAATCCCCCCGAAAGCCCGCGCAGAGCGAGGATGTCCAAAAAGAAGAAACGAGCGCCACTATCAGCGACGAAGCACCGGCGCCGCGCCCGGAAGAGAAGTCAACCGTCAGTGCCGCGGACGTGATCAAAGCCTGGAAGCATTTGACAGCCTCCCTGCCGAAGTCACAGGCGAATCTTTCTGCATTGCTGAATTCGGTGAAGATGATCGATGTGCAGGGCAGGACGTTGATCCTCGGTCTGGCAAGTGACGTGCTGGTCTCGAAGATCAATCAGCCCGATCAGATCGAGGCGATCCAAAAGTTGATCAGAGATGAATTCAGCGTGGATATGAACGTCAAGTGCGTGGTGACGACCGCCAAAGGCAAGATCCCACCGAACATTCCGCAGGATGGAATGGTCGCGGCGGCGATCCAGCATGGCGGGCAGATCGTGGATATGTAGAATTGACGGGAGGCGTTCATCGCGAGTCGTAATCTGTATCTGCTCTTGATGCCCGAATCCCGATTTATGAATAACGAGGTATTTATGGCTAAAGGATTTAACAAAGGTTCGCAAATGGGTGGCGGGGGAATGATGGCACAACTACAAAAAATGCAGGAGCAGTTGGCGGAAGCACAAGCCAAACTCGCTGAGGAAACGGTCAGCGCGACGGCTGGCGGCGGCGCGATCAAAGTGACCATGACAGGCGATCAGAAATGCCGGTCGGTCGAGATCAACCCCGAGCTATTGAAAGATATTGACGCCGAAATGCTGCAGGATCTGGTCCTGTCCGCGGTGAACATGGCGCTCGACCAGTCGCGCGAACTCCAGCAGAAGATGCTGGGTCCGCTGGCGGGCGGGCTTCCTTTCTAGTTCTCCGGTGTCACGTGCCAGGTGTCAAGTAACTTGCACCTGACACCTGAAACTTAACACCTATGCTATTACCCGAATCCATTCAATCACTAATTAACGGGCTCGAACGCCTGCCAGGCATCGGTCCCAAATCCGCCTCGCGGCTGGCATTCTATCTCCTGCGCGCGCCTGAGGATGTCGCCCAGGATCTGGCGTCCGCCCTCGCAAACCTGAAAGCCAACACAGCCTTTTGCCAGGAATGTTTCAACATCACCGAAGCGGGGCGCGAACGCTGCGAAGTCTGCGAGTCCTCCCAGCGGGATGGCAGCCTGGTCTGCGTCGTGGAGGAAGCCTTGGACGTTCTGGCATTGGAGCGGACGGGCGGCTTTCAGGGCAAGTACCACGTATTGCAGGGAGTCCTGTCTCCCATCGAAGGGATCGGACCGGATGACTTGAAGATCAAACAGCTGATCGCGCGTGTGGCGAAAGGCGAGATCAAGGAAGTCATTCTGGCGACCAACCCCAGCATGGAAGGTGACGCGACGGCCTTGTACCTGCGTCAGCACCTGGAGCCATTGGGCGCCAAAGTGACACGCCTGGCGCGTGGCCTGCCGGTCGGCGGCGACCTCGAATATGCAGATCAAAATACACTATTGAGAGCATTATCCGGAAGACAAGAGATGTTCTAGCAAAATTAAAATCGCCCCAAACGGGGCGATTTCTTTTATGAATTGAAAGATGGATTACTATTCGGCGGTGGGCGGGGTTGTAGGCGACCTCTGTAAGAAGTATGTCACTGTCAATAACCCACCCGTGACAAGCAGCATGATGGGCACTGCAAACTTCATAATGGCATTCGTGTTGAAGATACTCAGGAAGGCTGTGAGGAAAAATCCGCCGCCCGCGATGGTGAGGAGAATGCTGGCGGCTGTCTTCACACCAGTGGATTGGTTGGCGATGCCGACTACAAGTAATCCAAGTCCCACGGCAAGGAACTCGATGGGCCACAGGACTGCCCAGGATTGCCACAATCCGGTCAGGGCGCAAAAGACGAACATCAGGCCATTGATGCCGATGATGAATGCCGGGATGGCGAGTCCGGGAACGCGCATGAAGATTGCCGCCATGACGAAGCCGAGCGCCAGTGCCAGGATTTCCAGTGTCCATGCTACAGCCCAAACCTCCCAATGGTTCGTCATGCTGGCATACAGCAGGATCAGACCGGTGGTGAGCACAGGGATGCCGGGGATAAAGAATGCGCCAAAGCCGCGGTGTACGAAGCCGAGGAAGCCGGGAAATGTCAGCCCAACCCCGGCAAGGACGATAATCACAGGCCACAGTCTCCATGCATTGGCTGCAAGGAATAGGTTCCCAGCCAGTGCGATGACGCCGATGCTCAGCAGGGTAACTCCAGCGATCAGATTGAATAATTTTTCAGGTTTCATGATAGACCTCCAGTCTAGGAAATAAGTTGGTTGATCGAAACAACCATAAAAGCCAGGAATACATTGAGGGATATGCAAAACAGCGACAGGATCGTCATGGCTGGACCGAACAGACGTGCCCAGACAGGTCCCGCGTTTGGAATTCGACCGATCTGGACCGGGATGAAAACAGACAGCCAGATCAAGAGCAGTTCCACAACCCATAGAAAGACCCAATCCCCCCAACGGCCGGTCAGCGCACAATAAGCGAAAATGAGGGCGTTGCCGAAGACAATGCCGCTTGGGATCATGACTCCCCATTTCTGGGTGCCCCAGCCGATGATTGCCAGGAAGCTTGCGAAGAGAAATACTTCCGCTGGCCAGGCATACTGCATAATGCTTTGTCTGCTGACGGCACCCAGCATGACAATGACAAAATTGACGATAAGATATAAGCCGATTCCGCCAAAGACGCCTGACACTGGACTAATACGAACGAAGGGAAGCTTTTCCAGGGAAGTTGTCAGCTTGTGTAAGAATTTTTCGAGGTGCAGGTCAACTCGAACCTCAGATATCGGCGTGTTTCCGATCGGCTTGATGCCTGCATCGGTGTCCTCATCTGCAAAACGATGATCGGTAATCTGCCGGCGTGAAGTCCCGGAGAAGACGGCGTGTTGCGGAAAACCACCCGGTGGCAGGACCATGGGACGCTCCTCCATCGAGAGGTCCTTTTCGACATTCTCCAGCGCTTTGGACATTTCCTCCGCGCTTTGGAAGCGGTCATTGGGATCTTTCGCCAATGCCTTGAGCACGATCATCTCGAGCGCAAGCGGAAGCGCAGGGTCCACCTGGGTGGGGAGGGGGAGCGGATCATTCAGGTGCTTCATCAGGATCGCGAGCGGCGTATCGGCATCGAAGGGGGTGTAACCTGTTAGCATTTCATACAGCACGATCCCCAGCGAGTAGATGTCGCTGCGGTTGTCGCATGTGCCTTTGAACCCCTGCTCGGGAGCCATGTAGTTGAGCGTGCCCATCAGCGCGCCCGAAACCGTGTGTTGCGTATTCCCCACCATTTGGGCGATCCCAAAATCGGTGAGGACAGCCTGTCCTTTTTTGGTCAGCATGATATTGGCAGGCTTGATGTCACGGTGAATGATCCCCTCGGCGTGTGCATAGGACAATCCATTCAAAACACCTTTTAGGATGCGGACAGTTTCCGTGAGCGGCATGCGCTGATTGCGGACTCGATAATTGTTAAGGAGCGTGCGCAGAGTGTCGCCTTCGAGCAATTCCATTACCATGTAATAGTAGTCGTCCTGCATGTCAAAGTCGAAGACCTGCACGATGTTTGCGTGGCGAAGACCCGAAACCGCGTGTGCTTCGTGTCTGAATCGCGTCAGAAATTCAGCGCTCTCCACAAGATCCGACCGCAGTATTTTGACCGCCATGTAGCGGTCCAACTGCGGATGGTACGCCTTGTAAACCTGCGCCATCCCGCCGCGGCCAAGCGGTTCGAGAATACGATATTTTCCTAAAGTCATTCCTTCGAGATTTGATGGTGACATGTGTGCTCCGGTGTTCTTTCGATGCAGATATTAACCCCAATCGAGATTTTCAACCTATCCAAATGCTAACAGCCCACTAACAACTTGCTGTTCACTCCATATCAGTTTTTCCGAGCAGTTTATAACCAAGACCGCGCACAGTGATCAGCAGGACAGGCAAGTTGGCGTCAATTTCGATCTTTGTCCGCAGGCGGCGGACGAGGTTTTCGATTTGATAATCGTAAATCCCCGCTTGATCCACACTGCCGCTCTGCGGCGTGCTACGCTTGTATTCAGACCAGACCGTTCGCCCGATTTCGTCCTTCGAGCAGACCTTCCCCCGATTTTCATAGAGATACGCCAGGAGGGAAAACTCCTTTGGCGACAATTGGATCGCATGCCGATTCAAGCGGACAACCCCTGCCTCGACGTTTACTTCCAGCTCCGGGAAGGGCGTCTCACGCGTCGTTGTGTCCGGGTCATGGAAAGTGAACACGATCTCGCCGATGGATATCTCGTCGCCGTCGCGTAGTTGCACACTTCCCAGTACGCGTTCGCCATTTAGAAACGTTCCGTTAGTACTGCCAAGGTCATCCAGAAAGACGCGGCGTCCATCGCGGCGGATATGAGCATGTTCGCGCGAGGCACGCTTGCTGACAATCACGATCTCGTTTTCCACTGCTCTTCCGAGGCGTGTGACAGTCTGTTCGAGAAAATGTTCCTGCTTGGAGGGATCATGTAAATAGGGAGTGTTTGAGTCTGCCATGGATGCTCCTGATAATCGCGCATAGTATAGCATGAGGCGTTTAAAGAAGCGTAATTCATATGTTGTAAAACAGCCTTCACCACGCGGCGATACAGTGTCCACCCGTCGGTGGCGAGTCCTAATAAAACCGTCCCGATTGGGGCGATTGTTTTCAGGGGAGTAATGTATTCAATACCTCATTCAGAGGTGGAGTTTCCCTGGAATCTTTGAACCTTGCCATGCGATGATACACATCCGCGGCGGCCCGATGAAATCCATCCGGGAGCCCAGCTTCGCGAAACGTGGAAGCGATCTCTTCCATCTCTCCCTCGAAGCGCCAGGCTTTTGCAGTGACACGCGTGACCCTGCGATTGACTTGTTCTGAAAAATCTTTATCGTCCATATCCCATTGCTGGTAAAGTTCTTCACGCACGCCGAGGGACTCTGCCGTTGCAAGGATTGCGGAGAGCAGGGCGGTGGTCCCTTTTGTGTATGCTGCGTAGCACATTTTCAATGCCGAGGATTTGCCGATTTCAGTCCCGATGATCTTTGTTTCCAGCGGTCCCTGTGAGAAGCAGGATGCAATTGCATCTGAACGTTCACCCGACAGGTAAAGCCAGGTCTCTTTCGGTTTCCATGCAGGTCCACCGATGATGCCGCCATCCACAAACTGAGCCCCGCTTGCTTCCAACATTTGCCCAATTGCGATTGCACGTTGGGGCGAAATGGCATTTGCATCCAGGAACAGACCCGTAAACCCTGCCTCGATGACCGCTCTGGCAACTCCTTCAGCTGTATGAGGTGGACATACGCTGAGGATCGTTTCACAAATCTGACAAAACTGGGAGAGGGAATCGACCTCTGTCAGATTATATTTCTCTGCGCGAGCGCGTGTCCTGTCGCTGCGATCTTCTGATAACCAATAAACCTGATGTCCACTGTTGATGGAAGACGCGGCGATTGAAATTCCCATTTCACCTGGATGCAAGATGCCAATATTACTCATGGTTATTCTCCCGAAAATATATTTGATAGCTTTTGTTATCCTGTCAGTATAGCATGTCACTGCGTGTAAAATATTCTTATGAAAATCACTATTCTTACTTTCGGCTCGCGAGGCGATGTCCAGCCTTTTCTGCCTTTGTCGCTCAGGCTGATGGCAGGCGGTCACTCTGTCAGGTTGGCTGCACCGCTCCGCTTCCAAAATTTTGTTGAAGAATATGGGATTGATTTTGCGCCTTTGGCTGGCGACCCGGAAGAGTTGAGCCGCCGCTTGAATAACGCGGGCCACAACTTTATCAGAATGACAAGCGAGCTGATGAATCATGCAATTGAAATTGGCGCCGATGTTTTGCGCCAGACGGAAGAGGCCTGTGCGGATGCTGATCTTATCCTGCATACTTTTACCCATGCGGTTGGCGCGCATACGCTTGCGCGCGAGAAGAACGTCCCGGACATACACATTCAAACATTTCCCATGTTCACCTCCACGGGTGACTATCCAAACATTACTTTGCCAGATTTAAGATCCCGCACCCTGAATCGCCTGACACATGTCCTCTCGGAAAAGCTTACCTGGTGGACTTCTCAAATTGGATTCGAACGTGTCCGCCGTCGCGCGGGACTCCCAAAGCGCAAACTTTACTGGCCCTTTGACGACGATCCAATTCACCCGCGAGCCCCGATTCTGTGCGCGTGGAGCCCAAGCGTTCTTCCAGCCTCAAGCGACTGGCCGCCGCACGTGTATGTCACCGGTTATTATTTCCTTCCACTCAATGCTGCTTATCGACCGCCGATGGAGCTTGGGGCGTTCCTGCAAGCAGGGAAACCACCCGTTTGTATTACCTTCGGTAGCATGGTCAACCACGACGCGGAAAGAGTCGATCGTATTGTCCACGAGTCATTAAGGCGCACGGGAGATCGCGGGATTATTCTTTCCGGCTGGAGTAAAGTTGGAGATCATTCTTCAAAGAATATGCTTTATCTCGAATCCGCCCCACATGCCTGGTTGTTGCCACGCTGTAAAATGGTGATCCATCACGGCGGGGCAGGGACAACTGCCGCGGGCCTGCATGCGGGAATTCCAAATATCGTTGTGGCATTTACCGCGGACCAACCGTTTTGGGGTAGAAGAGTCCATGCCATCGGCGCGGGACCGAAGCCTATTCCTGTGAAGAATCTTTCAGCGGAAAAGTTAACACAGGCAATGGCTGAGGCGGAGACGAACTCCGTTCGTGAGCGGGCACAGGCCATCGGTCGAGAGATACGAAGTGAAGATGGTGTCGAGCAAGCCGTCAAGTGGATTGAAAAATATTCTAATGATTTTCATAACGGGGATTTATGGTTTATTAACAGATAGTGTGGTATCATCACGCAGTTCGTAAAAAGAGTATTGTGGATGTGCCGGTCAAGCATTGACAACCAGCATAGAAGCAAACAAGATTCTTCAAGGTTAATTGTCTGATAACCCTTGACAAAACAGGCGAAATACATATAATAACCATTCGCCAGTACATTCTACAAGATCTCGTCCCCCTGACAGATCAATGAAAACTGAGAAGTCTCGAGTCAGAGACACAAGCCTGTGGGTTTTGCAGTCTGACGAGCCGATGTCAAAAGATAAA
>Ga0105104_10000495_pt1 | contig 30472 bp, 32 predicted proteins | sample PPLLaktember2015_3_FD_87034 | JGI IMG/M metagenome (GOLD analysis project Ga0105104, IMG submission 87034) | Freshwater sediment microbial communities from Prairie Pothole Lake near Jamestown, North Dakota, USA - PPLs Lake P7 Core (6) Depth... | ecosystem: Environmental > Aquatic > Freshwater >...
AAGTGCGCCAGTAGCGACGATTCCGGGGGCTCCTGAGGCGAATCAGTCGGTGGCGGGGCTAATCGCCCAGGCGATGGGGCTTTTGAACCAGTCGCCGATGAAGGTTGTCGAGGCCAGAGACCGGCTTAACGAGATACTGCCGATGTCGGGCGGGCAGGAGCGGGCGTATATCAAGGAGCAACTGGCGGGGCTTTCGGAAAAATGGCTTTTCAGCAAGGTTATGTATCCGGAGGACAAGCTTTGCGCCTATTACAAGGTCAACCCGGGCGATTTGCTTTCATCAATCGGAAAGCAATATAACGTGCCTTACGAAATACTGATGCAGATAAATAATATTCCCAAGGCGGAATCATTGCAGGCGGGGGCGACAATAAAGGTAATCAACGGGGCTTTCAACGCGAGGGTTTATCGCTCGACTTTCACGATGGATTTGTATCTGCAGAATACCTACGTGAGGAGTTTTACGGTCGGGCTTGGCAAACCGGGAATGGAGACGCCGAAGGGCCGCTGGCAGGTTAAAAAGGACGGCAAGCTGATAAAGCCGGTATGGACGGACCCCACTACGGGCAGGACGTATCATCCTGAAGACCAGGATTATCCGCTGGGTTCGCGATGGATAGCCCTTGAGGGCATCGAGGGCGACGCGGTGGGCAAGAAGGGGTTCGCGATTCACGGCACAAACGCGCCGGAGCAACTCGGGGCGCCTGGTTCGCAGGGCTGTATCCGGCTGCATAACGGCGACGCGGTTCTGGTATATAACCTGTTGATGCCGGGCGTTTCGATGGTTGACGTAGTAGATTGATGGTTTTTATATTTTCACCGCCGAACGCCTCAGCGGTGAAAAAGGATTTGGAATTGTGCGCCAGGGAACGGTTAAAAATGGTCGGGGAGTAAACCCGCCACCCAAAACTAAACAGAATCGGGGGCGGGTAAAATTCTATGCGTTGGCGGGAGCTGTTTTTATTCACGTGGTGGGATTATCGATTTTCGCGGGGATAAAGCTTTCACAGACATCGCCTATCCCCTTACAGACAACGGCGGTTGTTACTCTAAGCAGGGTTCAAACGCTTGCGAAAAGGCCTGCGGTATCGCCGAAGCCAAAAATTATTTCCGACAGTAAAAAAATCGCAAGGATTGCCGGTCAGGGGGTATCGGCAAATATCCATCCTTCATACGATTTACCGAAACAGGAATTGCCGCAACAGAAGGTGGAATTGCCAAAAGCGGATACAAATTTCGAGACATTGCCTGAAAAGGCGGAATTTTTCGGAAGCCCGGCGCAGGGAAGAAGAATCTGTTACGTTGTGGATTGTTCGGGCAGTATGCAGGGGCTTTGGGGGCAGGTCAGGGCGGAGCTACTGGAATCAATCGGGCAATTAGAGCAGGACCAGTATTTCAGCGTGATAATTTTCGGGTCTGGAAGCGTTCTCGAATCCGGGGGCGGCCGGCTGGCGCGGGCGACGGACAAGGCAAAAAAAGACGCGTATGATTTTATCGGTTCTGTCCGTCCCAACGGGACGACCAACGCGGCAGCGGCGATTGAATACGCGATAAAGATTCGCGACCGTTCGGGCGAGGCGCCGTCGCTGATTTATTTTCTGACTGACGGCTTCGAGCTAAGCGTTGAGGATAGTTCGCGATTCGCTCACCATGTCGGGACGATGCTTCGGAGTTTTTCACCGAAGACGAAAATCAATACGATAGGTTTTTGGCCTGAGAAGCAGGACCGTAAGCTTTTAGAAACGCTCGCCAAAGACAGCGGCGGGGAATTTGTGGCTGTCGGTGAGGCGGAAATGCAAAAGTAATAATCAGGATTGGTGAGATGAGAAAAGATTTTTTAATAAAGGTAATTTTGCCGGTTTTTGTGTTAGCGACGGTTGGGGCGGTGATATTTCTTACCGCGCGGGCCGGCCTGGGGATTGATAAAACAGGGACACAGACGCTTTTTGACAGGTTCGTAACGTCGGGGGGATGGATAGTATGGTTTATTTTAGTGCCGATGTCGTTTGTGATGGTTTATTTGGCGATATTATATTGCCTGACTATTCGGGCGAAGATTTTGCTGCCGGAGGAAGCGCCGGGGCGGATTGTGGAAATGGCGCAGCAGCTTGAGCCGGGGCAGTTTGTAAAAGGGCTTGGCGACAGGACCGATTTTATCAGCGTGGCGGCGGCAAAAGCGGTGAGCAAGGGCGGGGCCGACTGGTTCCGTTTACGGGACGCTTTTTACGAGAGCGTGCAGGAGCAGGCGCTGCGGCAGGGGCGGCATATCGAGTGGATAAACCTGATTGGCAATATCTCGCCGATGGTGGGGCTTTTCGGGACGATTGTCGGGATGATAGAGCTTTTCAATTCGATAGTAATCGCGGGAGGCCAGCCGCAGCCGGTGCAGTTGGCCGGCGGCATATCGGTTGCGCTTGTAACGACATTCTGGGGTCTTTTGATTGCGATACCGGCCCTTGCGATTTACTGGATATTCAGGAACCGAATCGAGACGCTGGCGAATTTAGCGGTGGAGCAGGGCGAGGAGATACTGCCAAAAATAAGACGCGGCTTTGAAAAGCAAAAGGCGATGCAAACCACAGCAGCGATTTTAAAGCAGCCGATTCAGCAAATCAATGGTAAATCATCACAGGCCGGGCAACAATCGAAAACGTTACCTTAAGATACTTTTATATTCAAACTGACTGATTATGAATTGTCATGTTGAGCGAAGCGAAACATCTGGTCATCGCACGGAAGAGATTCTTCGCTTCGCTCAGAATGACAATTAGTGTTTTGTCTATTGTTCAGCATTGGTGATGCAATGATACAAATTGGAAATCGGCCATTTTGAATTATATGACAAAAGCGAAGGTTATCAGATTGAACGAAACAAGCGGCTTGACGGGATTTAACCTGACGCCGGTGATAGATATTGTGTTTCAGTTGATATTATTTTTCGCGGTAACGTGCCAGTTTATCGAGGCGGAGAATTTTCCGGTTTCGGTTCCCGACAACTGCAATTTCGCCAGCATCGTTGACCAGCGGGGTGAGCAGATTACAACGGTTACCGTTATAAAAGATGACGCAGGGAAAAGCGTTTTTGCCGTCGGCGCAGAGAAGGTTGACGCGGCGAATTTTCAGGATACAGCCGAAAAGCTTACGCTGCTTTTGAACGCACAATTGAAAGATTTTCCCGCTCAAAACCGGGTCGTGTTGCTGCGTATCGATAAAGACGTGCCTTATGCCGAGGCCCAGTACGCCCTGGCCGCAATTGCGCAAAGCGACGCGACGGACATTCGCCTGGCAGCGTTTAAAGAAGCAGATATGCAAAAATAACGCTTGAGATTGCCACGTCGTCCCGATTTCATCGGGACTCCTCGCAATGACACTTTTACGCGGATTCTTTTTTGGCGGGCATCTGTCTTGCGGTTGAGAGGGGGGCAGCGCCTTCGACGATTTCTTTTGTGATGACGTATTTCGCGGGCTTGGGTTCTTCGGGCAATTGATACATCAGGTCAATCATCAATTCCTCGGCTTTTGAACGCAGGGCGCGGGCGCCGGTGTCGTGCTTTAGGGCTTTCTGCGCAAGGGCGTGAAGCGCTCCATCGGTGAACTCAAGCTCGGCGTTTTCCATCTCGAAGAATTTCTGGTACTGCTTTATGAGGGCGTTTTTGGGCTTGGTGAGGATATCCATAAGGGCGCTCTCATCGAGGGGGGCAAGCACCGTGATAACCGGCATACGGCCTACGAATTCGGGAATCATTCCGAATTCGATAACGTCTTCGGGAATTACCTGTTCGAGGACGTGCGTAAATTCCGCTTTATCATCCGGCAGAGCCGAGAGCTCCGAGTCGAAACCAATCATCTTTTTGCCTAAGCGTTTCTTGATAATATTATCAAGGCCGACAAACGTGCCGCCGCAGATGAACAGGATGTGCGAGGTATCTATTTGGATGTAGTTTTGTTCGGGGTGTTTGCGGCCTCCCTGTGGCGGGATGTTGGCGATTGTGCCTTCGAGCATTTTCAACAGCGCCTGCTGGACGCCTTCGCCGGAGACGTCGCGTGTAATCGAGACGTTCTGGCTGGTTTTTCCGATTTTGTCGATTTCATCGACATAGACGATTCCTCGCTGAGCGTTCTGGAGGTCGAAGTCGGCGTTTTGCAGGAGACGCAGGAGGAAGTTTTCGACGTCTTCGCCGACGTAGCCGGCCTCGGTAACGGTGGTGGCGTCGCAAATCGCGAAAGGCACGTCGAGGAATTTCGCCAGGGTCCTGGCAAGCAGGGTCTTGCCTGAGCCGGTGGGGCCTATGAGCAGGACGTTTGATTTATCCAGCTCGACGTCGCCATTGCTTGTGTCGGTGTGTAATAATCGCTTGTAGTGATTATGCACTGAAACAGACAGACGTTTTTTTGCGTGCTCCTGGCCTATGACGTACTGGTCGAGATACTCCTTGATTTCTCTCGGGGCGGGCATTTTTTTTCTGTCAACGATGGCTGTCCTGCCTGCCTGCCTGCGGTTTTGCTTGATGATGTTGTTGCACAGGTCAACGCAGTCGGGGCAGATAAAGACCTTGTTGGGGCCTTCGATGAAGGTATCCTGCTGAGTGCTCGCCCTGCCGCAGAAGCTGCATACGGCCCTTGTTTTGTTATTTTCCGAATTTTTCGCCATTGGTTATCCTACGTTTACGATTCAGGTTTTGAAGCTGTTATAATTATATATTGTAAATCGGCTTGCGGTTCACTGCAACTTAATTGGCGGGCGGATTAAAACCGCATTGCTGTTTCAGGGAATCGAGTTTTTCAGCCCAGGGCAAAGGAATATCGGTGTAACTGCTCTGTAAAACCTCGATAGTATGAAGGATATTCTGCTTATCGGCCTGGGGCGATTTCGCGAGACAATCAAGCTCGTAAAATTTTGCCTGCCACCAGTTATATCTCGCGGCCGGGTCGTTTCGTTTTAATTCGGCGATTTTGGCCCAAAGCTGCGCTGCTTCATTGAAGTCATTTTGCGTCATAAGTAATCGCGCTTTGGGACGCAGCCAAACAGGGTCATTTTCGTTTGCAATGGCAATTTTTTTGCCGTCGAAGATTGAAATCTCCGCGACAATAACATCGGATTGCTCATTTTTAACGGATTCGGCAAGAATTACACAATTTCGCAGCATTGCGTTGAAATCGTTGGCATCCTGCTGCCACGATTCGATTCTGTCTAAGATTTCAGTCAATAACGATACGGCCTGCAGCGCAATCGACACATCGTTGGCATCGAGGGCCTGAGATAAAAAGCGGGCGGATTCTTCCAGCCGGCCCAATTGCCCAAACGCCTGCGCCTTGAAAAGATTAAACTTCGGCTTTGAATCATTGCTTGCAAGAATATCGAGAACTTTTTGAGCGGATTGGGCATTGGCGTCGGCCAGAAGCGTTTGGCAATAAAGGGTAATCGCATCATCGCGAAGTGAAAGTTTTTCGGGAATTGCGTGAATAAGCCCGGCTAATTGCTCCATAAGCATAGCGGACTGATTCTGCTGCAATTTTTGCGATATAAGCTCGAACTTGGCGTGGTTTTGATATTGGCCGGAGGTCGATGCGATTTTTTCGAGAAGCTGGTTTGACCGTTTATTTTCTCCGCAGGAGTCAAGGACAGAGGCGTAGGTGTATTCGATAATATTGAAATCAGTATCGCTGTCGGGATTTGCAATCAGAAGATAATTATCGTACGCTTCGAGAATCAACGGACAATCATTCGAGTGCAATTTTCCTGAGGAGCCGAGGGCTAATCTGGCAATCTTTTCGGGGGACATTCCATTGGATTTGGCCTTCATTAACCGGCTTGCGTCAATCCATAATCGAGTCGTTTTAGCAGGCGATGAATCAATAAGAGCCCTTCCGGTAATAAAAAGCAGCGAAGGCGTCCTGTATTTGGGCGACGAAACAAGCCGCTCGAAAAGGGACGCGTAATTTTCAAGCCCGACTCCTGATACAACGCTTGCCGCCTGTTCAACTTCATAAGCGGTTATTGGCAATGAGTTTACATCGGCGAATATATCTTTCTTGTATCGGGCATGCAAATCGTCGATGACAATCCGGCCAAACATATCCTTCGCAAGTGAAAAGAGCGTTAAGGTTTTTTCAAGCGACTCCGGCTCGAACCTATGCTCAAGGCAAGCCAGCATCAGGGTGATTTCATTATCATATTTACATTCGGTTTGAGCAATCTGGTCGGCAAGGGCTTTGGATTTGCCGGTAAGCTTTATCATTTCCATTTCTGCTTTGAAAAGAGCAAAACAGGGAACGTCTTTTTGAGCGAAGATAAAATCAAGCTCGTTTTTAGCCAGGGATTTATAGGCCGGGTCGGTTGTTGAAAGTAACGCGAGGGTTTTTGCCTTGAGCAAATGCCAATAAGGCGAATTGGCCGGATTACCTAAAGTATCGAGCTGGGTGATGATTTGATGAAGAATATCTGTTTGGCCGGGCTGGTCAAAGGCAAGCGCCAGATAGTATTGGACTTCGAGCCGGGTCATTGTGGTTTTGAACAGGTCTGAGGCGGCGCGGCGCCACAGGCCCGTTTGGCCATAGCGGGTTTCCCAGTCGTCTTTTTGATACGTCTCGATTGTTTTTTTTAAGTTAAGCTGGTTATTTGCGATTGCGTCGAGGTCATTAACTGCTGTCAACGCAAGTTTACGAGTCAGTTCTTTATCGCAGGGGTCGTTGAATCGGCCGAAGTATTCGTAACGCATCCGGATTTCAAAGGTTTGATTTAGAAAATCGTCGTATGTCTGCTTTGACTGCTGAGAGAGCTTATTTACGTCTTCTTCGGTAGGTGTCGTTTCTGCAAATGCAGCTACGCAAAAACATAACAGAATCGCGAAAATGAATTGAATCTTATTCACGCGGAGCATCGGGTAATTGCTCAGTCATTTGGAAGGTTATATCGGTTAATCCCATACCGACGAAGATGTTGTAAATTTTGGCGAGGTTTTCCCATTTGACGCCGGGGGCGCAGACGATTTCGACGGGGTCGGTTGCGTATCGCTTTTGTTCAGAGAGGCACTGCCTGGTTTTTTCCATCAGCATTGCTAATCCCTCTTCGGGATTCTGGGATGAAAAGTCAATCGTATAAGCGGCGCCGATTTTGACCTGGCAATAGGTATCGGTTTGTGAAATTTGAATCAGCAATGGTTCGGGTTTGCCCGTGATTTGAACGGCAGCGCCGGCCGTCGCTAATTGCAGGGGGAGGAAATCCTCTTTGGGTCTCCACTTGGCAGCGACGAGGAAGAAAATCAGGAGCAGGAAAATCATATCAATCATCGGCGCCATTCGCAGGCCGATAGATTGTTTGCCGGGGCTGATTGTTTTGTCTAAGATTCCTCCGTGAATATTTTTCATACACTAACGGACAAATTCAGCGCCTTTTTGCAGGGCTTTTTTGTTGAGCGGTATTGTTACGTGGTATCTCTCGGCAAGCACGTCCGGCAATGAATCGCCGGCGGTTTCGAGCTTGAGTACGCCGCATTTTTCGAGATATGCCCCAAGGGCGACCATATTGGCGACCTTGACGCTGCCTAACTCGACGGCGATATGGTCCGCGGGGATTTTCACGACCTTGATTGAGGCGTCGAGCTTCGGTATTTCATCGACCAGTGAGCTGTTCAAAATGAGCAGGCCGGCGGGTTTTAATTTGGGAGCGAATTTATCGACCGAGGCCTTATTCATAGCGATTACGGCGTCGGGCTTGTCGATTACAGGCGACGATATGGGATTATCAGAGATGACTATCACGCAGTTGGCTGTGCCGCCGCGGACCTCGGCGCCGTACGCGGGCATATAGGTAACTTCCTTGCCCGCCTTCATCGCTGTTTGAGCAAGCAGCTTTCCGACAAGGATTATTCCTTGTCCGCCGAAGCCGGATATGACGACTTGTTGACATTTGCCATTGGTTTTCATTGGTCAACCCTTTAATTTTCCCAACGGGAAGACCTTTGTCATTTCGTTTTGAATCCAGAGCATCGCGTCGGGTGGCGTCATTCGCCAGTAGGTCGGGCAAGGCGAAAGCAATTCGACAAGCGAAAGACCTTTGGCATTGTTCATTTGCAATTCGAAGGCGTGCTTGAGGGCTTTTTTGGCGTTTTTGATTTGCGGAATGCTGCATAAGGCGCATCGTTCGACATAAGTTGCGCCGGGTAAAATCGCGAGCAATTCGGAGACCTGAAGCGGATAGCCGTGGCGGGCTGGAGTTCGGCCGTCGGGGGTGGTGGCGGTGATTTGGCCAAGTGTCGTTGTGGGCGCCATTTGGCCGCCGGTCATACCGAATACGGCGTTATTTATGAAGACAACCGTGATTTGCTCTGCCCTGTGAGCGGCGTGGATGATTTCGGCTGTTCCGATAGCCGCCAAATCCCCGTCGCCCTGGTAGGAAAACACGATTTTATCCGGATTGGTCCTTTTCATACCGGTCGCGACCGCAGGGGCCCTTCCGTGGGCGACTTCGACCATATCGACATCCATATAATCATAAGCCAGCACCGCGCAGCCGACGGGGGCTATGCCGATGGTTTTTCCGCGGATACTCAGCTCATCGATTACTTCCATAACCAACCGATGCGCGATACCGTGGCCGCAGCCGGGGCAATAATGCGTCGTGCAATCTTTAAGCGCCGCAGGTCTTGTGAAAACTTTCTGCATCATTTCTTTTTATCAGGTTTCTTCACGATTTCCTGTATTTTTTCTAATACCTGCTCGACTGTCGGGATTCCGCCGCCTGGTCTTCCCCAGAAAGCCACGGGGGCTTTTCCTGAGACGGCCAATCGAACGTCCTGGACCATTTGGCCGCAGCTCATCTCGACGGTAAGAAAGATTCGCGATTCATCGGCGGCTTTGCTTATCAATTCAGACGGGAAGGGCCAAAGGGTAATCGGCCTAATCAGGCCCGCCTTGATTCCGAGTTCTCTTGCCTTTTCCACCGCGCCGCGGGAGATTCTGGCAGAGATACCATAAGCGACTAAAACAATATCCGCATCCTCGACCTTATACTGCTCGCAGCGTGTTTCATTTTTTTCGATTTGACGGTATTTTGCCTGCAAGTCGTAGTTATGCCGCTCGACTGCGCCATCTGCAAGCCAGAGCGAGCGGACGATATTTTGTTTTCTGGCTTGTGCGCCGGTTAATGCCCAGTCCTTTTTGGGAAGTTTCGTGCCGGACTTTTTGGGGATTGTTAGCGGCTCCATCATCTGGCCTATGATGCCGTCGGCGAGGATGATAGCCGGTATTTTATAAAGGTCCGCCAGGTCGAAGGCCAGGGCGGTATTATCGGCAAATTCCTGAACGCTTGCGGGGCCAAAGACGATACAGTGATAATCGCCGTGTCCGCCGCCTTTTACGGACTGGAAATAATCGCCCTGCGAGGGGCAAATATTACCGAGACCGGGGCCTCCCCGCATAACGTTTACGATAACGCAGGGTAATTCCGCCGCGGCCAGATAGCTTATGCCTTCCTGCATTAAGCTGATGCCGGGGCTTGAGGAGCTGGTCATAGCGCGTTTACCGGTAGCGGCAGCGCCAAAGACCATATTTATCGCTGCCAGCTCGCTTTCGGACTGGATAAAGACCCTGCCCTGTTCGGGCATTCTTTTGGACATATACGCGGCGACTTCATTTTGAGGCGTAATCGGATAGCCGAAATAAGCGTCAAGCCCGGCCTGTATCGCGGCCTCCGCCATCGCCTCATTACCGCACATCAGTACTTTTTCAGTCATTATTTTTCACTTACCAAATCCGGCTTGTGTTTGCCGGGGGATTTTGCGCTTAACACGTTATTATCACGAAAGACCTCGATTGCGCAGTCGGGGCAAACGACGGCGCAGTTGGCGCAGCCGGTGCAATCGGGGCCCGTTGCCTCGGCCGGAAAATACCCTTTGCTGTTTGCCTTTTCAGAAATCGAGATTACGTTGTGCGGGCATACCGTTACACAAAGGGTGCAACCCTTGCAGCGCTGAATATCTATTATAATTTTACCTGCCATTTATGTTTCCGTCGCGTGATTAAAAGGGCATTATACTGAAACAGACCCTCTATGTAAAGCGAAAAGCGACTATTACTATTTCAGGAACAGGTAATACAATCGGCCTTGCTGGTAGGTTTGGCCCGCGAGTTTGCCTGCCTGGTCGCCGACGCCCAGGTAAATATCGCATCTGCCTGCCGCGCGAATCGCGCCGCCAGTGTCCTGGTCGAGGGCAAAACCGGCGAACGGATCGGTATAGGTCATAGTGCCAATCTGGCGAGGCAATTTGGTCGTGAAGAAAGTCAAGCATGCCCGTGGGAATACGGACTTATCCGTTGCGATGCTTCGATAGGCAATTACCGGCTCATTCAAGCTTCCGCGGGGGCCGGTGTCGCTGGTTTTTCTGAAAAACACAAACCGGGGGTTAATCTGTGTATATTGGCGGACAAGCGAGAGGTTTCCCCTGAAATAATCCATCAAGGCGCCCAGATTTACTTTGTCGGCGGGAATTTTCCCTTCGTTGATGAGCTGTTTTATGATGCTTTTGTATTCGTGGCCGTTATTGGCGGCGTAGCCGTAAGTAATGAGCTGACCATCGGGCATTTTCAGGATAGCCGAACCCTGGACGTGCGCGATATAGACCTTGAAGGGGTCGTCGAGCCAGACGATTTCCTGACCTTGAAGCATATTTAAATTTTCGATTTCGGCGCGGGCCGGATACGGCGAAATGCTTCCGTCGGCTGCTTTTTTACCTAAGATTTGACCCTCATCGCCCTTGACCAAATCCTCGGGCTGACGATATAGGGGGTATTTGAAGATTTCGCTTGGGGTGGCGGAGCCGTCGAAAACGGGGGTATAATAGCCAGTGAAAAGGACAGTGCCGGCGTCGTCGCAGCCGACGGATTCGTAAACGTCGAACCGCTGGCGTATGGATTCGTTGAGCTGGCGACCCGTCTGGCCTGAATTGAGCAGGTCCTTGAAAGCGGTAAGCGACTGTACGGCGTGTTCGTGGGTGATATCGCCATAGGGGAAAAATTTCTGACTTGACGGCTTTTTAAGATAATTGAGGGAATTATCGATGGCCTCGGAGAGATTGGCGAGATTATGACAGCCATCGGTGAAATCGGGTATCAGGGCGGGATTGGTGATTTTTCTCAAACCCAGTTGACCCGGCGCAAGGGGCTTATCATACTGAGGCGGGGCCATAATGTGAGCCGTAGGTTTTTGACAACCGATAACCGTAAGGACAATAACTGCCGGCACGACCGTTAAGAGTATTCTTTTCATAATAGTCCTGTGTTTTTAGTTTTGAGTTTTAAGTTTTTGGTTTCGGAAAACGTCTTATAATAACACAATCGGTGATATAGGGATTGATTCTTTAATATTCTGAGTTCTAAAATCTTTGTTCTGTGTTCTGCCTTTCATAGAATTAAGGCCACCTCTAAAAACGTCATTGCGAGGAGTCCCGATTTATCGGGACGACGAAGCAATCTCGTCATTGGCGGATAAATCTCAGTTTTTCGCTTAATAAACAAGATTCTTCGCTTCGCTCAGAATGACAAAATATGTTTTTAGAGGTTACCTTAATAAAGAATGCAGAACAAACAAATTGAAACAAAAAAGAAGGAGCACCAACTGGGGTCTCATGAGCACCCACACCCAAAATGCTCTACAAGCGCCACGCAGGTGATACTCCTTGTATCGAGAAGACCAGCGCCCCAAATAAAGCGAATTGAGCGGGCGCGGTCGTTAGTTACAGCATCAATTGTAACTACGTCAATTTTACCCTGTTTTGAACAACAAACACAATCAGAGCAAACCTGATTTAGCAGGGCGAAAACCCTTATTTTTTACCACCAAGACACAAAGACACCAAGTTTTAATCAATTAAAAGCTACTTTTCGAGGGATGTGAGGCCTTTGCGGATGGCGTATTTGGTCAATTCGGCGACGGTATGTATATCGAGCTTGTTCATAATCTGCCGGCGGTGGGTTTCGACGGTTTTAACGCTGATATGCAGCTTTCCGGCGATATGCTTGGTCGAATTGCCCTCTGCCATAAGCTGCAGGACCTCCCTTTCCCTGTCGCTGAGGATGTCTGAACCGGAAAAATCGGGCTTGGTGAGGCGGTGGATGTAATCCTCGACAACGACGCCGGAAATTGAGGGGCTTAAATAGACCTTGTTATCGGTTACTGCCCGGATTGCCCTTGTAAGCTCCTCGAATGCGCAATCCTTGAGCATATAGCCGGCGGCGCCGTTTTTAAGCATCTCGGTAACAAAAGAGGCGTCGGAATGCATCGACAGGCCGATGATTCTGATGTCGGGCGATTTGGCGAGGATTTGCTTTGTGGCCTCGACGCCGTTGAGGTCGGGCATTGTAATATCCATAATTACAACGTCCGGCGCCATTTCAGCGGCCAGTCGCACCGCTTCACGGCCGTCCTGGGCCTCGGCGACGACTTCCATGTCCTGTTGTTTTTCGAGCAGCGACCGAAGGCCCTGACGAGTGATTTTGTGGTCGTCTGCCAGCAGTATTCTTAGCATTGTTTTTTACTCCTTCATTTAATGATTTGGAATTGGCGCTTAAAGGCGCAATTAAAGTTACTTTTGTGCCTCGGCCCTCGGGCGTTACCGGCGAGCGGATATCGACGGAGCCGCCTATGTGAGCGAGCCGTTCGCGAATATTGAAAAGTCCGAAGCCCCCGCTTTTACTTTCTCTTTTGCCGGAAATTTTGAAGCCCGCCCCGTCGTCTTCTACGATTATCCGGATTTTGCCGTTTATTTTTCCCGCTGAGACCTTGACGATATGGGCTTTGGCGTGTTTGACCACGTTTACCAGAAGCTCGCGCACCGCATGGAACAGGATGACGCGGACGTCGGTTTCGAGCAGCTTTGGTTTGCCGTCGTCGGTGAAGACCACATCGAGGCCGAACCTCTGCCTGGTTTGCCTGACTAACCAGGAAATCGCCGATTCAAAACCAAGCTCATACAGGACCGGCGGGCTCATCTCGAATGTCAGCGTCCTGCTTACGTTGATGGTCTGGGCAATCAGGCCGATGACCTCTTCGAGGGGCTTGCTCAAGTCCGGCTTTTCGGGGTCTATAAGCGATTCGAGCTTCATTTTGGATATGGCGAGGTTCTGGCTTATGTTGTCGTGCAGCTCGGAGGCGATTCGGCGGCGCAATCCCTCCTCGGCCATCGAAAGCTGCGTCGCGAGAGAACGAAGCTGTTGCTGGTAATGTAAAAGTTTGGCTTCGGCCTCTTTGCGTTTGGAGATATTCTGGGCGGTGCCCTCGTAATAAAGGACATTTCCTTTTTCGTCTTTTACGGCGGTGGCGCTTTCGGAAACGAATAATTTGCCGCCGTCAGGCCGCAGCCATATCGATTCGAGACCCGCGACCTTGCCCTCTTTTTCGATTTGCTGCTTGAATATCGAGCGGGGAATTGACGGGTCAAAGCCCTTTTTTTCGACGTTGAATTTCGCCAGCTCTTTAAAGGATTTACAGCCCATCATTTTAATCAAGGCAGGGTTTGCCAGCAGTATCCGGCCCCGGGGGGTGGTTCGATAAAGCCCGACCATTGTGTTTTCAAAAATAGTTCTGAAGCGCTGCTCGGCGTTTCGCAGCGATTCTTCGGCGTGCTTGCGTTCGGCGATTTCCTTTTGCAGCTTTTCCACAGCCGCGGCCAAATCGGCGGTCCTTTGCTGTACCCGTCTTTCCAGCTCCTGGTGGGCTTTTAGCAGCTCCTCTTCGGCTTTTTTGCGGTCGGTTACGTCCCTGATAATACCCTGTGTGCCTGCGCTAATGCCATCCTTCATAATCAGCGATGAAATTAATTCGATAAAGACGCGTGAGCCGTTTTTCTTTTTGGCTTCAAGCAGCAAGCTGTCGAGCGGTTTACCCTGAAGTTTTTCTTTGAATCTCTTTGCGGCTTTCGGGATTTCTGATTCAACGAGGAAATTCATAAAATGTTTGCCGACCATTTCCTCGGGGGCAAAACCGAATATCCTCTCGCTGGCCGGCGATAAGTAGGTTATGACGCCTTTGGCATCGGTCATAAAGACCATATCGAAGCTGCGCTCGGTCAGTCCCCTGAATTTTTCCTCGGATTGACGCAGGGCTTCTTCGGCCTGTTTGCGTTCTGTGATATTGGTAAACAGGCCGACGTTACACGGCCTCTGGTCTATGACGATACAGGTTGCGTCAATGTCGGCGTAAAATACGGTTCCGTCCCTGTGGAGGCAGGGGACATCGGGAACCAGCGTTTTTTCGCCCCGCGCCTGGGCCTCTAATCCCGCGATTACAGAGGGCATGTATTTTTTCGGATGTATGTCATACACAGTCATTTGCTGAAATTCTTCAGCGGTGTATCCGAACATTCTGCAGGCAGCCGGGTTGACATACCTGTGGCGTTTGGTTTCAACGTCCGTGACGATGATTCCTTCGGTTGCGGAATTAAATATGGCCTTGTACCTGGCTTCGGATTCACGCAGTGCGTCTTCGGTGTGTTTGCGTTCGGTTATGTCGGTGAAAAATCCCACTAAGCAGGGGCGATTTTGTATTACGACGCCGGCCGTGTTGATGTCGGCGTAAAATATGGAGCCGTCCCTGCGAAGACAGGGCGCGTTTCGGGTAATTTCTTTGCCGCGAGAGACCCTGGCATCGAAGTCGCGTTTTGCCTGGGTGAGCCAATCTTTGGGGTGTATGTCCTCGACGCCCATCCTGGTAAATTGTTCATTGGTATAACCGAACAGCTCATAGGCGGCAGGATTTGAGTACAGGAATCGTCTTGTCTGCGCGTCGGCAAAAATAATGCCTATCCTGGTGGACTCGAATATCGCCTTGTATCTTGCCTCGGACTCCTGAAGGGCCAGCTCGGCAATTTTGCGGTCGGTGATGTCCCTGTTTGCCCCGATGATGCCGATTATCTCGCCTGCGCTGTTGCGCCAGGGCAGCTTTGTGCTCAAGCTCCAGTGGGGCTGTCCTGTGTCCCGGCGGGTCCCGACGACTTCCTTGTTTACCATCGGCCGGCCGGTTTTTATGATATTTTGCTCCTCGGCATAAAAGACGCCGGCTTTATCCGGTGGAAATAAATCAAAATCGCTCTTCCCGATAATGTCACCTGGCGGCGGGATTTCAGCATCTCCATAAACGGCCTCGTTTAAGAATATAAACCGCCCGTTTTTATCTTTGACATATAGACGGTCAGGCAGGTTATCCATCAGGATTCGCAGGAGTTCGAGCTCCTCTAAAAGCTGCTCTTTTGTTTTTTCAGTATCGCTCATTGTTTTTTCCGCGGCGAGTCCAGGCCGAAGGTCTTGAGCCAAAGCTCGGTTTCGCTGTCGGTAAGTCCCGTTCGCTTGGCGCCCGGCTCTTTACTTTTTTTCTGTCTTTTAAGCAGTTTTTGCACCTGCTCCCAGAAATCTTCGGATTTTATATCCGACGCCTTTCGTGCGCCGGCCGCGTCGCGTAGTCGCCGGTCGCTGCTTACGATAGTCAGCCGGGCAGGGGCTGTGCTTTCGAGTATCCGGTGCTCTATAAGAGTATCACAGTCGCAGGACCTTCCGGAAAAGGTTACTACGAGGTATCTGGTATTAAGGAATTCGGTTTTATCGGGGGGGCCGATACCGTCGAATATGATTTCGGCCTTGTCGCCTGAAAGCGCGAAATATTTATCGAGGATTTTGCAAAGCTCCACGTCCGTTAAGGATATGCCCTCTTCGGGATTTCGAATCGACCACAGCAGATTATGCCCGTCTATGATAACCGGCATTTTCAATCTTCCGCCGCAAATCTTATTTCTCCGCCGACGATGGTCATTACGGCCCTGCCCCTGACTTTCCATCCGTGATAGGGGCAATTTTTGCTTTTCGAGCGGAATTTGTTTACGTCGATTTTATATTCGGCGTCGGGGTCGATGATGGTTACGTCTGCCTGTTTGCCTTTGGACATTGTTCCTTTATCGACGCCGATAATTTTGGCGGGTTTTTCTGTCATCAGGCGAATCAGGCCGGGCCAGTCGAGAATTTTCGGCTCGATAAGCGCCTTGACATAAAGCCCCAACGCGCATTCGAGGCCCGCGATGCCGAACGGCGCCGCTAAAAACTCAAGCTCCTTTTCGCTTTGCAGATGCGGGGCGTGGTCGGTAACCAGGGCGTCAACAAGCCCGTCGGCTATCGCCTCTTTGAGGGCCTCGATATCTTTTTCGGTTCTAAGCGGGGGATTGACTTTGTAGTTGGTGTCGTATTCAGCGCAGCATTTTTCCGTCAGGAGCAAATGATGAGGCGTTACCTCGCAAGTAACGGGCAAACCCTGTTTTTTGGCGGCACGGATGCGTTCGACGGAGCCGGCTGTTGAAATATGCTGAGTATGGTAGCGGACGTTTCCGGATTTGACTTTTTTAACAAGCTGAATATCCCGCCAGAGCATCGCCTCTTCCGCCAGCGGGTCAAGACCGGGTAATCCCAGTATCGTCGAGTAATAGCCGGAATTCATCACGCCTGCGCCGGCGATTTTGTCGTCCTGGCAATGCTGGGCAATTACCACGTTGAACATCTGGGCGTATTTGAGCGCCCGAAGCATAACCGACGGGTCCTGCACGCCGTTGCCGTCGTCGGTAAAACCAACCGCGCCTGCCTCGGCCATAAAGCCCATCTCGGCAAGCTCAACGCCCTCGCGGCCTTTGGTTATCGCGCCCATCGTGTAAACGTGCGTTTTTCTGGCTTTTCTTGCCTTTCGATGAACGTATTCGACATCGGTCTCGTCCTCGATTGGGGGCGTCGTATTCGGCATACAGACGACCGACGTAAATCCCGCCGCCACCGCGGCGTTTGAGCCGCTTGTGATGGTTTCTTCCTCCTCGTCGCCGGGTTCTCGGAAATGGACGTGAATATCTATCAGGCCCGGCACGACTAATTTACCCGTCGCGTCGATAACGTTATCAACCTGTTTTTTGACCTTCCCGACCTCAACGAATTTCTCGTCGGCAATCAGTATGTCGCATTTTTTGTTGATGCGGTTGGCCGGGTCGATTACGTGACCGTTTTTTATCAATAGCTCATTATTCATATTTTTATATAGTTTGCTCGACCTGTGGAGCTGACGCCTGGTTTACAAGGAATAATACCGCCATACGTACGGCGATTCCATTGGATACCTGCTGAAGGATGACGCTGTTGCGCCCGTCTGCGACTTCGCTTTCGATTTCGAGGCCCCTGTTAATCGGGCCTGGGTGCATAACGAGAATATCCGGCTTTGCCCTTTTCATCCGTTCGACGGTCAGGCCGAAATAGTGCGAGTATTCGCGCACCGACGGGAAAGGATTTCCGCCCAAACGCTCGAACTGGATTCGCAGCATATTTATTACGTCAACTTTTTCGATTACCTCGTCGAGCGAGTAGCTTACCTTGACGGGAAGCTGGTCAACTTTCGGGGGTATCAGCGTCGGCGGGCCGACGAACGTTACCTCGGCGCCTAATTTTGTCATCGCCCACATATCGCTTCGGGCGACCCGCGAGTGCGCGATATCGCCTACGATAGCGATTTTAAGTCCTTTGAGAGAACCCTTGCGTTTGCGAATTGTATAAACGTCTAACAGGCCCTGGGTGGGGTGTTCACAGAAACCGTCGCCGGCGTTTACGACGCAGGCGTTGATATACTTGCTCAAAAGCGTGGGAGCGCCGCCTGCGCTATGCCTGATGACGACGATATCGATACCCATCGCCTCAAGGTTACGGGCAGTATCCAAAAGCGTCTCGCCTTTGCTGACGGAACTGTCTTTTTTGGTAAATTCGACGACATCTGCGCTTAGCCGGCTGGCTGCAAGGGTGAAGCTGTTCCGCGTGCGGGTGCTGTCCTCGAAGAACAGGTTAACGACGAGCTTTCCCCGCAGGGGAGGAGCTTTTTTGACCGCCCTGCTGCTTATCTGCTCGAAACCCGCGGCCGTATCGAGAATATAGGTAATCTCTTCTGCGGAAAGCTCGCGCAGGCCAAGCAGGTGCTTGCGAGTCCACTTGAACTGGCTTGTTTTATTCTTCACTATCTCACCTCAAACAGACAAGCTGTTTTATTCAACAACTACCTGTTCAACGCCATCCGATTCTTTCAACAACACCTGCACCTTTTTACCCGGAGCGGCCTTTGCCTTGTAGCCGGCGTAGTCGGCCTGGATGGGGAATTCCCGTCCTGACCGGTCAACCAGCACCGCCAATCGTATCGCCTTTGGTCTGCCCAAGTCAATGAGCGCATCCATAGCCGCCCTTGTTGACCGGCCCGTATGCAACACGTCATCGACGAGGATTATTATTTTATCGTCTATATCGAAACCGATTTCAGTGGTTCGCACCCGCGGCTGGATATTTCCCCTGGGAGAGTTAAGGTCGTCGCGGTACAGGGTGATGTCCAAAGTCCCGCAGGGTATCTCGCCGCCTGTTTTTTTGGATAACAGGCCCGCTAAGCGCTGCGCCACGATTTCGCCCCTGCTGCGGATTCCAATAATGGCAATATCGATATTATCGGGCGTATCGGCCACAATACGCGTCGAAAGCTTCTTGAGGATTTGGTCGATTTGTCTGGCGTTGAGCAATATCTTCATTATCGTTACCGTTGGGGTCAAAGTATAACAATTCGCATTTCAAAAAGCAAGCATACAAACGCTGTTTTTCGCTTTTTGAAGCCGGCCTTGGCGATTATAATAATCCCTATGATTCGCAAAGTCGTACACAAACACAAGCTGGACAAGGATTTTGAAATCAGGCAAAACCTCGAGTATTGGCTCAGCCGGCCTCCGGAGGAGCGCATCGAGGCAATAGAGATATTGAGAAGGCAAATGTATGGAGAAATTACACCCCGACTTCAAAGAGTTGTTAAAATTATTAAACGCTCATAAAGTCGATTATCTTGTCGTAGGCGGATATGCTCTTGGTTTTCACGGCGCTCCTCGTTTCACCGGCGATATCGACCTGTTTGTAAAGCCCGACCCGCAAAACGCGAAACGTATCCTTGATACCCTTAAAGAATTCGGTTTTGAATCATCGGATTTGTCGCAGGATGATTTCACGTCGCCAAAAAGTGTTATACAATTCGGCTTTCCACCGGTTCGCATCGATATTATGAATTCTCTTTCCGGCGTATCCTGGGAAAAAGCCGACTCCGGCAAAATTAAAGGCGACCTGGATAATATAACAGTTTATTTCATCGGCAAAGAAGACCTGATTACAAACAAAAAAACCTTAGGCAGACAAAGAGACCTCGCCGATATCGAAGCCCTCGAAAACAAGTAATTGTAAAAAATAAACCGAATCAAGCACAGGCGTATTCCTTCTTTTCCGGCACAAGTTCCACCCGCACTTCACAGCGCAAAGCCCTGGCAATCTTTTCCAGCATATTCATCGAGTGGCCTCTGTATTCGGTGCTTTCGAGCCGGCTGATTACGGATTGAGTTGTGCCTACCAATTCGGCAAGCTGTTTTTGAGTCAAACCAGCTTTTGTGCGGAGATGGGAAATCTGCATCGCTATATGCGCTTTTTCGCGCTCAAGCCGGACAGACGCGGCTCTTTTAGTATTTCCCCTGATATATCGGCCGTGAAGTATCTTTACGGCATCGGTTGTTCTTTTTCTATTACGCATAATCATAATTCACCTTCATAAGTATGTGCCGCAGGATTTCGCAGGTAATTGGTTCTATTTCTTACCGCTCTTTCAATCTCAATTCTCGGCACTTTTTGTTCCTTTGTGCATCCGTGCGAAAGCAGCACTACATCTTTACCCACAAAGCCATACAAAATACGATAGTTAATGTTATTGGACTTTGTCCTTAACTCGTATATTTCATTTTCAAGATAATCACAAACCGGCCTTCTCAATTCGTGTCCGAATTCAGCCAAAAGCTCAACTCTCGCGATACATTTATCTCTGGCCTTTAAGGGCACCTCGTCCAACCAGCCAATTAAGGCCACTTCTAAAAATGTCATTGCGAGGAGCGCAGCGACGAAGCAATCTCTGTTTTTCACTTAAAAATGAGATTGCTTCGCTTCGCTCGCAATGACAAAGTGTGTTTTTAGAGATTGCCTTAATGGAGTCGAACCACTTTTTTCTTTATATATCCTTACGCTCGTTTTAGGCATCCTTGCTCCTTAAGCTATTGTCCTTATTATAGTATCGCATATTTGCGATATTAGTTCAAGTAAAAAATATGTCTTTCTATAAATATTCCTGATGATTTTTAACCGGGGTTCTTTGCCAGAAGGCGGCGAACAGGGCTGCCGTCAGGATGCAGATAAAGATGAAAAAGGCGGTGGGGATGGCGGCCTGGGGGCTGATGTAGGTTATCGCGAGGCGCGTGCCTAAGGCGGCGTTTTGCATGCCGACCTGGATGGCCAGGGTGCATTTGAGGCGGGGCTTTGTATGGGTTTTATGTGTAATTATTCTTTCGGTAAAATCAAACTGATAAAGACACTGCTGTTTTCATATCTGACTCGAAGCAAAACCTTGCCTTCTTTTAATGACTTTTCGATTTCTTCGTTAAATTCGTTTGTGTTTTCGACGGGTTTTCGGTTAACCTCCTGGATGAGCGAGCCGGGTTGAATTCCGGCTAATGCCGCCGCTGAGCCCTGCTCGACGTCGGTAACGACTACGCCTTTTAATCCTTCGAGGCCGAATTGTTTTGCAAGCTCATTGGTGAGGTTCGAGACGGTCAAGCCGAGTTTTTCGGTTGTTGTGGCCCTGGTTTCTACCACTTCTTCACCGGTCGGCCGTTCCTGGAGCGTTGCTGTCAACGTCCTTTTTTTGCCGTCGCGCAAAACTATAAGCTCGACCTGCGTTCCTGGTCCTTTCATAGCGATACGCTCGCGCAAATCGGCTGCCCTTTTGAGAGGTCTGCCTTCCATTTCGATTACCACGTCGCCCGCCTTGACTCCCGCCTTTTCAGCGGCCGATCCTTTGGTAACATCGGAAACAAGAACGCCCGTTACGCCCTTGAGCTTGAATGATTCGGCCAGCGCCGGCGTCAGGTCCTGAATGGCGACTCCGAGAAAACCGTAAACGACTTTTCCCTTTTCGATAATCTGCTTATAGACGGTCTTTGCCATATTGATTGGTATCGCAAGACCTATGCCTATATTTCCCGTCATACCGGAACCGACTATTGCGGTATTTATTCCTACAACTTTGCCGTCGAGGTCAATCAGGGGGCCGCCTGAATTGCCTAAATTTATCGCCGCGTCCGTCTGGATGAAGTCCTCGTAGGTTGCGATTCCCATACCGCTTCTGCCTTTTGCGCTTACGATACCCGCCGTTACCGTGTGGCTAAGCCCGAAGGGATTGCCGATTGCAAGCACCCATTCGCCGACCTCGATTTTGTCCGAGTCGGCAAGCTCCAGATACGGCATATTGTTATTGTCCTCGATTTTAATAACCGCTACGTCGGAATCGGGGTCAGCGCCGATGATTTTGGCGATGAACTCCCTGCCGTCGGTAAGCGTTACCTTGACCTCATCGACGTCCTCGACGAGATGGTTATTGGTAAGGATATAACCTTCGCGCGACACGATAAAGCCGGAACCCTGGGCCGTCTGGCGAAATACCCGCTGCCGGGGACTTCGCTGCTGCTGGGGCGCCTGCCTGCGGAAGAAATAGTTGAAGAAATCCTCGCTGAAAGGGTTGCCGTTGGAAGGCGTCTCGAAGGAAGGGTACTGGCCCGTTATGCGTTTTTCGGTCCTGATTGCCACGACCGCAGGCGATGTTTTTTCGGCGATATTGGCAAAGGCCTTACCCATCTGGCGAAGGATATTTATGCTTTGCTCCTCTTCCGATAAGACAATTGGCGGGGTCAAAGCAAGCCAAAGGGCTATTAAAACAAGCCCTGACCAATGGCGAGAGGCGTTTTTACTTATTCTCAAATCCGTTGTCGTATTCATTTTTGTCTCCTTGTCCGGCCTATAAGACGATTTTAACGATTTTATACGATTCTATGAGTGACAGGTTCGAATGCCAATAAGCTTTTTGCACATAGACACTGAGCATTTTGCTTAGACAACAATCGGCATTTTCCTCGGCGGGACAATATTGCCAAAAAAGTAATTGACTATAGAATGTAACGGCGTATAGTTTAATAGAGCAGACCAGATTCGCCGCTACGGCAAAAAAACGAACGAAACGAGCGTAAAATGAACGATTTTATGAAAAAAAGCTTTTTTTGGAGGGCTGGTCATGCAAATACTGGACTTTCTAAAGCAGGCGGGCGTAAATTACGAGGTTAAGGAGCATAAACCGACGTTCAGCGCACAGCAAATGGCAGCCGCCGAGCACGAGCCGGGCAGGTATGTTGCAAAACCGGTCGTGGTCAAGGTGGACGGCAAATACGTGATGTGCGTGCTTGCTGCGCCTTTCAAGGTCGATTTGCGGGCGCTGAAAGAACAGCTCGGGGCAAGGTCGGTTGACCTGGCTGAAGAGCAGGAAGTTGGGCGCCTCTTCGGGGATTGCGAGCTTGGTGCGGAACCCCCGTTCGGCAACCTTTATGATTTACCCACGATTCTGGATAAATCATTGGAAGATGACGACCATATCATTTTTCAGGCCGGCTCTCACGACAAGGCCGTCCGAATCAAAATGGACGATTACCGCAAGCTGGTCAATCCGAAGCTGCTGAATTTCAGCTACCAGATGGCCTCGTAAAAAAGAGCACCCCTGCCAACGACACGCAGGGGCAGGCAGGTGCACAAGAGTATCAATGCTTGCGCATTATACTCTTGTCGTCTATATCAAAATATGGTTAAGTATAAGCCAAAACTTATCTTAATTGAGGCGCATCTTAAATAACATTGATATGGACGAGCAGACAGTCATTACAAAACACAGGCGAAAACCGTTTCTCGCGGCATTTCTATCATTTATATCAATCGGCCTTGGATACGTATATTGCGGAAGAATCGTTAAAGGTCTTGTCTTGATGTTTTTGGCATTTGCTATCCTATTGTTTTCCGCCGCTATTTTAAAAAATCTATCCCGAATCAATATGGCGGTTATCGGAATATCCTCATTAGTAACTCTGGCAATATGGCTTACTGCGATAATTGACTCATACCGCACCGCAAAGCACAGCGGACCTGATTACCAGCTAAAAGAATACAACCGCTGGTATGTATATGTGATTTTTATATTAGCGGCCTCGGAAGGCGCGGATCAAATTCATTCTAATATCAGGTCAAATCTCATTGAGGCATTCAGAGTTTCCCCATCAGGGATGTTTCCGACATTTGAATATCATGACCGTTTTGTGGCAAATAAGAATACTTATAAAAATGTCGCCCCCAAACGAGGCGACGTTATAGTTTTTATATCCCCCGAAAATCGACGAGAGGATTACGTTAAAAGAGTTGTAGCTATTCCCGGCGACACCGTGGAAATGAAAGATAATCAATTGTTTATCAATGGTGCAAAACTCGAAAAGCAAAGCCGGGGCCGGACATCATATATTGGTAAAGACCCGAATGAAAAAGAGGTAAAAGTTGAAGGTGAATTGTTTATCGAGAAAAACGGCCAGGCAGAATATACGATTTTTTTAGCAGATACATATAACTCTAAAGTATTTCCTGATGACCATCGGGCCGACTTTTCAGAAAAGAAAGTTCCGATGAATCGTTGTTTTGTCCTTGGGGATAATAGAAATTTATCCGCAGATAGCAGGCACTTCGGGTCTATCCCCCTGGCAACCGTAAAGGGCAGGGCCGAATATCTTTACTGGCCAGCCAGTGACTGGTCCCGTTTTGGCTCGATAAAATAAAAAGACCCCCGACAAATCGGGGGCCTTTGGAGACACAATCATTGTGGCACGGCCATCTTGGCCGTGTTTTCACGGGCTGCAAGCCCGTGCTACGTTTATTTTACTTCCGCGTCAATCCAGCTTGTTAATTCTTTCACGTCCTGCGGGGTGATATCGCTAATATCCGAATAACTGATGCCTGTCCTTAACCGTCTTTGCTTTGCTGTTACAAAGATAAAATATGCTTTACGAAATCCTCCCAAAAGCGTAAAATCATATTCGTTAATACTTGGAGATGCATGATACGTCGTCGTTGGCCAGAATGGTGGGATTGGGAACTTGAACTGAGCTCGCACTTGTTTAAGCGTATGTTCGACCGTGACTTCACGGAGCCGGAACTGCGAACAATGCTTGAAAATGCCAGGGGCTATCGGCCCGACATTGTTGAAGGACGATGGGTGGTTGTAACATTGCATCACAGGCAGACATGGGAAATAATCGTAGAACCGGATTACAATTCTAAACGTTTATTAATAATAACTGCTTATCCTTATTGGGAATCCTGATATGAATGAATCTTATTTGGAAGTGACATTTCGACATGGCAAGCCCGTTGCGGGGTATTACTATTTGCCGCGCAGCACCAAAGACAAAAGCCGACGAACCAAACGAATTGAGCCGGGGCTTGTCATTGATTTTACCCGTGAGGGAAAACCCATTGGCATTGAAATCCTCGCCCCCGACAAAATTACTCTGGCCATACTCAACAAAGTTCTTGGCGACCTCGGCCTCCCCCCGGTAAAACGCGCCGATTTATCGCCGTTGAAAGCAGCATAGATTTAACGCAATACAGCTATCAAAAACGACACTGATATGGACGAGCAGACAGCCATTACAAGATGCAGGCGAAAACCGTTTCTCGCGGCATTTCTTTCATTTATATCAATCGGCCTTGGATACGTATATTGCGGAAGAATAGTTAGAGGTCTTGTCGTAGCTTTCATAATCACATTTCTTTTGCCTTTCATTTCTTCAGTGCTTTCATTTGGATTTCCGCTAATTAACATGAAAGTTATAGTTGTATTAGTTTTCATATCTTCATTTATATGGCTTGCATCAATAATTGATACATTTTTTATTGCCCGTAAGAGAAGGCGTGATTACGAACTTAAAGAATACAATCGCTGGTATGTTTATTTTATTTTTTATATTTTTGTCACAATAAGCACAAGGCATGTTGCTTTGAACGAAAAAATATATTCAATAGATAGATACGAAGTGTCATCTACCTCAATGTTCCCAACCAAGCAATATCATGATCGATTCTTTGTAAATATAAATGCCTATAAAAAGGAAAGCCCTAAACGTGGAGATATTATAATTTTTGATTCTCCTAAGAATCGTGAAGATATTCTCAGTAAAAGAGTTATGGCTGTTGCTGGAGATACAGTAGAAATGAAAGATAATCAGTTATTTATTAATGGGGAAAAGCTCATAAGAAAAAGCATGGGTAAGGTGATATATCCTGATTTTATTAAAGACTCGAATGAAAAGGATAAAGCCGAAGGAGAAATATTTATCGAGAAAAACGGCAAAGCGGAATATGAAATATTTATGGCTAATATATATGGTTCGCACGCATTTCCTGATCAAGGTTATAAGGAAATGTATGATTTTCCAGAAATTAAAGTGCCGGAGAAATATTGTTTTGTCATGGGAGATAATCGTAATTTATCAAAGGATAGCAGAATATTTGGACCTATTCCTTTAACGAGTGTAACAGGAAGGATTGAATATCTTTATTGGCCGGCGAAAAATTGGTCTCGATTTGGGCAGGTAAAATAAAAAGACCCCCGGGAAGCGGGGGTCTTAAAGGGAAGTTTTTTATAAAACGCGTTATTTAACTTCCGCGTCAATCCAGCTTGTAAGTTCCTGCACGTCCTTGAGGGTGATGTCGCCCATGTGCGCGATTCGGAAGGTAGCTTCTTTGAGTTTATCGTAGCCATTGCCGAAGGCGGTGTTATGTTTTTCCTGGACCGCCTTGATGATGTCTGCGACAACGACACCCCTTGTGTTCTTGACAGTTGTCAGCGTGTTAGAGGCGTATTTTTCCTCGCAGAACAATCCGAACTTCTGCTTTGCCCACGCTCTCACGAAATCGCCCATTTCCTTATGCCTCTTCCAGACGTTTTCCATACCTTCCTTGACTAACTTTGTGCATTGATAGTGAAGCCCGAAGATATGCGGGATACTCGGCGTTGTGGGTGTCTGGTTTTTCTCGTTGGACTTCGCAAAAGGTATGAAGTCGAAGTAGTAACCTCTCTGCGGGACCTTTTTGCATTTTTCGATAGCGCGATTGCTGACTGCCGCGACGGTAAATCCGGGGGGAAGGGCGAACGCCTTCTGGACCGAGGCGAAAACCACGTCCCAGCCAAGCTGGTCGAAATGCATCGGCAAACCCACCAGGCCGCTGACCGCGTCAACGAATACGAGTACGTCGGGGTATTTTTTCTTCATCATTTCGCTGACTTCATAAAGCGGGTTCGTAAGGCCGGTGCTTGTCTCATTATATACCAGCGTAATCGCGGCGTATTTGCCGGACGCTAATTTCTGGTCTATCATCTCCGCCGTTACGGCCTGGCCCCATTCGACCTTCAGCTCGTCGCAGTTTCTTCCGCATTTTTTTACGACGTCAGCCCATTTGTCGCTAAACGCCCCGCAGCAGGTGGCTAAAACCGTCTCGTTAAAATCGACACAGTTGCGAATGGATGCCTCCCACATTCCCGACGCCGACGAGGTAACCAGGAAAACGTGCTGATTCGTGAAGAGTATCTGTTTGAGCATGCCGATGACTTCGCCTTGAAGCTGGGCATAATCTTTTCCTCGATGTCCCAGGGTTGGCCGGGCCAGTTGTTGAAGAACGTCTTCTTTGACCAGCACGGGACCGGGAATGAACAATCTTGGGGGTTTTCTCCAGTCTGCCATAGCCACACTCCTTAAAGTTATTAAAGTTTACCCGCCATTCGTCAGGCGGGTTTATTAATCACAAGGCCGGTATAGACCTTCGGATAAAAGAAAGTCGATTTCTGAGGCATTCTTTCCCCGGCCGCGGTTACCTGCTCAATCTGCTTCATTTTTGTGGGATTCACGAATAAGGCCGCCTGCTTTAGGCCTTTATCAACCTGGCTGATGCAATCGTCGATTCCCTCGCCGGTGTCCTTTACGTATTCGATATTGCCGCCCTCGGCAAGGCCCTGTTCTCCTACACCTAAGTGCTTTTCAATAATGAGCTTATGTAAAATAGCCACATCAAGCGATTTCCACGAATCGCTCATATTGGGAGCAGCGGCATCCATACTTTGTTTATTTTTCAGCACCGCCACATAAAAGGTCTTGTCGCCGGCGTATATGCCGAAGGCGTTTTTGTCGGCGTCGAAATCAACCCTCATTTTGGCTAACATTTTTTCTTTTGCCTGTTGTTTTGTCTTTTCGTCAAAGGCAAACTTCGTAATCTCGAAATCCTTCTGCAAATTTTCAATCAGCTTGTCGGATCTGAAGTTTTTAACATTTTGAATCAGCCGATGTGTCGCTAAAATAAGCAAACCCTTCTGGCGGGAGTTTACAAACGCTGTCAAAACATATTGCGCTGACGGTTCGCCCGTTTCCTTATAGTAGGCAAGCGCGGTTTCGTAGCGATGATGGCCGTCGGCTATAACGCAGGTCTTGTCGCTCATCATTTTTTCGACTGCTTCTATATCGCCCGCGTCTGTAATCGCGAAAAGCCGGTGACGAACGTTCTGCTCATCGGCAAAGTCAATGAGCGGTTTTTGCTGCTCGGACTTTTTAATAATTTTATCCGCGATATTTTCAGCATCCTGATAGAGCATAAAAATAAGCCCGAAGGAGGCCTTTGTAGCCCTTCGCAGGTTCAGCCGGTCAATCTTGGGTTTGTCTAAGGTGTATTCGTGAGGCCGGACGCCCTTTCCAAGCTCTTCGAGTTTGGCAAGAGAGATAAAGCTGAGTCGCTGCGCCTTTTTGCCCCCCGCCTCGAAATCCTGAACGTAACCGTAAATAGTATCGCTTGCGTCTCGTTTGAGAGCCCCTGTCGCAATCCAGTCGGTCAATAATTTGGCGGCCCTTGTGTATTGATTGTCGCCTGCGCTATCCGATGGAGTGGTTTTACCTTTGGTTACCTGGACGATATTGTATTTGCTTTTTTTATATAGACGCTCTCGCAGGTCGTCGTCGATAACATCATAAGGAGGCGCTATGCAATTGCCCGCGTCGCCGACGACCGCTTCGTTAAACCTGTACGCCTTAAACGGCTTTATTTCCATTGTATTTTCCATTTGTGATTGAGTTCACATTCACAAAGTCATTAAACTAACACTATATAAAATCCCCCGCAACCCTGTCAAGATAATCTCGACAAATTATGAGATAGCTTTTTTGCGACCTGCCCGATTTGACTGATTACTGTGTGGTTGAGGGTCAGACAATATCGACCAGCAGGTATCGCTGGACGAATCCCGGCTCTCCCTCAAAAACTATCCTGCTGCATTTATGACAGTTCTGGGCAAGAGGGTTGCGTCCTAAATTCTGTTCCAATCGAGTGGCCCGGGTGTTAATTTCCTCAATCCTGTCGTCGTCATCCCGATACCCGTTTGGCCTTTGTCCGCACTGAGGGCACCGCCCCGTCAATACTCTCCAAACGTATTTCATTTTTACTCTTCCTTTTTACGCCTCGCAAGTATCCAAATTATTAACTGCAAATTGTAAGCATGCAAAGCAAAAAATCAAGTAAAAAATCCTGGCTCTTGATATTATCCCTGATTAAAAATATGCTTTGTGAATATGGGTAAGATAGAAGCGGTAATTTTCGACTGGGGCGGCGTCCTGATTGAAGACCCGGCGCCGGGACTGGTCAGGTATTGCTCGAAGGCGCTGGGCGTCGATGAGGCGAAGTACCGGTATGCCTATGGGATTTACATAGACGATTTCCAGGCAGGCCGGATAAGCGAACAGCAGTTCTGGTCGAATATGACAAGCTGCCTGAATGCCGCGATGCCCTCGGCCCAATCCCTGTGGGGCGAGGCATTTGCCGCTGTTTATATCCCAAGGCCGGAGCTTTTCGCCTGGGCATCCCGGCTGCGAAAAACCGGCTTCAAAACCGCCATCCTTTCCAATACCGAAATACCCAACTTCGATTACTTCCACACGCAAAATTACGATATGTTCGATGTGGAGGTCTTTTCCTGCATTGAGGGGGTAAGCAAGCCCCAGATGGATATTTATATGCTTACCCTCGACCGGCTGGGGGTATCTTCAGACCAGGCGCTATTCATAGACGACAAGCCCCATTATATCGAAGGAGCCGTCAGGGTCGGGATTAACACGATTTTGTTCAAAAATATCGACCAGTTCAAAAAAGATTTGACAGGATTTGGCCTGAATATTGTATAATGGATAGTGTAAAATTTTGGCCACCCCGAAATTGATTGAAAGTGAGGACAAAAATATGTCGCACGGGATAAGTCGCCGCAAGCTCATCGCCGGCTCAATCGCAGGCGCTGCCGGTTTTGTCGGATTCGAAGAAAAAATCCTTCTGGCAGCGATGGCGCAAAACGCCGATTCCAACGCCCCCAAATCAACACCGCCGCAGGTTGCATCAATGCCCGCCGGCAAAATAGGCAAACTCGAAGTCAGCCGGCTTATCATCGGCGGCAACCTCATCGGCGGCTGGGCGCATTCCCGCGACCTCATCTACGTATCGAAACTCTTCAAGGCATACAACACTAAAGAGAAAATCTTCGAGACCCTTGCCCTGGCGGAACAGCACGGCATCAACACAATCCTGCTCGCCGACAGCTTGCTGGAAATTATCAACAAATACAAAAAAGAAACAGGCGGCAAAATCCAGACCATAATCGACTTTCGGCCCAACGAAAGTAATCCCACCGCCGGAATCGACAAAGTCATTGACGAAGGCGCTGATACGATTTACCTGCATGGCGCATCCTGCGACAACTGCGTAAAGCGCAATCGTCCCGAAGTTATGCAAAAGGCCCTCGAATACATTAAATCGAAAGGAATGCCCGCCGGCGTCGGCTGTCATTCGTATTACGTCCTCGAGCAGTGCAGGGACTTGAAAATCGAGCCCGATTACTGGGTCAAAACCTTCCACCACGACAAATACTGGTCGGCCCATCCCAAGGAAAAACGCGAGCCGTTCACCGTCGATAACAAGCAATCCGACGACCACAATGAAATTCACGACAATATGTTCTGCCTCGAGCCGCAGGAAACCATCGACTTTTTCAAGACAGACAAGAAACCATGGATTGCCTTCAAGACGTTAGCCGCCGGGGCCATTCCGCCGGTCAACGGCTTCAAGTACGCCTTTGAAAACGGTGCCGACTTTATTACCGTCGGTATGTTCGATTTCCAGATTGCCGAAGACGCGGTCATCGCCCGCAGCGTTCTCGACAAAACGCAGCAGAGAGAACGCCCCTGGTGTGCGTGATTAGCTTTATTGAGATTTTTTCTCGTCCGGCCTGTTTTTTGGCCGCTTCTCGAGTTTGGATTTGATTTTCTGCCAGAATTTCTCAGCAGCGATCTGTTGCCTTTCATTGAGAAATTTTCTGAAAATATACTTTCGTATCCCCAGAAGCTCAAGACCTATTAAAGCAATCCACGACCCGGGCGTAAAAGGCGTAAAAAGAATCGCAAGCCCC
>Ga0105104_10000496_pt1 | contig 30415 bp, 25 predicted proteins | sample PPLLaktember2015_3_FD_87034 | JGI IMG/M metagenome (GOLD analysis project Ga0105104, IMG submission 87034) | Freshwater sediment microbial communities from Prairie Pothole Lake near Jamestown, North Dakota, USA - PPLs Lake P7 Core (6) Depth... | ecosystem: Environmental > Aquatic > Freshwater >...
TCCCGGTATTTTATGCCCAACACAGGAAACGGTATGAAATACCACCGTTCCGATACCGTCACGATAACCGTCGCCAGATTTTGATCTATCGAGTCTTCGATATCGACCTTGTTAAAAAGACGAAGATTGTAGATGTTATTGCGGTCGATATCCTTTGCCTCTGCCCTCAACGTATCACCGATTTTCTGTGACATTTCACGAAGGATGACCTCATCCTTGGTCGTCATATTGCCTCGTATTTGAATACTGCGGATAATGATGACCGAATCAAGGGCGCTCTGTGCCTGAAGGGGTGTGAACACAAATGAAACTGCGACAAGCATCAGATATCTAATCACAAAACTCCATGGAACGTAAAACCTTTCAAGTCAATTCATCATTTTCAGAGGAACAGGATGGCGCTCTTCGTTGATGGCCTCGGAGCAGGTTCCTCATTCTTACTTGTCATGATTTATTTATATTCTTCTACCGGCGGACAAGTGCAGAAAATATTCCGATCGCCGTAGGTATTATTAATGCGGCCGGAAGACGGCCAGAATGTATTTTTCTTGAGCGATGCGACCGGGAATGCTGCTTGTGCACGCGTATACTGATGGCTCCAAGGTTCGCAGGTTACCGCGAGCGCCGTATGCGGTGCATGCTTCAACGGATTGTCACTTTTATCGAGTTTCCCTTCCTCGATATCCTGAATTTCTTCACGAATCGCAATCATGGCATCGAGAAACCGGTCCAGTTCAGCTTTGGGTTCGCTTTCCGTCGGTTCAATCATCATGGTCTCGTGCACCGGGAAGGAGATGGTTGGAGCATGAAATCCATAATCCATAAGCCGTTTTGCAATGTCCTCGACATCGACCCCGCTTCGTTCTTTAAACGAACTCATATTTAAAATAAATTCGTGCCCGACCCTTCCGTTTTTACCCTGGAAGAGAACCGGAAAATATTTTTCGAGTTTTGTTTTTAAGTAATTCGCATTGAGGATCGCCGTCATGGTCGCTTCTTTCAATCCTTTGGACCCGAGCATTTTAATATAGGCATACGAGATGATCAGTATATTCGCACTGCCCCATGGCGCTGAAGCGACGGCATGGATGGCTTTGTCACCGCCTGTTTTGATAATCGAATGCCCGGGCAAGTACGGAGCCAGATTCTTTGCGACACAAATGGGCCCCATCCCGGGACCGCCGCCGCCATGCGGTATCGCAAAAGTTTTATGGAGATTGATATGACAGACATCGGCGCCGATTTCTCCCGGAGAGGTCAACCCGACCTGCGCATTTAAATTCGCACCATCCATATAGACCAGGCCGCCATATTCATGGACAATGTCGCAAATTTCTTTGATACGTTCTTCAAATACTCCATGGGTGGAGGGATAGGTGACCATGAACGAGGCAAGCGTGTCTTTGTACTGGCTTGCTTTATTCCGGACATCCTCCACATCGATATTGCCTTCATCATCGCAGCGGACGACGACCACGGTCATTCCCGCCATAACCGCACTGGCGGGGTTCGTGCCATGCGCTGAAGAAGGAATAAGAGTCACCAGACGCTGCGCCTGTCCGTGATCCTGATGATATGCGCGAATCACGAGCAACCCGGTCAGTTCGCCCTGCGCACCGGAATTCGGTTGTAGTGATGCCGCTGAAAATCCCGTCGCTTTGCATAGAGCATCTCCCAATTCCTGGATTATTTTGCTGTATCCCATCGATTGATCCGCAGGAACAAACGGATGGAGAGCTGAAAATTCAGGCCATGTCAACGGCAGCAATTCCGTTGCGGCGTTCAATTTCATGGTACATGAACCCAGCGGAATCATCGAAGACGTGAGCGAAAGGTCTTTGTTTTCAAGACTCTTCAGATAACGCATCATTGCCGTTTCCGAGTGATAAGAATTGAACACCGGGTGCCGGAGATACGCACTCATCCTCTGGAACGGAAATGGAAATAAAACCGCCGTCGAACCAAATGGAGCATTCAGCGATCCTTTATGGACTGCAGCGCCCTTCACTCTTGTAAAAACATTTACTAATACTTCGATATCCTCAGACGTGGTGGTCTCATCCAGTGAAATGCCGATATATTTATCTTCAATAAAGCGAAGGTTGTATCCCGCCTCCACCGCAAGCTGGAGGATTTGTTCCGCCTGCCTCGTTCCCGTAATTTCAATTTTCAGCGTATCAAAATAAACTTCATTGAGCTGGACGAAGCCCCGTTTTATTAATTCGGTATCCAGCAATTTTGCCAGCCGATGAATGCGCGTCGCAATCGATTTGATTCCATCCGGTCCATGATAGACCGCATACATTCCGGCCATGATGGCGAGCAATGCCTGCGCCGTGCATATGTTCGAAGTCGCCTTCTCGCGTCGGATATGCTGTTCCCGGGTTTGCAGGGCGAGGCGGTATGCGGGGTTGTTTTGTGCGTCGACCGAAACTCCGATAATCCGGCCGGGCATCGTGCGGATGTATTCATTTTTCGTCGCAAAGAAGGCTGCATGCGGGCCGCCAAAGCCCAGAGGAACACCGAACCGTTGAGAATTGCCGACGACAATATCCGCACCGAATTCCCCCGGTGGGGTCAAGAGCGCGAGCGCCATCAGATCCGTCGCGACAATTGCAACTGCGCCGGCATCATGGACTTTCTTCACAAAGTTACGCCGGTCGATGACGGCACCGTCTTCCCCGGGATATTGAACCAGCGCACCAAAGAACGATTTATCAAAATCCACCGTATCCGGGTTTCCGACCACCACTTCAATGTTGTGCGGCGTCGCCCGTGTGAGAATCACATCGATCGTCTGGCGAAAACACCGGGTCGATATAAAAAATTTGTTCGCTGAACTGTTTGAGGACTTGTTGACAATTCCGTACGCCATCGTCATTGCTTCTGCCGCTGCCGTGCCTTCATCCAATAAAGAAGCGTTTGCCACCGGCATCCCGGTAAGATCTGAAACCATCGTCTGGAAATTCAGCAGGGCTTCGAGACGGCCCTGCGAGATCTCCGGTTGATATGGTGTATACTGCGTGTACCATCCGGGGTTTTCGAAAATATTTCTTTGAATGACGCTGGGAGTAATACAGCGGTAGTACCCCTGACCGAGATACGATTTCAGAACAACATTCTGCCCTGCAATCCCGCGGAGCTCGTTCAACATTTCAAATTCCGTCATCGGAGGTTCGCTTTGAATTTTCGTCTGGGTACGGATCTGTTCGGGAATGGTCTGATCCATTAATTCATCCATGGAACGGACTCCGATGGCATGAAGCATTTCAGGAATTTCCTGTTCACGCGGGCCGAGGTGGCGGGCGAGAAATTCATTTTTCTGCTGCATGGTTTTCATTCTCAGCTTCTGGAGTGATAGGATTAAGTTGAATATGTTCAAGCGCCTGTGCCGCGGCGGCTTGTTCCGCTTCTTTCTTGCTTCGGCCCAACCCGCTGCCGTAGGACTGCGAGCCGATCATGACTTCGATGGTAAACCGCCGGTCGTGTTCCGGGCCCTCTTCATGCAATACCGCATATCGGGGAATGCCGAGAGAGCGTGCCTGGGTATATTCCAGCAGCGTACTTTTATAGTTATCGTCCGCCATGGCGGAGTTGAAGACTTCTGCATTCTTCAGGAGCGTCGCATTAATAAATTTTCGTGCGGACGTCAGACCGCCGTCCAGATAAATCGCGCCGATGACCGATTCAATGGCATCGGCAATAATCGACTCCGAACCGCTATCGATAGACTGCGCTGCACTTGAACACAACAGCAGATAATCCGATAAATGTAAATCTTTTGCGCGCTGCGCTAAAATTTTTCTGTTGACCAGCCGGGAACGAAGCTTGGTTAATTCGCCTTCTTCCATTTCCGGGTACGCTGCAAAGAGATGCTCTGCCACCACAAAATTCAAAATGGCATCTCCCAGGAATTCCAGCCGTTCGTTGGAATTCCATTGTTCTCCGAGAAATTGAAGATAGGAACGATGCAGCAGTGCCTGGAGGAACAGTTTCCAATTGTGCGGTGCGTACTGAATGGCATTCGTAAACCGGGCAAAATCAAATTTCGTCGAGCGTAGTTTCTCGAGAAGAAATTTGAATTGCTCGTCCCGTGTGAATCGAGAAAACCATCGTAACTGTAGTCGGCAGTAAAGCCGGCGGAGAACGTTATTCAACGCAGCTCCTTCAGCCCCACCGAAACCGGCGGGGAGGATTAATGATTCTCTTGGTACCTTCTGAAGAGAAGGGAGGCGTTATGACCGCCAAATCCAAATGTGTTCGTGATTGCAGCATCGACCTTCCAGTCCTGTGCGTGATTTGGTATGTAATTCAAATCGCATTCGGGATCGGGCGTTTCATAGTTAATGGTCGGATGTACTCTGTTATGCTGAATCGCCAATATCGTCGCAACCGATTCGATAGCTCCTGCCGCTCCAAGAAGGTGGCCGGTCATCGATTTTGTGGAATTGACGGCAATTTTCTTCGCGTGTTCTCCAAAGACGGTCTTAATTGCCGCGGTTTCAGATTTATCGCCCGGAGGCGTCGACGTTCCGTGAGAATTGACATGGTCAATATCATCCGGCGTCAACCCGGCATCTCGGATGGCAATCCGCATGGCGCGAACCGCACCTTCTCCTCCCGGGGCCGGTTCAGTGATATGGTGCGCATCTCCAGAATAGCCAATGCCGCCAATTTCTGCATAAATTTTTGCATCACGTTTTCGTGCATGGCCAAGTTCTTCCAGGATCAGTATGCCGCCGCCTTCACCCATGACAAAACCGTCGCGGTTCTTATCAAAGGGACGGCTGGCCTTTTGCGGAGCATCATTACGAGTGGAAAGAGCTCGTAAAGAATTAAATCCGCCGACGCCCATCGGACAAATGCTTGCTTCGCCTCCTCCGGTGACCATCACGTCGGCATCGCCGCGCTGAATATGAATAAAGGCATTGCCAATGGAATGAGACGAAGTGGCGCACGCAGACACCGTCGCATAGTTGACGCCTTTCAGTCCGTAGATCATGGAGATTCGTCCGGCCGCAATATCCGGAATCAACATCGGGATAAAAAACGGACTGATTTGCCGGGGTCCCTTGCCTTCGACAAAATTCATAAATTGTTTATGGTACGTCCACATACCGCCGATGCCCGACCCATAAATGACTCCGATTCGTTCGCGATCTTCATTCTCCAGGTTTAAGCCTGAATCGTTCATCGCTTCCACGCATGCGGCGATTCCGTACAGGGCAAACAGATCCGCGCGCTGTGCAAGTTTTCGATCCATGTACTTCAGAGGATCGAACCCTTTTACTTCACAGGCAAATGTTGTTTCGTACGCACTGGCATCAAAAAGGGTAATCGGACCTGCGCCGCTTTTCCCCTCCATCAAGGCCTGCCAATATTCAGAGACCGTGTTGCCGAGTGGTGTAATAACGCCCATGCCTGTGACCACCACCCGCCGTTTGATTGCATCAAAAGCCATTGGTTCTTCCTTAAAAAAATACAAGAATGCTCAGCACTGTACCTCTCTGAACGCTCAACAGATCTTCACTCTTACCCGGAAGAGAGCAACGCTGGTCATACCAGCTGCTCTCTCTTCAACGCATGACCAAGGTGGAATTAGATACCTTTCGTTTTTAAATAATTGAGCACATCGCTCACATTGGTAATTTTTTCTGCATCTTCATCGGGTATTTGAATGTTAAATGCCTTTTCAAATTCCATAACGAGCTCAACGGTATCGAGGGAATCTGCGCCGAGATCATTCGTGAACGATGCTTCCGGTGTCACTTGAGCGGCATCAACGCCCAGCTTGGACACGATAATTTCTTTTACTTTTTCAGCAGTATCTGCCATCGTATTACTCCTTGGTTTATTGAAAGATTGAGTTTGAATTATTTATTCATTTACATAACAAGTCCGCCGTCCACGTTGATCACCTGACCGGTGATATAGCTCGCGGCCGGAGAAGCGAGAAAGAGAACAACATTTGCAATTTCTTCCGGAGTTGCAATTCGCTTCATCGGGATGGCATTCATCAACGCTTCACGCTGCTGGGGCGTCAACTTCTGCGTCATCTCGGTATCGATAAAGCCCGGTGCCACTGCATTCACTTGAATATTGCGAGATGCAAATTCTTTTGCAAGTGTTTTTGTTATCCCGATCACCCCTGCTTTCGATGCGGAATAATTCACCTGACCGGCATTGCCCATCACCCCCACAATCGAAGCAATATTAACAATTTTCCCCTGCCGCTGGCCGAGCATTTGCCTCGATGCTGCCTTGCAAAAATTGAACGTGCCCTTCAAATTTATGGCGATAACGGAATCCCATTCGTCTTCCGACATGCGCATAATTAAATTATCCCGCGTAATGCCTGCATTATTCACCAATATATCAATATGTTGATATTCTTTTACCACGGTATCGATTGTATTTTGCGCTTCGCTCAGGCTGCGGACATCGGATTGGATTGCCGTTGTTCGCACGCCTTTTGCACGGATGAGATTCATGACTTCATCCGCCGCTCCTTCCAGGCGGATATCGGTAAATGCCACGTGGGCACCTTCCGAGGCAAGCTTCAATGCAATTTCCCGGCCTATGCCGCGCGCTCCGCCCGTTACCAATGCTACTTTCGTATCCAGTATTCCCATGCTATTCCTTTTTTCAAACTTGACAATGATCGTTCAACAATCGTCTCTCTCAATCAATTACGGTATGACGTAATGTCACCCAATTTTTCAATGCCGGCTGTTTTCATATTTCCATCAATTCTTTTTATGAGTCCTTGAAGCACTTTGCCGGGGCCAATTTCAATCATCGACGCAGCACCGTCATGGATCATATGGGCGGTCATTTCTTCCCATCGCACCGGACTGGTCAGCTGCCGGACGAGCATCGCTCGAATCTCGTCAGCGCGGCGCATCGGCTGCGCGGTGACATTTGAGTACACAGGAACATGTGCATCCCGGATTTCTGTTCTGTCCAGCGCCGCTCGTAATCCATTCTGTGCGGATTCCATTAACGGAGAATGAAACGCACCGCTCACCGGAAGTTCCTTCACAATTTTTGCACCCTGCAACTTTGCCAGCTCCATTGCTTTTCGAACACCGGACACCGAGCCGGAAATAACAATTTGTCCCGGTGAATTAAAATTTGCCGCCTGCACAATTCCTGCCGTTGACGCTTCGACACATAATTCGCCGACAGCCGTCGGAGCAATGCCCACAATCGCTGCCATGGTGCCGGGATGTTCAACACCGGCCTGCTGCATCAATTCGCCGCGCAGCCGTACCAGTGTTAATCCATCTTCCAGGGTGATTGAACCCGCTGCAACCAGGGCGGTATACTCGCCGAGCGAATGCCCCGCAGTCATATCAAACTGTTTTTTTTGAAGAAGATGGAAAAGAACAATACTGTGTAAAAAAATTGCCGGCTGCGTATTCTTTGTCTGTTTCAGCTCCTCTTCCGGACCTTCAAAACATATCCTGCTGAGAGAAAACCCAAGAGCGGCATCGGCTTGATCAAAGAGCTCTTTTGCCGCCGCATTTCCCTCATAGAGATCTTTCGCCATACCGACATACTGCGACCCCTGTCCCGGAAAAATAAACGCTGTCCGCTGCTGCATCGATTACGGTTTCTCCGGGCTCGCAAGCGACCATTGGATAAGCATGGATCCCCAGGTATACCCGGCGCCGAATGCCGCGAGAACAATTTTCTGACCGCGCTGCAGCTTGCCCGCCTGCCACCACTCCGACAAGCACAGAGGAATGGTCGCAGCGGTGGTATTGCCATATTTATCAATATTCATCATCACCTTACTGCTGTCTATTCCCATCCGTTGCGCCGTGGCATCGATGATACGGAGATTTGCCTGATGAGGCACGAGCCATGCAATATCGCAGCCTTTCAATTTGTTTCGATTCATAATTTCATCGGAGACATCCGCCATGCACACCACGGCACTTTTAAATACTGCTTTTCCATCCTGAAAGACATAGTGCATTTTTTTATCGATCGTTTCGTGTGTGGGAGGATTGAGGCTGCCTCCGGCCTTCAAGTTCAGATACGCTCCGCCCGATCCGTCGCTGTACATACACTGATCGAGAATGCCATACTCTTTTTCCACCGACGGCTCAAGCAGGACTGCGCCGGCAGCATCGCCAAAAAGAACGCATGTATTGCGGTCTGTATAATCCGTGATGGAACTCATCTTGTCGGCACCGATCACTAACACCTTGGAATGGACACCGGATTCAATAAACCGGGCACCAACGCTTAACGCGTACAGAAACCCGGAACATGCTGCATTCAAATCAAATCCCCATGCATTCTTCGCGCCAATTTTTTCCTGCACCACACACGCGGTCGCGGGAAGCATCATGTCGGGCGTAATGGTTGCGACAATGATTAAATCAATTTCTTCTGCAGAAACACCGCGATGGAGAAGCAGGTTCTGGACCGCCTTCACCACCATCTCCGAGGTTGGTCCCTGATCAAAAATGTGCCGTTCACGGATTCCTGTCCGAGTGCGGATCCATTCATCGTTGGTATCGACCATCTTTTCGAGTTCTGCATTTGTCAGAATCTTTTCCGGAACATAGTGACCGACCGCTGTTATTGCTGCTCGTCTTAATTCCATCGTATCTTTTAAATCCCTTTCTCTGCCAGTGCCGCTTCGATTTGCCGATTGACCTGACTCTGCGCCACTTCTGCGGCACGAAGAATCATATTTCTTATACCGAGAACGGTTGAGCTTCCATGGCCGATGATGGCCACCCCATTGACCCCCAGGACCGGAACACCGCCTTCGATATTCGGATCCATATCATGAAGCGCTGCTTTCAGCGGCCAGAGCGACAACCCGACTGCGAGTTTGTTCATAACGCTTCGTGCGGAAAATTTTTTTAACCGGCCTTTTAAGAACGAGGGAACGCTTTCGGCGAATTTCAGCACAATGTTCCCGACAAAACCATCACACACGACCACATCCGCTTTTGATTTGAGAATATCGCCGCCTTCGACGTTTCCGATAAACTGATAGGCGCTTTCTGAAAGGAGTTTATGCGCTTCCTGTGCCGCTTCCGAACCTTTAGACTTTTCTTCTCCCACATTGAGCAATCCGATCGCGGGACGGTCTTTCTTTTTTAGGAGCTGAACATAGATGCTTCCCATGACGGCGAATTCATATAATTGCTGCGCCCGGCAATCGACATTGGCACCCGCATCAACCAGGAGACAACTCCCATGCTCTGCAGGAATAAAGGTCCCGATCGTCGGCCGGCTGACATTTTTAATCCGTCCCAGGATGAGGGTTGCAGCAGAGAGGACCGCTCCGGTATTTCCCGCACTAACACACGCGTCCGCATGTCCTTCGTGATGAAGGCGCATACCGACTGCGACGGAGGAGTCCTTCTTATGTTTCAGGGCGGCGGTCGGAGAGTCTTCCATGGTGATCACCTGCGACGCATGGACCACGCTCAATGGAAGATGGTGAACATTTTGTTTCTCAAGCTGTTGACGAATGGATTTCTCGTCTCCCACAAGGATCACTTCAAATTGATCAGGGATTAACCGGAGTGCTTCAATGGCACCCGCGACTTCACGCTCGGGTGCATAGTCTCCTCCCATAGCATCAAGCGCAATACGTAATTTCTTGGGAGATTCCATGAAATTCGCTTCAGAGACCCGTTTGAGGGACTCGAGGCGTATCCTGCTAATTAGGCTTCCTTCGGGGTGACAATAGAGCGGCCGTTATAAAATCCGCAGTGGGGACAAGCCCGATGTTGCAGCTTTTGTTCGTGGCAATTTGGGCATTCCTGGGTCGACGGTGCCGTTGCCTTATAGTGAGTTCGGCGCTTGCGTCCGCGGGTTTTGGAATGTCGTCGTTTAGGATTAGGCATATGATATTTCCTTAAATTATATTCTCAGTTATGGGAGAGCTTCTTGAGCGTATCCCAACGCGGGTCTGCTTCCTTCGCGCCGCAGGTGCAACTCGCAATATTTTTATTCACCCCGCATGTCGGACAAAATCCCTGACATTCTTCCTTACATAAAAGCTTTTGCGGGACCGTCAACAGAAGATACTGCCGAACATCATCATCCAGATCTATGTAATTTTTATCTGCCGAAAGGACCTGGATTTCATCCTCTCGTTTCAAATCCATCGTGGATCGGGCGCCTTGTACGAAGACCATGGAATACTCCGTATTCATCTTTTGATGAAAATTATCAAGGCATCGATCACAGAAAAAACTTCCTTCTGCCTGAATTTCAGCTTGAAGGAAGATTTGACGCACACTTTTATCTATCTTGGCTGCAATTTTAATGGTGCCGCAAAATCTTTCATCCAGCCCTATCTTCGAGGGTTCCGCTTCAAAACGGTACTCGTGAATCCCTTCCGAAAGTTTTGATATATTTATCCGAAATTCAGCCAATGAACCCATAACGTGAACTCCGGCCTGACCGGAAGCCATTGAAATTGGCAATAAAATGAACATACTTTGCAAAAAAAGTATGAAAATATACCTTATTTTGTTAATAGAATCAAGAAAAAACTCATCCGTTCATCTGTTGACGCATTTGGATTGTACAGTTTGATTTCATAGCTTATTTGAATATGCAACCAAAAAAATTCATTAAACGAATTCTTCCAGCCCGTTATGAGCACAGGATTCGCCAACTCTTCTACTTTCTGAGAGGTCTCTGGTACCGGGGAGGCCGGCATTACTGCCCCTGCTGCGGATGGCGGATTCGCCGATTTCTTCCCGGCGGTGTGACACCTCGTCCCCATGCCCAATGCCCGCGATGCGGGTCTCTTGAACGTCACCGCCTCCTCTGTCTTTATCTCAAACGAAAAACTGATTTATTCACCCGGCCATTACGTGTGCTGGACATAGCCCCGACGTTCTTTATGCAGCAAAAATTCAGGCAGTGCAAGAACCTGGAGTACCTGAGCACGAGCCTGGACGATCCGTGGGCATTATCGAAAATGGACATCACGTCATTACCCATGCCTGATTCCTCGTACGACTGCATTATCTGTTACCATGTGCTGGAACATATTGTCAATGACCGGAAGGCGATAAGGGAATTATTCAGAGTGCTCAGACCGGATGGCTGGGCCATTCTTCAATCCCCCATTGATCATGCCCGGGAAACCACACTTGAGGAGAGCGGCTCCACCACGCCTGCAGAACGACGGATCTTATTCGGCCAGGAGGATCATGTCAGGATGTATGGGCGTGACTTTACAGAAAGGATCCGTGAAGCTGGATTCCACGTTACGGAAGAACCATACGCGAGTCAGTTTTCGGATGCAACGATCGATGAATATGGATTGATGAAAGATGAGGTGTTATTTCTCTGTAAGAAACAGTCTATTTCCTGATCACTGCAACTTTGCCTGTCACCGTCTGAGTACCGTTTTCGGCAAACGCGGCAATAAAGTAGATCCCGGAAGAAACAAGAGCTCCATTTTTATCCCGTCCATCCCAGAATGCCCTGCCGCCCCCCTGGGCTTCGAATTGAACCACGAGTGAACCGCTGACAGTCAATATTTTGATCGTGCTGGCTGCAACCAGATTACGGATCATTAACGGTTGATCGGCCGGAAGGATGAACGGATTAGGCCCGACCTCCAGCCCGGAAAATGACCGATTGGTCTGCGCTGCCCGGATGGAGAGACTGGACAACCCCTGCTCAGTGCCAATGTAGACGATACCACGCTTCTGATCAATATCGATCGCCCGAATATCATTCGAGAGCAGTTTTTTATTTGTCGAAGCAACGGTATAACTTTGCAGAAGCAGTGTACCGTCCGGATTGACAACCAGAACACCTTCTTTTGTTCCAATCCATTTATTGTTCACTCCATCCACGGCGATTGCTTGAATGACCTGCTCTCGTAATGGATACGACGTGTTTCGATAACCCGGATTGGATGGATCGGGTATAATGACAACACCAAGTCCAAGCCCGGCCCAAATTTCTCCTTCAAGGTCGAGTGCTAATGAAAGAACTTTTTCATCGCTCAAATTTGTGATTTGTCCCCAGCCGTCGAACGGCTCTGCACCGGAGATGGCACTATTTTCGTTAAAGAAAAATAATCCATGTCCAGGATCCATATGCCAAGGCACCGTACTGCCCAGCCATTTCGTATTATTCCGGTCAATCACCATCCCATGGAACCAGCCCCAGCCGGGATACACTTGATCGGGGAAAGAGGTTCCCGATGTATCGTTATCGAGCCGAAGAAGGCTTCTGCCGTTTGCTTCATTCCGGTTTACAATCCAGGTTTTTCCTTCGTTGTCGACTGCGACGCCGCTGGTCACGACATAATCCGGAGGATTACTCACTGCACCGGGAAGGTCGGGGTGTGAATAATAATTGTACTTCCGTAAGACAGAATCTCCGATCACCTGGACCACTCCATCGCCCCACGACGATATCCACATCGAGCCTGCAGCTCCGCGCGATACGTTATAATAATTATCAAAGCGCTCTGCATTTTTTTGCATGAGTGGATAGTGATCACTCGTGAAATTTTTCCACTGGATATTATCAGACAAGGAGGGGTTGTAGCGATAAAAACCGGCGTTCGCAATTTCTCCGCCAGCGCACCAAAGTACGCCGTCTGCATCAACTGCGAGACTGTTGAAAAAATTAGAGTTCGGCCCGTTCGGATAAATATATCTCCAGGCGTTCCCGTTGAGATGTGCCAATCCCCGCGACGCTGTTGCAATCCAGGGCGAAGAACCGGGAATAAAACTGACACCCGTGACATCCGTATTTGCGGCAACCGTCAAAGGGACATCGAACAGCGATGCAAGTGTCTTTACTGTAAAATTCGATCCCGTGGAAGAAAGCACGTACAGTTTCTCGCTCTCCTCCCGAAGTTCAAGAATTGAACTATTGCCGAGCGTCGATATGGATTTTGGTGCGCGGTCAAGCGGGCCAAAGAATACTGCTCCTTCCGGCGTCCCCGCGATAAGGGTATCGTGATAGACGAGGAGTGCCGATATCGTACTGGTGACAATTCCCGGAAATGTATTATAGGTCGCAAGCACCGCTCCCGTTTGCAGGGAGGCGACCGTTATTCCTTTATCCGTTCCGATCCAGAGTTGATCCTGATGAAGAGCCATGCTGGAAATTTGGGGCGAACTAAACCCCAGATTTTGAAATGTATCTCCGAATTCCCATCGCGACTGCTTAAAGATGGAAACGCCGAACTCGGATACAATGAAGACGGTGTCTCCTTTAAATTTGAATAACTTAATTCCTTTGTGGGTCGATTCGGTCCTGTTTGCGATATCTGCAATGGTCTGCCATTGATGCGTGTGGAGGTCATAGACGTTGACCCAACCGCCGGCACCGCCGACCCAGATATGCTGGACCCCATCATAGGCAATAGTTTGAATATCGTTGGTGTCCAAACCATCGATATTGGTTACTTTGGTAAATACTCCGCTGGTCGTATCATAGATGAACACCCCTCCCCCGGTTGCCGCCCAAAGAGTATGGTCGACGAGCACCGCACTGCGGACAGATTTCATATCCGTAAAAGATTTCCACTCTCCAATGCGCTGCTGGCTTTGTGCTGTCGCGAGAAGAAAGAGACATGGAAGGATGAACCAGCTGATGCGATTCATAACGGGTTACCGGGATTTGCGATTCAACATTCTGAAGAGGGCGGCCATTTCGAGAGCGGTCCAGGCTGCGTCCCAGCCTTTGTTTCCTTTCACACCGCCGGCACGTGCAAGCGCCTGCCGTTCGGTATTGGTCGTCAGGACACCGAACACGACCGGCAGGGAAAAATGCAAAGCGACATCCTGGATGCCGCGCGCGGTTTCAGCGGATATATATTCAAAGTGCGGGGTTTCTCCTCGGATGACGGCACCCAGACAAATAATTGCGTCCCATTTTTTTTGCCGGGCCAGCCGGTTGGCCACCTGCGGTAATTCAAACGCTCCCGGACAAAAAATGAGCTTCCGATTTTTTTCCGGAACGCCATGATCGCGGAGACACTGCACCGCGCCTTCTAATAATTTATCAGTAATCTGCTGGTTAAACCGACTGACCACGAGGGCGATCCGCAGGGCTGACGCCGATCCTTTAAATATTTTTTTTGTGTGTCTCTTGGGATTCATACTTCATCAGGAGAACAGGCGAGTACGCATATCCTCGACAACTTGCAGCGGAACCGTATAGACCCCGAGCACCTGATCATCGTTCTTTCTGCCGCCATGATAATCGGAGCCGCCGCATTCTAACAGAAAATATTGATGGATCACACCGCGGTAAAATTCCTGCCGCGCTTCATTATGCGAAGGATGGACGACTTCTATCCCATCCACTCCCGCTTGAATAAGAGTGGATAACTCAAGTTCTGTCGTATATTTTCCCGGATGGGCAAGGAAGGTAAGACCGCCCGCCTGGGCAATAAGCTGTGTGGCTTCATTTGGCGATAACTGGTATTTCTTTTCGTACGCCGGCGCGCCGACACCGATGTATTTCATAAACGCTTCGTGATAGGTGTCGATCAGTCCTTCTTCCAATAATGCACTGGCAATGTGCGGCCGGCCGACGGAACCGATGCCCGCCTGGTTGAGCACCGCGTCCATGTCCAATGAAATGTGAATATCGTTCAATTTCTGGACAATGCGTTCAGCGCGTTTTAATCGTTCATATCGGAAAAAGGCAAGATAGTCCTGAAGCTTTTGATTCTTATAGTCGAAGAAGTACGCAAGCAGGTGAATATCTTTTTCATTCAATGTCACACTCAACTCAACACCCGGAACAATCTCGACACCCAGTTTTTTCCCGGCTTCGATTGCTTCATCAAGAGCCCCGACATTATCATGGTCGGTAATGGAAATGATGGTCAATCCTGCGCTCTGAGCGCGCTGAACAATCTTCTCCGGAGAAAGTGCTCCATCGGAGTACGTGGTATGGAGATGGAGATCTGCTCGAGGGTTGTTTGATTGATTTATGTGTTTGGTTAGCTCATTCCCCGTCTCAGCCATAACTACCTGCAAACATCTTTGATCGTACACTCATAAAAAGAGATATCCTGCGCGTTGATGGAACATCAAACGCCGAGGATATTTTATAAATATTTTTTACGGAACGCTTCATAGTCGTTGATAATCAGTTTGTTTCCAATAATCTTTACTTCTTCACAATCGATGAAAAAATGAATCATGCGCGATACCGTCTCGCGGGAGGTCCCCGCCATATTCGCGATATCCTGCTGAAGCGGCAGATCATCTATTTCAACTTTTCCCTTGCGAAAAACGCCAACATCATCGGCAAGAATCAACAGGACATTGGCAACGCGGCCGGCGGCATCTTTCAGGGATAAACTCTTGATTTGCATATCCGCTTTACGGAGCCGCATCGCAAGCTCTGCGAGCAGGGAAATTGCAATCATCGGGAATTCATGCAGCGATTCTAAAAAATCACGCCGGTGAATCATGAACAATTCCGATTTCACGGTGGCAACGACGCTCGCCGAGCGCGCCTGACCATCCAGGAGCGACATTTCTCCGAAGAACTCGCCCGGCCTGAACATGGAGAGAATCACCTCTCGGCCATCTTCATCCATCCGCACGACCTTTACTTTCCCGGAGACAATAACAAAGAGCGCCGCACCGCTTTCCTGTTCCAGCAGTACAAGGTTTCCCTTCTTGTATTTTTGCCGTGTGCCGAGCTTTACAATCTTCTGTAAATCCTTTTCTTCGAGGTCGGCGAAGATGGGCACGTTGCGGAGAAAATTAATTTCTTCTTGAGGCATTGTGGTCCGCGCAGAGTATAACTGTTCACAACCCTAATGAATTAGGAACTTCTGTTCGTACGTACCACGAACGTTTATAATATATCCTCCGATGTGCTGAAATGCAAGGCATTTATAAACACTCTTCATGTCATAAGGTCAACTGAAGGAAACTAAAATCTCAGAAGGGGTTAAGGCGCATTTTCCAGGCGGGAATGAATTTCTCCTTTGTTTTATTGCTGTAGGACGACGGGTCCTCACTGATTTTTTGTGCCCGTAGGTACTTTGCCTAACTCGTTTTTCAAATAATCGATAACCGCGACCGGCTCCGGGTTTATATTATTGAGTATTGCCAGATACAAGGTTACCCAATCGCCAAAATAGATCAATGAGAACAGCCTCGCCAGGAGCCCCTTGCCTTCGCTTGTAATTTCTGTCACTTCACCGGCGTATTGAGACACGATTTGTTTCGTTATGCCTTCCCGTATTGCCACACGTTTCTGGGTTCCGGCATCTTTTAAGAAAACGACATGCATCTGTTTCATTAACTCGGTAAGCACTTTCCAGCCCACCAATTCGTTGTGGTTCATTTCCGGCAGGACGTTGCCTGAAGAAAGCTGCTTCGAATTTTCTGCAATTTGTCCCCGCCAACGGAGATTCACCGTATCGAGATGCTCCGCGGGGGAATAGATCACAGGAAGTCTGCCCTTCAGACGCTCGGCCAGTTTCAGGGGGAAATTGTCCGGCGAGAGCGGATCGCAAAAGAGGGCGGATTTTTTCTTTAAGAGCTGAATGGTTTCTTTGATATCCTTATTCTTCTGTTTGATAAAACCCAGTCTGCCGAGCACCACGAGCAAAGGAAAAAAAGAATACCCCAGCGCAGCACGGGGCGACAATCCCGGCGGAACCTGGATCCATGGCTGATGAAATTTTTTCGCGGTCTTTGCTGTTTCTCCTCCCGTACTGATGCAAAGTATTCGCGCTTTGCGTTTTATTGCATCGGCGTGCGCCGAGATTGTTTCTTCGGTATTGCCGGAATAACTGGAAACGATCACCAGAGTCTTTTTCCCGACAAATTCCGGGAGGGTGTAATACCGGTTCACGATAAACGGGATTTTCAGTTCTCTGGAAAGATAGGAACGGAGCAGGTCGCCTCCAATTGCCGAACCGCCTAATCCGGTCAGGACGATGTTCTGTATCCCTTTCACATTCAGTGTTATCCTTGCGTTTTTTCCAATTCGAACGGCGTCTTCGATTTGTTTGGGAAAATCTGCGATCCAGGTATACATGCCCGTGGGATCTATTTTCTTGATATCATCGCGCGTCATAGAATTACTCCTTTATGCAAATTGGCTGAAGGACCGTTATCGCCGGCCGTTCATGCGGAGGTGTTCAAGTCGGGGCCGTTGTTCGAATCCAGCTCATGAAACCAGGGCAGCAACAACACGTCAACCTATGGGAATATCCGGGAATTTATGTTTCATCAAATGTTTGAGGAATGCTTTAATCTCGTCTTCGGACTGCATGGCGAGAACCCGTTCGGCCACATGCTGTGCTTCGGTGAAATGAATGGATCGGATAATTTTTTTAATCTCCGGTAAAACGGTCGGCACCACGCTGAATTCATCCAATCCAAGGCCGACAAGCAATATGGTTGCAAGGGGGTCGCCTGCCATTTGTCCGCACATCCCGACCCATGCGTGTTCCTGCTTTCCACGCTCAATGATTCGCCGGAGAAACCGGATAACGGCCGGATGAAATTCCTGGAACAGATCCGAGACGATATCGTTGCCGCGGTCAACGGCAAGAAGGTATTGAATCAAATCGTTGGTGCCGATGCTCAGGAAACTGACCTCCCGCGCGAGATGGTCTGCAATGACTGCAGCGGCGGGCACCTCGATCATCACCCCCAGCCGAAGGTTCTCATCAAACGGAATTTTTTGAGCTCGCAAATCGTCCTTGGCCTGAGCAATGAGCTGTTTCGAGAGCTGCACTTCCTTAATACTGGTCACCATCGGCAGCATGAGAGCCAGATTTTTCAACCTGCTTGCACGCAGAATCGCGCGCAGCTGATCGAGAAAAATCTGCGGTTTATCCAGCATCACGCGTATGCCGCGCCATCCAAGAAACGGATTATTTTCCTTCATCGCCTGCGTCATAAACTTGTCGCCGCCAATATCAAAGGTGCGGATAATGGCATGGTTGGGAAATACCGATTCCGCAATGTGATGATAGACTTCGAACTGTTCTTCTTCGCTGGGAAAGACTTCTTTTCCTATCAGGAGGCTTTCCGTTCGATAGAGCCCAATGCCTTCGGCTCCCTGCATTTTGATAAATTCGAATTCTTCCTCCAGTTCGACATTTGCAGCGAGTTTAATGCGATGGCCATCAAGCGTTTCGGCTGGAAAATCACGAAGCGTCGACAGTGCTTCTTCAAACGCGAGATGCTGCGTTTTCTTTTTTTCGTAAAAAAGGAGCGTCTCCGGACTCGGATGGAGCACCACCGTCCCGCTGTATCCATCGATCACAATCTGATCTTCTGTCTGCACCAGCGAAGATAATTGGTGGATCCCCACAATGGCCGGAATTTTTAAGGCCCGGGCCAGCAGCGCCATATGGGAGGTTGCACCGCCTAACTCTGTGACATAGGCAAGCACGTCGTTTCGGCTGAAAATGAGCGTATCCGCCGCCGCGAGATTATGTGAAATAATAACATGCGACCCTTCGATTTTGGAGATCAGTTTTTGTTCTTCGAGATTCCGAAGGATTCGGTTTTGAACGTCGAGAAGGTCGTCGGCGCGTTCACGGGCAAACTCATCCTTGGAGGCCATCATGAGCTGGTGATATTTCTCCATCTCGTCTTTGAGGATGTGTTCTGCGTTCTTTCGCTCCCGCTTGAGCCGTTTATAGACGACATCAAAGAGAACGACATCTTCCAGGATGAGAAGCTGTGCTTCAAAAATTTTCGATTGTTCCGTTCCAAGTTTTTGTTCTGCAAATTCGAAAACTTTTGTGAGCTCTTTCTTGGAACGGGCGACGGCATTCCTGAGTCTTTCAATTTCCGGTTCCACCTCGTCGGCAGCGATGGATCGAATCGGAATAATGGGCTCGTGTTTACGAAAGAGAAAAACCGGTCCCGTGGCAATCCCGGGCGAGGCGGGAATTCCCTTCAGTTTAATTTCTTGTTTGATACTCTGTTCCATGCTCGTCTTGAATTCCGGTTACCGTGGTCGTCTAAATCGGCTCGCCAAATCCGCTCTCAAAGAGTTCGGCCATCGCCTGGTATGCTTCCTGTTCATCCGGCCCATCAAAACGGACGATCAGTGTGGAACCCTGTTCTGCGGCCAGTGTCATGACGCCGATGATGCTTTTTCCGTTAATTTGGAAACTATCTTTTTCGATGATAAATTCAGATTGAAATTTTGCTGCCAGTTTTACAATTGCAGCAGCAGGACGTGTATGCAATCCTGCTCGATTCCGAATCGTGAGTTCGTGTTCGATCATTCTTTGGACATCTCGCTAGAATTTCCTATTCAATAATTTATCCGTCATCCACCGAAGGGTTTCCCGGGCCGGGGAAGCCGGCAGCATCGATAGTTGATTTTTTGCGTCCATGATATCGTTTTCAATTCGCTTCTGCGCAGATTCGATCGCACCCGTTTCTTCATAGATAAGACGAAATGCCGGGACTTGTTTCCGCGGAACTCCGCCGTTGGTAAAAATACGCTGGAGCATTTTTTTCTGATCTCCCTTTGCGCGCCGCAATGCCTCCAGGAGTAAAAATGTTTTTTTTCCTTCAACCAGGTCCCCGCCGATGGTTTTACCAAATTCTTTTTCGTCGGCGGTGATATCGAGCAAATCATCCTGAATCTGAAATGCCCGCCCGACATATTCGCCATAGCGCCGCAAGGCTTCCAGATCCGACGCGGAGGCATTGCCGATCAGCGCACCAATCTGCGCTGCGATGGAAACGAGTTTGCCGGTTTTCTTTTCAATCATCATCAAATATTCGTTGACATGGACGCGGTGGCGGGTTTCAAATTCCTTATCGAGAGACTGCCCTTCGCATATCGTCACAACCCCTTCTGTAAAAATTTTGCTGACTTCCTGAATGCGTGTCGATTTTGTCCTGAGTAATGCGCGGTAGGCAAACGCGAGCAATGCATCCCCCGAAAGGATGGCAACATTTTCATCCCATTTCTTGTGAACCGTAAGCCGTCCGCGGCGGGTGTCCGCGTGATCCATAATATCGTCATGAACGAGCGTAAAATTATGGAGAATCTCAATACCTGCTCCTGCATGCAGTGCGGTGGACGCATCACCGCCGACTGCTTCGCATGCGAGCAGTGTCAATACCGGACGAATGCGTTTTCCCCCTGCAACGAGAACATATTTTGCCGGAGAATACAGCGTCTGCGGCTTGTGATCGGTAATGAAGCTCCGAAGATATTTCTCTACCGATGTTTTATGCCGTTCGTAGCGTTGTTCAGGATTCATGTGTTATTCTCATTTCAGGTCCGTAAAAATAACCGTTGCTTCTGCAGCTCGGCGATGGAGCATGAACCGGTAAGAAACATGGCGCCTTTCAACTCCCATTCCCATTGATCCAAGAGCGCGATCGCCGATGCAGTCCCGCCGTGTGCAAGCGCCTGGAGTACGGACATGGCCGATGCAGTAAAATCAGCGCCCAGCGCGATTGATTTTGCGCAATGGATCCCGTTTGAAATCCCGCCTGAAGCGATAATCTTCAGTGAGGGTGAATCGTTCTTGAGGAGACTGACCGACTTCAGCGCATCGACGGTCGGAATTCCCCAATCCCAAAACAATTCTGCATTTGAATGTTTTAATTTTTTATGCGGTGCGCCGTTTCTCCGGGGTTTCATTTCCGGCTCCATTCTTCTTCGTACGATCTCGACTCCAGCCCAGCTCGTCCCGCCTGCCCCCGCCACATCGATAATGGACACCCCAACGTTTATTAAGCGCCGCGCAACTTCCGCAGATATTCCAGCGCCGATTTCTTTTACGATCACCGGAACGGGAAGCGCCTTTGCCAGTAATTCTATTCCATCCAGCACACCGGAAAAATTTGTTTCCCCTTCCGGCTGGAGGAATTCCTGCAATGGATTGAGATGAACTGCAAATCCATCCGCCTGAATCAAATCGATCAGCCGTAAAATCGATGATGCATCCCGCAGCCGAGACACTTCCGCCGCGCCCATATTTCCAAAGACCGGAATGTCGGGTGCGGCTTCACGCACCACGGAAAACGAACGATGATACCGTGTATTTTCCGACGCCTGCCGCTGACTGCCGACGCCCATTGCAATTTTTTTTTGTGCACAGACTTCCGCAAGCTGCCGGTTGATCTGCTCCGCTTTTGCATATCCGCCGGTCATACTGGAAATGATAAACGGGAGAGAGACTTTTTTTCCCAGAAATACAGCCGAAGAATCGATATCCGAGAGATTTATTTCGGGTAGAGCGTTGTGTAAAAAATCCCAACGATCAAATCCGGAAGATTTGGCGCGAAAGGCGACATCCTTGGTCAGGCTAATATTGACGTGCTGCTGCTTGCGTGAGGATGTCCGTGTCATTTTCATATTTCATAATCTCTTAAGAAAAATAAAGAAATCGGTTCCGAGAAGCAAGGAAGCCCCGGGAAACCGTTTCTTGATTTTCCCTCAATTTTTCGGTATCTAATTCTTTAGGCAATGATGATGAAATCAACCAAGTCACGACAAACGCAGAAGCCGTCCGTACGGCAAAAAACTTATTTCTTTTCCGATGCCCACCTCGGCCTTGGATCACTCGAGGAAGACCGCCAGAAAGAACTGCGGTTAATCCATTTTCTCAATTTCGTTCAGAGAGATGCATCGCAAATTTATATTGTCGGTGATTTATTCGATTATTGGTTTGAATACAAAACGGTGGTTCCGAAAAGATATTTCCGGCTCTTCGCGAAATTGGCGGATTTGGCGGAACAGAACATCCGCCTGATCTTTATTGCGGGAAATCATGATTTCTGGGTCAAGGATTATTTCCATGACGAATTGGGTATGGAAGTGCATATCAATCCTGTTGAAGCGGAAATTTGCGGCAAGCGGTTTTTCATTCACCATGGCGATGGCTTGCTCAAGGATGATCTGGGATACAAAATCCTCAAAAAAATATTGCGCAACAGGATAAATATTTTCCTCTATTCGCTCCTGCACCCGGATATCGCCGGCAGTCTCGCCCGGTGGTCATCACAGACCAGCCGCCAATACACCAGCAACAGGACGTACGAGAGCACCGGCATGGTAAATTTTGCACAACACATGATCAACAAAGGGTTTGATTATGTCATTATGGGACACAACCACGTTCCCTCCTGCCAGACCCTGAACGGCGGAGTGTACATCAATCTGGGGGACTGGATTTTTGAAAATACCTACGCGGTCTATGACGGGAAAACCTTGAAACTCAAGAAGTGGACGGAATAGATCGCGTATCTGAAGCACGGTTATACGTATGGCTGATAAAAAATTTAGTTCCGAAAAAATGGAGCGGTACTTTAACGATCCCGAGTACCGGCATGGCAATATGAAACTCAATAAGCGGTATTTTAAAAAAAGGTATCTCCTGTTCTTCGCAGGCATATTCGTTGCGGTCGCATTGCTGACATGGTACTCGGTCTATATCGTCAATGGATTGCCGACACTCGAGCAGCTGGAAAATCCAAAACCGGAACTTGCCACAAAAATTTATTCCGCCGATGGTGAAGTCCTGGACCAGTTTGCATTTAAGAACCGGACGCGTGTAACGTTGAACAAACTCCCCGCCGGATTAACCAAAGCCCTGGTCGCAACCGAAGATAAAGATTTCTACAACCATTGGGGCGTCAATTTGCCGCGCTTCATCCGACAGATGATCATTAACGTCGTGACGTTTCGCCAGGCAGGCGCGAGCACCATTACCCAGCAGCTTGCACGGAATCTTTACGGCCTCCAGATCAGGCACGAAACAATGTTTGATAAAATCACGAGAAAAATCCGCGAATTTTTCACGTCCGTCCAGATCGAGCGCCGTTATACAAAAAATGAAATCATGGAGTTTTATTTGAATATTTCGGGATTCGGCCGGGGTGCATACGGTATCGAATCCGCGGCTCAAATGTATTTCGGCAAATCCGCTGCAGACCTGACCACGCCGGAATATACATTGCTCATTGGTATGCTCAAAGGTCCGAGTTACTACGACCCCTTCACACACGCAGACCGCGCATTTGAACGGCGCAGCGTCGTGATTAACCAGATGGTGAAAGAAGGGTTGTTGACCGAAGAGACCGCGAAGCAGGTGCGGGCGGATTCGCTCGAGTTACGATCGGCTGATTCAGAATTCCGCTCCGGCATTGCACCGCACTTCGTCGAATCGATTCGCCAGCAGCTTTTGAAAAATGCAGAAATGCACGGGTACAATATTTATCGCGACGGTCTGCGTATTTACACCTCTCTCGACAGCCGGATGCAGCGGTACGCCATTTCCGCTATTGAAGAACATTTGAAAGAGTATCAGCAGACGTTCGACGCGACATGGGACTGGAAAGAACATCCGGACATCATGAGCGACGTCATCAACAAAGCAATTCGCGAAGATGAATCGTACAGTAAATCACGCAACGCCATGATGCGCGACAGTATTCGCCGGGAACTCCGCACCAGCCGACCCTTCATCGATTCCGTCCTGAAAGCGGCGCAAACGATTGAGGTCGGATTTGTGGTCATTGATCCGCACAACGGCCAGATCAAGGCGATGATCGGCGGACGCAATTACCGCACGTTTAAGTACGGACTCAACCACGTGACACAAATTCACCGTCAGCCGGGGTCTGCGTTCAAACCATTTGTCTATACGGTTGCACTCGATAACGGATACCCGGCCTGCTATGAAGTATTGAATCAGCCGGTGACGATTCCCATGCCCGATGGTTCCCGCTGGGCTCCGGAAAATTTTGAAAAAGACATCGGCGGGAAATATACGCTGCGCGAAGGATTGAAACATTCTGTGAACCTGATTGCGGTACGTATCATCTTGGAAATTGCCCCCGCGGCGCAGGTGTCGACGTATGCACATCGCATGGGCATTACCTCTCCTATTCCGGCATATGAATCTCTGGCGCTCGGCACGGCGGAAGTTTCTCCATTGGAATTGACTTCGGCATACGGGGTGTACGACAACGAAGGAGTACTGGTCTCACCCATCTCCATCCTCCGCATTGAGGATAATGACGGCAATGTGATTGAAGAAAACTCACCGGATAAAAAAGAAGTGCTGAGCAAGGAAACCGCATACCTGATGACCGATCTGCTGAAAGGCGTCGTCAATAGCGGAACCGGGACGCGGGTCCGATCGTATTTCACCGGCGCGTGTGCAGGAAAAACCGGCACGACGAACGACTTTGCCGATGCGTGGTTTGTCGGTTATACGCCGCAACTGGTCGCCGGAGTCTGGGTTGGATTTGATGATGCGCGCCTTCGTTTTAAAAGCGCAGATGGCCAGGGCGGCCGGGCAGCGGCTCCCATCTTCGGTTTGTTTATGCAGAAGACCTATGAGGACCCCGAAATTGGTTTAACGCAGGAAATTTTTGTTCAACCGGAAGGGATCATCACGGACACCATCTGTGTCGACACGAAAAAGAAAGCACGGGAGTGGTGTCCCAACAAAACGACAGAAATATTCAATGCGAAATATCCGCTTGGATTATGCGATAAACATACGAGTGCCGATTGGAACCAGGGGAAGGAGAGTGATGACACCCGCAAGAAGAGCAAAATAAACTGGTAGGGGCGATGAACCGGAATCTTCTCGTTGTAGCTCTCCGGTGAATTTCCGACGAAACTCACTTCTTGTCATGCCATGGAGAATGATTTCAGTCCTTCATGAGATTTTTTACCGCTTTTTGAATCAACGCCGTATTCACATCGTCAACCACTTTTACTTTTCCAATGCCGACGGGCAGGACGAACCGCAGTTTTGTACCGACGCGCTTTTTATCTCGTCCCAGTGCATTCAGCACATCGGAGACAGCCAATTTTTTTAATTTCGCCTTGACGGGTATCCTGCGAAGGAGCGCCATGATCCGCCGGTAAGAATCGGAATCCAATAAATTCATTTCATGGGCAATAGAACTTTCCGCCGCCATTCCGAGAAGAACCGCTTCCCCATGTTTCAACAACGTATAATGCCCGGCAAATTCCAACCCGTGGCCGATGGTATGTCCGCAATTCAGAATGATGCGGATACCGGCTTCTTTCTCATCCTGTGCAACCACCTCCGCCTTGATCGCCGCACACCGGGCTTGCACATGCAGTATCGCATCTTGCTCGAGACTGAGAATTTTTTCCAGATGCGATTCCATAAATTCAAACAACCGGGCGTCTTTGATCAGGCCGTACTTAAACACTTCACCGAAGCCGCAGATCACCTCCCGCGGTTTCAATGTGGCAAGATAGTCCGTATCCGCCCACACGAATACGGGCTGGTGAAAAGCGCCGATCATATTTTTCCCGAGCGGGTGATTGACTCCAACCTTCCCTCCGATGGAACTGTCGACTTGTGCAAGCAATGTGGTCGGCACCTGGATCAGCGCTATCCCGCGCTGGTACGTCGCCGCAACAAATCCGGCGAGGTCGCCAACGACACCGCCGCCCAATGCAATCACGGTTGAGTTGCGGGGTACTTTCTTCTTCAGGAGTTCCGTGAAAATCGAATTCGCCCGGTAAATATTCTTTTGAGTTTCTCCCGGCGGCAGCACGATGGTGCGGGGCTGGAACTTATAGTGCACCAGGTTCCGCAGCAGGGGCTGAAGATGGAGTGAGGCCACATTCCGGTCGGAGATAAGAACGAGAGAATCTGAAACATCATGCTGGCGGCACATGGGAGCAAATGAGGAAACCATATCCGTTCCGGAATACACCGGATAGGTCCGTTCGCCCAGTGCGACCTCAATCTGACGCTGGATCATACCGTTTTCCTATTCAATCATAAAATGAATATTTTTCATAATTTCATCCACCGTTGCGCCGACGCGCATATTATCGGCGGTGATGACGACATCGGCGCGCGCATAAAAATGCTCGCGACGGTTCATGAGGTCAAGAACCCGGTTTTTCAATTCGGGCAACGGGAGCAGTTTTCCGTTCGCGTCTCTCAGCAGCGGCCGATCATTCCGGTACTGCACTCGCTGGATAATTTCATCCGGTGAAAGTTTAAGATAAACGAGAATACCTTTTTGCAACACCAGCTGGCAGTTTTCTTCATTGGCGATGGTGCCGCCGCCCAGTGAAATGACACAGTGGTTCAATTCGGCTAACTCGAGGAGGATATCCCGTTCCAGCGTGCGAAACGCCTGTTCGCCTTCCGACTTGAATATTTCTGCTATCAGCTTGTTGGTTTTATGTTCGATGCGCTGGTCGACATCGAGATATTCGTAGCCGAGTGCATTCGCGAGAATAGGGCCGATCGTGCTCTTTCCACTCCCCATGAATCCGGTGAGAAAGATTAATGATTTTTTATGCCCGTGGAACGACTCTTTCATAGTCCCTGATAAAAAAAAGGCGTCTCGAAAAATCGGGACGCCTCGGATAATGGAGCGTGCATGTTATCGGAAGTACTTATCTCGATGATCAACAATATCTGCTTTCTCGCGCAGCGCGAGCTGCCAATCCGACAACAACCGCTGTCTCTTTTCCTGTAACAGCTGCGTGCGAAGCGATTCGTGCTCCATCGTAAACCGTGCGGTATCGACAGCTGTTTTCGATAATAATTTTATGATATAATATCCGGCGGTGCCTTCAAACGGCTTTGATAACTCACCGATCTTGAGTGCAAGTGCCGTGCCGATAAATTTTTGATCGTGGCCAATGCCGGCCGGACTATCGACCGGTTTAAACGGCCCCGTCGTGCGGGCAGTGAGATTCGGATTGGATTGCGCCGCAGCAACCAGGTCACTGGAGGCATTCAGTGTCTTGTAGAATGCGTCTACCTCAGGGCGAATTTTCTCCAGCTTTTTTTCTTTTAATGCGAAGATGCGGACTGAGCTCTTCACTTCCTCAAGCGGGCGGATTCCTTCTTCCCTGATGCTCGAGACTTTGACGACCACCACGCCGTTACGGACATAACTCGGGTCTGCTATTGCTCCCATTTTATTATTGAATGCAAAGTTTGATATCGCATCATTCATTCCGATGCCCGGAATTGATCCTGTTTTGCTGAATTCCTGAGTTTCCTGTACGGTGAATTTACTGTTCTCAGCGGCTTTTTCAAACCCTTCATCTTTTGCTAAAACGACAAAGTCCTGCGCTTGCTGATACGCGGTTTCTACCGTCTGTGCGCTTGGTTTCACTTTCATGGCAAGGTCCAGCAGCTTCACTTCGCGCTTATCTTTGCCGCTCACTTTGATGATGTGCCATCCAAATTGAGTGCGTACCGGTCCGACCACTTCACCAGGGCGTGCTTTAAATGCCGCATCAGCAAATGGTTTCACCCAGCGATCTTTTGACGCCCAGCCCAGTTCGCCGCCCTGCAGTGCAGTACCGTAGTCCTGACTGTTCTCGCGGGCCAGTTTTGCGAAATCGGCCCCTGAGCGCGCCTGTGCAGCGAGCGTGCGTGCTTTCTGAATCACTTTCATACTATCCGGCCCGGCAACAAGATTCAGCAGAATGTGGCTCGCTTTGACAAACTCCGTTGTCCCCTGCCGTTGATCAAGAATCTTTATCAGATGAATACCGTCGTTATCTTTGATCGGTCCGATGATATCCCCGGTCTTCGCAGAAAAAACTGCATTCTCTTTTTTCTGACTCAATTCCCCATGTTTAAAAAACGCTTCTGAGGCGGGTACTTCAGAATACGTTTTTGCCAGTTCGGCAAAATCCATTGTACCGGATTTTGCCTGTTCCAGCAATCGATTGATTTCCGTTTCAATAGCCGCTGAATCCTCCGATGAGGCAGCCTGGCTGAAAAAAACATATTTCACTTTCCGGGCTGCTTTTGCCTGGAAATCGGCGGCATGGGCATCGTACTGTTTCTTTAGGTCATCATCCGTGACCGTGACGGCAGATTCCGGAACAAGCCGGTTGACGTCAAATAAGACATACGCCGCATCCATCGTCAAATTGCGGTCGATGAAGCGCTGCATCAATTCTCCTTCGCTCGCATTGACGTTTGCTAAAAGAAGACTTTGCAGTTTTCTGCGTTTTTGTTCCTGACGAAGCATTTCTTCCACTTGAATCCACGCAGCTTTATTTTGCGGGTCCTTCATCGCCGCCTGGTATGCATCACGGCGGAATGTCCCGGTGGAATCTTTAAACTGCTGGACAAGAAAATCCGGCGGATTTGGCCCGTTGACAATATCGAGAATCTCCTGGTCGGTGACCGTGATCCCCAAGCGGTCAATTTCCTGCTCGATGAGCATTTCGTCGACCAGTTGGTTCCAAACTTGTGAGCGTATCTGACGGTCTGTTTCATCGTCAAGCTCGCCGCCCTGTTGTTTTTTCTGATTTTCTTCTGTTCGCCGGACCATTTCGCTGAACTGCTTATAACTCACTTCCTTGCCGTTCACTGTTCCGAGCACTTCTCCTGAACCGCCGCCGCGCCCCTTCCGTCCGCTGATATCAAATCCCCAATCGAAGATAATCAAAACGATAAAGATGACTGCCGCACCGGCAATAATAAATTTTGGTGACTTTTCACGAATATCATTCAATACCGCCATGTCGGAACAACTCCTATTTCTTGAGAGAGTCGAGAACTTGAAATTTATGATATTGATAAATATATACGACAATCGCCTGATATGCAACGACTTTCTTGTTGACTTTGTTGGCATATCCGGTTATATTTTTTAACGTTATTTTATTGATGACTGTAATTTTAAAGCAAAGCGCGGGAAATATGTTGTCGCGCTTTGTTCTTCATTTATCACTTCTGTCATAAGTGTGGAGATTATTTGTGAGAAATCAGCTGACTCGAATTATTATCACCCTCTGTTTTGTCGTCCTTGCCGTTTATTTCCTTTGGCCGACCGTTCAGGATTATAACTATCGCAAACAGCTGAGCTCGCTGACCGGACAGGACAGCATTGCATATGCAGAAAAACATCATGATGAAATGCTGGAAGCGAAGCTCAAACGTATGAAACTGGGCCTGGATTTACAGGGCGGAATGCGTGTCGTGCTGGAAGTGGATATTATCCAATTGCTGGATGATATGGCGAAGAACAAGGATGACAATTTCAAGGCGATAATTAAAGAAGTGCGCAATGAAACTGCATTGAATGATCTTTCGATTATTCCGATCTTTGCAAAAAAATTCCAGGAACGCAGCATCCGTTTAAGCCGGTACTATGGGAGCATCCGCGATGATGATGCCAAAGTGCTTAGCATGCTGGAAAGTGAGTCCGAAAAAGCAGTCGACCGCGCAAGCGAAATCGTGAGAAACCGAGTTGACCAGTACGGTGTCTCTGAACCGGTTATTCAGAAACAGGGCGGCCGCCGTGTAATCGTCGAACTGCCGGGCGTCAAAGATGAGAACGAAGTTCGCTCCCTGCTTCATGGCACAGCACTGTTGGAATTTAGAATGCTGAAAGACCCCCAGGTCTCCTACCGAGTCATGGAATCCGTCGATAAATTCCTCACCGGAAAATTAGAGAGCGACACCACCGCATCAGCGGGGGCGACCGCGGAGAAAAAAGAGCCGTCAAAGCGCAAGGATGCCCTTACCGAGTTGACCGGAGCAGCGGCGCCTGTTGCTGATAGTGATACGACCAAGGAAGCTCAAATGGCCCGCAACCATCCGTTCTTTCTCTATGTGAGGCCGGATCAAAGCGGCTCCGGCGAAGCGTATATTGCCGAAAAAGATAAAGATCGTGTTGTCCGGTTACTGGACCGGCCTGAGGTTCAGCAGATTATTCCGCAGGATTTTGAATTTCTCTGGTCTGCAAAAGCCCAGACATTCAGGGATGGACAAAAATTTTACCTGCTCTACGCCGTAAAGAAAACTTCCGAGCTGAAAGGCGACGTGGTCACCAATGCCCAGGCGAGTGTTGATCCGGAAGACAACCGGCCCATCGTGAATATGGAAATGAACAGTGAAGGCTCCCGGGAATGGGCGCGCATCACTGGAGCAAATATCGGCAAACGGGTTGCCATCATTCTGGATAAAGGCGTGTTCTCTGCACCGGTTGTCCAGACAAAAATCACCGGAGGTCGTTCACGGATTACCGGAATGGATTCACCGAACGAAGCACGTCTGCTCGAAATCGTTCTGAAAGCCGGTGCATTGCCGGCTCCCGTGAGCATCATCGAACAGCGGTCCGTCGGACCTTCACTCGGCGAAGATTCTATCCGGGCCGGAATGAATTCCATGATCATCGCGCTGATCTTTACCGTGCTGTTCATGATTCTCTATTATCATACGTCGGGCGCCATTGCAGACTTTGCGCTGATATTCAACATCATGTTTATCCTCGGGGTGATGGCAGGATTTCAGGCGACGTTGACTCTTCCGGGTATTGCCGGTATCGTCTTGACGATCGGTATGGCGGTCGATGCGAACGTGCTGATCAATGAACGCATCCGGGAGGAAATGGCCGGCGGTAAAACCGTACGCGCCGCGATCGACGCCGGA
>Ga0105104_10000497_pt1 | contig 30403 bp, 19 predicted proteins | sample PPLLaktember2015_3_FD_87034 | JGI IMG/M metagenome (GOLD analysis project Ga0105104, IMG submission 87034) | Freshwater sediment microbial communities from Prairie Pothole Lake near Jamestown, North Dakota, USA - PPLs Lake P7 Core (6) Depth... | ecosystem: Environmental > Aquatic > Freshwater >...
CGCGTCTACCTATTCCGCCATCCGGGCGTTTATGAAAATAGCGGGAGTGCGAAGATAAAGAAATGTTTTATCAGGGCAAAATCCCGGTCCGCCAAATGGAGTAAATTATTCTAGTGCAGATGTTATTTTTTATGACTATCGGCAATGATTAATAACTTTCAATATTTCGTTCCTATGGAACTCTTATTCTTGTGTCATATTTTATTATCTACCAATATGATGCCCCTAATGGGGCGATTTCTAACTGACCCTTTAGGGTCGGAATATTGGTAGAGATAACAAATATTGATAATTCTAAAAGCCCCATTGGGGGCGATATATAAATAGTATTAAACAGCAAGGAAAATTTTGTGTATGATTGCCGAAACTCATATTATTTTTTATGAGTGTCGGAAAAGATAAACAAAAGTATTATCGTATTCGGAACAAAAATGACATGAATCCGATCAATTTCATAGAAAGCTTTCCAGATAGGCTAGTGCAGGATAGAATCTTTCTGGTTGCACTTTACTTTAATGCTGCTCGGGAAATCCGCCTCTGAAAAAATGCGTGAAGAAAATCAATGAATGGAGCGTTAAGAAAGAAAAGTTGTTTGAGCCCGATTCCTGCGGGCGAGTTCTTTAAAAAAACGTTGTTAAAGATTACCGATAGTCATATTATTTTTTATAAGATATTGGTGGGAAAAATCCTATCCCGATCAAAATCGGGACGCATCTACCCGTTCCGCCATCCGGGCGTTTATGAAAATAGCGGGAGTGCGTACCTCATGACCGCACAACCGCAAGACATCCCAACCTCCAACCTACAACCTACAACCTACAACATACAACCATTACCCCCCAAAAAAAATTTCGTAACTTTGCAGCATAATTCCATGGTTTATAACCATGCTTTTATAATTAATACGTTAATATCTTTTTTATAACTTTAGTATAAAAATCCAGGTTGTTTTAATTAAATTAATAGGGGTCCGATGCTGCTGAAAAAGCAAGATTCAGTTGCTCAACTCCTTATCTGGCGGGGTTAATAACTCTCTGGGAATGTTAATAAAAACGAAGGAACCAATTTTGTCCGGACTTGTTACTCTTGCTAACTTGCAGTACTATCTTTAAAATCCGGCAAATTACATTACCGGACTGGTATCCAACGTTTTAAATACATACCCAGATGCACGCTGAAGACACAAAAATTAAGAACCTGACTTTGAATCTGACAGAGGGCAAAGAAGACGTGAAAATAGTTCCGACTGAATCCGGCGCTGCTACATACTCATACGAGGATGCTTATCGCAGCACCCTTGAGTATTTCAAGGGTGACGAACTGGCTGCAACCGTTTGGATCAATAAGTATGCCCTGAAAGACTCTTTCGGAAAAATATATGAAAGGGACCCGGACCAGATGCACTGGCGGATCGCCAGGGAACTGGCACGGATTGAACAAAAATACCCCAATCCGCTTAGCCTGATTGAAATTCACGGGGTACTTAAGGATTTCAGGTATATTGTACCCCAGGGAAGTCCCATGACCGGTATCGGCAATCATTTTCAGATAGCTTCTTTGTCAAATTGCTTTGTCATCGGTAATCCCGGTCCGTCTGACTCTTACGGCGGCATTATGAAAACGGACCAGGAACAGGTCCAGCTTATGAAACGTCGCGGGGGCGTGGGACATGACCTGTCGCATATCCGGCCAAAGGGAACGCCGGTGCTTAACAGTGCCCTGACATCAACAGGCGTGGTTCCCTTTATGGAAAGATACTCCAATTCAACCCGTGAAGTGGCTCAGGACGGCCGCCGCGGTGCGCTTATGCTGAGCATATCTGTCAAGCATCCCGACTCGGAGCAGTTTATAGACGCCAAACTGGAAAAAGGTAAGGTTACCGGTGCCAACATTTCGGTGAGGATCAACGATGAGTTCATGAGGGCTGTGGTCAACAATGACACCTATGAGCAGCATTATCCGGTAGATTCTTCAACTCCTGTATTCACGCGGAAGATCGAAGCCCGGAAGCTGTGGGAAAAAATTGTTCACAACGCCTGGAAATCAGCAGAACCTGGCATTTTATTCTGGGACACCATTATCAGGGAATCTGTTCCCGATTGCTATGCCGACCAGGGCTACCGGACGGTTTCAACCAATCCCTGCGGGGAAATACCGCTTTGCCCGTACGATTCATGCCGGCTCCTGGCAATAAATCTGTACAGTTATGTGAAGGAACCTTTTACGACAAAGGCTGTTTTTGATTTTGAAAAGTTCAAGAAACATATCCACGTTGCACAACGGCTGATGGATGATATCATTGACCTGGAACTTGAAAAAATAGATGCCATTCTCGACAAGATCAACAAAGATCCGGAAGATCCCGAATTGAAACGGGTTGAGAAGAAGCTTTGGGACAACATCCGTGTTAAGGCTGAAGAAGGCCGCCGCACTGGTATTGGTATAACAGCTGAAGGTGATATGCTGGCGGCACTGGGTTTGCGTTACGGCAGTGACGATGCCATAGATTTTTCAGTCGAGGTTCAGAAAACCCTGGCTATCGAAGCTTACCGTTCTTCCGTGGAAGTTGCCAGGGAACGTGGTCCCTTCACAATCTATGATGCACACCTCGAAAAAGATAATCCCTTTATACAACGCCTCAAAGCGGAAGACGAACAAATGTACCGCGATATGGTAAAGTACGGCCGGCGGAATATAGCCTTGCTTACAATTGCCCCTACCGGTACAACAAGCCTGATGACCCAGACAACCTCAGGAATTGAACCGGTATTTCTCCCGGTGTATAAACGCCGAAGGAAAGTTAACCCCAACGATACAAACAGCAGGATCATCTTTACGGATGAAGTGGGTGACAAATGGGAAGAGTATAATGTCTTCCATCATAAATTCATTACCTGGCTTGAAATAAACGGGTATGACGTTACGGAGGTGATGAAGTATGATGATGCAAAATTGCAGGTAATCGTGGCCAAATCACCCTATTATAAGGCCACATCCAATGATGTGGACTGGGTTTCCAAAGTAAGGATGCAGGGCGAGGTGCAGAAATGGGTGGACCATTCCATTAGCGTTACGATCAATCTGCCAACCCATGCAACGGAAGACCTTGTAGGCCAGCTTTATGTTACCGCATGGCAAAGCGGCTGCAAGGGAGTTACGGTTTACCGTGAGGGCTCACGTTCCGGAGTATTGCTGAACAATAAGGAAAAGGACAGCGAAGGTCATGACGAAAATGAAGCCATCCGCTATAAACGACCCAGGATTCTCGATGCTGAGATCATCCGCTTCAACAATAATGAAGAAAAATGGATTGCCTTTATCGGTATTAAGGACAACCGGCCATATGAAATATTCACCGGCATAATTGACGATGAAATGTTCCCGATTCCCAAATCGATCGTAAAAGGCAAAATCATCAAGAACCGGGACGAGAATGGTAAATCACGCTATGACTTCCAGTATGTGGACAAATACGGCTATGCCAATACATTGGGCGGCCTGTCCCATATGTTCAACAAGGAATACTGGAATTATGCCAAGCTGTTTTCAAGCGTTCTCCGTCATGGTATGCCCATCGCCGATGTTGTGAACCTCATTGCTTCCCTGCAACTTGACAGTGACACCATCAACACATGGAAAAACGGTGTGGAACGGGCCCTTAGAAAATATATACCAAATGATACCAGGGCCAAGAAAGGAAAAACATGTTCCGAATGCGGATCTGAAAATCTCATATACCAGGAAGGATGCCTTAAATGCACCTCCTGCGGATCCTCCAAATGTGGATGATTATTCGTCTCTGTTCAGCTTGACCCGGAAGGCTCAGCGTGATATTTTATTCCTCTTTCTCCTCAGCTTCGTAAGATTTAAGGAGTTCCTCCTGGACATTGCCGGGCACCTGCTCATAATCGAGGAATTTCATGGAATACATAGCCCTGCCACCCGTGATGGAACTCAGAGCTGTGGAATATTTATTCATTTCAGCAAGGGGAACTTTTGCGGTGATCTTCTGAAAACCCATATCTGTGCCCATCCCCTGGACTATAGCCCTGCGGCCCTGCAAATCACTCATTACATCTCCCATCCTGTCGCCCGGTACCAGCACATCCACCTGATAAACCGGTTCAAGGATCTTTGGAGCAGCTTTTTTGAAGGCCTGGCTAAAGGCATTGCGCCCTGCAAGCCGGAATGAAATTTCATTCGAATCAACCGGATGCATCTTGCCGTCATATATGTATACCCTCACATCCCTTGTGTATGAACCTGTAAGGGGACCTTCTTCAATTTTCTCCATAATTCCCTTTAAGATCGCCGGTAAGAAACGGGCATCAATTGAACCGCCAACAATACAATTGTAATATACCAGTTTCCCTCCCCAGGGTAATACGATTTCTTCCTTATCACGGATGGAGATCTTCTGATCCTTGCCGTCAATCTTAAACATACCGGGATCAGGGTCTCCCTCCCGGTGGGGTTCAACGATCAGATGAACTTCCCCGAACTGACCGGCTCCACCCGATTGCTTTTTATGTCTGTAATCAGCATAGGCAAATTTGGTAATGGTTTCACGGTAAGGTATTTTCGGCGAGTGAAATTCAACTCCGATTTTGAAAACATTATCAAGGTGCCATTTTAAGATATTCAGGTGATACTCTCCCTGCCCTGAAAGAATGATCTGCTTTAGTTCCTTTGAATATTCGATCTGGATAGTGGGATCTTCAAAATTCATTCGCTGAAGGGCTTCGCCCAGCTTTTCATCGTCTCCTTCACTCAACGGCCTGATCGCCGTGCGATACTTGGGCTCGGGAAATTCAATGGCAGGAAATTTCAGGCTAGTATCAACAGATAAGGTATGATTGGTCTTTGTCGATTTCAGTTTTACGGTCGCTCCCAGGTCGCCTGCAATCATATTCGGGACCTTGGTCCGGATTTTCCCGGCCACAACAAAGATTTGTGCAATTCTCTCTTTATTTTGCGTTGTATTATTGGTAAGGTCCATGCCTTCCTTTATTTCACCGGACATTACTTTGAAGTAGTTGATCTCCCCGATATGGGTTTCAACAGCTGATTTATATACAAATAACGTCGCCGGACCGGAAGGATCGCACTTAACTTCTTTTGAGCCGGCCATCGGCGCAGGAACTTCATTCGGACCGGGGGTTACCTGGGAAATGAATTCGAGCAGGCGGCCAACACCCATGTTCTTTTTTGCCGAGACGCAGAACACAGGAAAAAGGCCGCGTTGCAAAAGTCCGGCTTTAATCCCCTTCTGAAATTCTTCGGGCGTAAGTGTATCATTTGCAAAAAATTGCTCCATCAGGGATTCCTCGCTTTCAGCAGCCTTCTCAATCAGGGTATTGTGCAATTCAGCCGCATGATCCGCCTGGTCGGCCGGAATATCCAGAATCTGTGGCTTTCCCCCATCCTTGCTGTACTTGTACATCTTCATGGTAAGCACATCAATCACGGAATCAAAACCACTTCCCGCGTGAACCGGGTATTGCACGACAACCGCATTACTTCCGAACCGCTCTTTAATTGATTCAATGGTTTTTTCCCAATTGGCCTTTTCATGATCCAGCTGGTTCACCACGAATATGATCGGTTTATTGGCCCTGGCCAGATACCTGCTGTGGATTTCAGCGCCTACCTCAATACCATTTTGGGCATTTACCAGTAAGAGTGCAGAATCGGTCACCGAAAGGCCCGAAACCACGCCATTAACAAAATCATCAAGGCCCGGGGCATCAATAAGGTTAATTTTATGATCGTTGTATATTGTATACAGAAGGGATGAAAATACGGAACTGGTATTGTTCTGCTCTATTTCCTTGAAGTCAGACACTGTATTTTTGCTTTCCACATCACCCCGGCGCTCAATAACGCCGCCCTCAAAAAGCATGGCCTCGGCCAGGGTAGTTTTTCCCGATCCAGAATTACCGACAATTAACAGGTTTTTAATTTGGTTCGTTGAAAATGTCTTCATTTCTTGATTATTTACAATTAATACCTTATTGCATGCCCTGTGGCAAGAGTTTTGCAAAAATAACAAAATTTTAAAGAGAAGCAAGAGATAGTTGGAAGCTCGAAGCCGGAAGCTGGGAGTCTGAAGTCAGGAGACCGGAGTAAGGAGTCCCTCAGCATTTGACAATTTTGTCTCCAAGAGAATAACAAGACAATTATGGAGTTTGAATATACCGCGGAGCGGTTAAGGTATTGTAGAAAAAAGTAAAACGGTTATTTCTAATTCTTCGGAGAAGATATGGTATTGTTGAATTGATTATCAATAATTTAAAAAGAAGTTACCTAAGAGTAAGGGGCAGGAAGGCCTGAATTACATTCCGACATCAATACCACCGGCATCTTCACCCTGTTCATTGTTTCCCCTCCGCGCGACCTGGCGGTAATTGTTGATCCTGTATGACAGGTTCAGGGTGACAACGGGTGACTCGCGCTTCCATTTATTATGGGTATAAAAGGTTGAGCCTTCAGATGTAAATTCAAATTTACCGGTGCTGAACAGATCCCGAGCGTTCAATGACAGGGTAAGTTGCTTTTTCATCAGATCTTTCCTGATGGCCACGTTGGTCACAAAAAATCCTTCCCGTTTACCCTGCAGGGTTACGGAAGGTCCGTTGTATACCCCCATGATCTGAAAACGAATGTCCCCTTTTAATTTGAAAGCAGAGTTGAAATTTGTCCTCCACGTGGTTGATGTCGTGCTGACATTATCTCCTTCGACTTCCCCTTTCAGCTGATAGTGGAACAGATCCCCGGTAAGGTTCAGCTGCCACCATTTGGTGAGGTCCAGATTGGTCATCAGTTCAATACCAATTGAATAATCGTTGTCAGCGTTAATAATGGAATTTGTAAAGACCTGCCTTCCGGACAGCGTATCAACACCGCTGATACGGGTGATTTTATCCGTTGTACTGCGATAATAGGTTTCAAGCGAAATAAATCCCTTTTTGAGGGTGTACTGATAATTCAACTCGAATGAATTGGTAAATTCGGGTGTTAATCCCGGATTTCCGAAGAATATGTTGTTTGAGCCCCTAAATTCCTTAAATGGATTTAAGTCTCCCATATCAGGCCGATGGATCCGCCTGGAATAGGTAAACTGAAACTGGTGTGCTTCCGACAGCTTTCGGATTATGTAAAAGGAAGGGAAAAAATGAAACTTATCATAGGTGAAAGATTCCGAACTGGTTATCTGTTTCAGGTACCTGTTATCATATTCTGCACGCAGTCCAACCTGGTACTCAAATTTGCCCAAAGGACCGTTGAATAGCGCATATGCTGATTGCAATGCGTCGAGGTAATCCAGGGAATTGCTGATCGAATCATTCTGTATCCACTCGTTTCCAAGGGGGTGATAATCCTCAAAAATATAGTCAGCTTCGCTTTTGTCCCACCTGGACTGCAGTCCCATCTCCAATTTGCCTGAACCAACAGGCTTTGCATAATCCAGCTCCAGCCTCAGATTTGACTCAGGCTGATTTTCACGTGACCTTGTCCTGGCCGGCTCAATTCCCGTTAACTCGTATAAGTTGTTGGTCTGCCTCACCACTTCATCATCGGTGTCTACATCTTTTCCTGATGAGTAATAAGCTGATGCCTGAAGGGTATGATTTTCCCCACCGAAATTCTTCATATAATCCAGATTCAGGTTATAAAACCGGTCCTTGCCGGTACTGATCGTATTGTCAAGGTAAAAGGAATCCCTTTTAAACGGGGTTGAGTACCAGTGATTTTTTGATTCAAAATCACGGTTGAAATCCCGGTTGCTTATGCCGCCAGATAATGAAAGGGTGCTACCTTCGCTAATGTTATAGTCAAATCCCCCTTTGAGGTTCATTGATTTTCTGCCGAATATCCCATTCACACTCGTAATCTGGTAAGTGGTGGTATCCCCTGAATATGTCCTTCTTTCACCCTCTCCGGTATTATAAAATTTCTGATCAGAAAATTCACCGCCAACAAAGAAATTAACTTTGTTTCTCTTGAGGTTCAGCAGGAAATCGCCGTTGTATTTATTACGGGTTCCGACTGAGGCATTGACAACCCCGCCAATACCTGTATTTTTCTGCTTCTTCATGATCACATTGATGATCCCGGCTTCCCCGTCAGGATCATACTTGGCTGACGGACTGGTAATGATCTCAAGACTCTGCACGGCACTGGCAGGTATTTGCTGGAGCCCCTCACTTCCCTGTATCACACTGGGTTTTCCGTCTATGAGGAGCTGAAAATTTCCGCTTCCCCTTAAACTCACATTTCCTTCCACATCAACCTGGACTGAAGGTGTGTTTTCCAGAACATTTACCAGGGAACCTCCGGCTGCTGTTATATCCTGGCTGATATTCACCACTTTCTTGTCGATTTTATATTCCACCCGCTTACTTTCGGCCACTACCTTCACATCCTCAATCTGTGTGATATTGGGGTGCAGCGCAATTACACCCAGATCAAGTGTATTAGAATGCGGGGCCAGCGTGATATTCCGGATCATTTTTTTGGAATAGCCAATAAAACTGGCCTCCAGGTAAAATTTGCCATTTGGCAGATCGCCCAATACAAAAGAACCCGACTCTTCCGTAATTATTCCATTTACCAGTGATGAGTCTTTTTGCCTGTATAGCCCAACTGTTGCATATTCAATTGGACCCTGTGTGGTGGAATCCTGTATCACGCCCTTAATGAATCCGCCACCCGGGACTGTGGTACTTTCGGGTTTGGATGTTTGTGCCTGGATATCGAAAATAAAAATTCCGGACAAAAGGAAAAAAATAATCAGTGTACCGGGATAAAATATCTTTATGTTTACCTTACTTATCATTTTTACATCAATTAGGATTACAAAGGAACAATTAATTCCGCCTTTTGTCAGTTTGGGATTTCCCATAATCGACAAAATATCAATTTAAAAAGACAAACCGGGATTTTTTTTCTGCGCCGGACGGGCATTTTATGCCGGGTAGCGTTTTAAAACCTTGCGGATACCAGCAATTTTAATTCGCTTCGCGTGGATGCGTTGATCATATCGAGACCTGATCCGACCGTAGTTTTATCAGGGAAATAACTTTGCGATACCCTGAACCGGCAGGATATGCCGGGGGTAATATCATACCGGACCATGAAATAGGTTCTGTATCCCCTGGAATACAAGGGTGAAAATGAGAATCCCGGCGTCAGGTCACTTTCATAGGCATAAATACGGGAATCGTAAGAATCCGTATCAAACCAGGCAAAACGTAAATACAGGACCAGCGGAATGATCCCCGGTCGGTATTCAGCATCCTGATAGAACATAAAGCCCTTATCCAAACTGCTGTGGCCGGACCTTACCCGGGCAATTTCGATCCTGTTTTGCAATCCAAGGCTTTTGGAAATTGACCATGAACAATGGTATCTCAGGTAGAGGCGATTCCTGGATTGCACTTCAGGAATAGGTCCGGCAGGCGAGTCCTCATTTACAGGGTCATTTTCGAATTTAAACCGGATAAACATATCCGTTTTTTTACCCGCGGAATAGTCCACCTGGATGAGATAGTCACTTCCTGCCGAGGGTGCATTTACCCTGTATTTCAGCCAGGGAAAACGATATATATCGGCATATGCGGATACCTTCCATTTGCCGGAAGGATGTATCTCCGTACCTGCGTAGAACGCTTCCTCGTTGGTATCAGCTGAACCTTCGGAAAAAGCTTCAGAATGATGGCTGAAGAAACCCGGCCGAAAATTCCGGTAAAGCAGGGAAAAGGACGCATACTTATTTGCATTGAACAGTGCTCCGTTCAGGAATGCCCATCCCCGGTTGCCGTGTGATATTTCGCCGAACATTTGTACCCTGCCGAGCGTGGCCGTATAATCAGCCCCAGCGTTAACCAGGCTGGTTCCCTGAAATTCATAGGCATCCTCCGGAGCATCTCCTTTCTCCCAGAACCTGTCAAAGCGGTATCGGACCAGGGTTGTCCCCGCTTTTAGCCAGTTATTCCTGTAATGCAAATTGCCGCCAAATGCAGTTTCAAGAACTGATTTCTCATCCGATTTCTCCGATGCGGTCCTGTGATAGCCACTTCCCTGGAGGGATGAAAAACAAATCCTGCCACCGGGCAACGTATCGGTTATATTGGCGTCCCGCTTCTTAGATGATCCGAACAGGGTTAAAACGAATTTACCAAGTCCGGCGCTTGCTGCCAGGCCCCTGAAAAGATCATTTTCATCTGTGCCGGTAAACGCTTTGATCGCATCCTGCCGCCTGACAATATTAAGGGACAGGGATGATTTTCCGGGAGCGCTCCCGTTCCAAAGTGTCAGTCCCTGGCCGAATTGCAGGCGATAATCCCCGGCCAGAACAGTTTTCACCGGTCCCAAGCCGTTAATCATCACATACGCAGAATTAAAGTCAAAGCCCTGTTTGTTATTGCCTTGAAAAAAATCCTCCCCGGGATCCTTCTCAAGTGTAATGCCTCCTCTTACATGTGAAGAACCAAAGCCATACCGCATGTAATATAGCCAGGGATTTCCGCTATACCTGGAGGAACGGCCGGCCGTATCCTCCGGTGTATATCCCCTTGCCTGTTCAATTATGCGTTCCGTTCTGAGATCAACCTCCTGGTTGTTATATCTCAGTCCCCTTTTCAGATTGAAGCCGACAGAAGGCACTGTTTCGGCTGTTACAAATGGCAGCATCATCATGATGACTTCATCGGTATAACCATAAACCATCCCGAGTTCATAAATACTGAGGAGAGAACCTTTTTCCTGCCTGTATTCCAGGAGGCTGTTGATTTGAAAATCAGTGAGAAACGGAAGTTGCTGCAATTCCTCCTTACCGGCAGTATTCAAATTGACCGGATTGCGCTGAAGGTATTCAAAATCACGTAACAAGGATTCATAGTCGGCGGATTCTCCTTCACGTGAACTGATGGATTCTATAAGGGACTCGATAATTCCGGAGTATTCCATGCCAGCCGGTTGCGGAAGTACCGGGATGCATACTATAAATAATCCCGCGATAACCTTCAGAAAGGCATTAAAATTCATTAAAGCTGTGTTATATACCATTACTGGTATTCGGCAAATAATTCAGGACCGTAAAAACCAAACCCGGAATTAAAGAAACACAACGTGATCAGTTCATTTTCCCACAGGCACAAGGATGGCCGTAAATCCTCCGTTTGAACTTAAATTAAAACCCATCTCAGTTTGCTTGTCCGCGGCCCTTGTTTCACTTTTGACCTTCCGCGGATTGATGCCGGCATCGGGCGCATCACACCAGGTAACGGCCGTGTATTTTCGGTCATCCAGGAAACCGGGTTTAAATGAAATTACCCGGGCGTTGAGGCTCATCCCGCCCAAATACCATCGATCTCCGGATCTACGGGCTATTACGATCAGTTCTCCGGGAATACCAAGGAGCACGCGGGTTTCATCCCATGATGCCGGAATTCCCTTCAGAAAATCACTGCCTGCCTGATTCCGCACATTATCGGGTGATTCGCAAAATACACCAAATGCACTTTCATACACCACCATCATGGCAAGCTGAAAACAGCGTGTACCCATTACATGGGGAGCGGGATTGTCGCTTCCGACTATTTTGAACCGGGCAGGTTGATCATTAAGAAATCCGCCCGGTGTAAAATCCATCTCTCCTGCCAGCATCCTGGTAAAGGGAATTGTCAGGCAATGTTCCGGTGTGACCCTGTCACTCCACTTGTTGTATTCATTGCCCAAAACCCCCTCCCGGGTGATAAGATTGGGATAGGTCCGGCTGAATCCATCGGGCACATAAGCTCCGTGAAAATCAACCACCAGATGATGTCTGGCCGCAGTTTCAGCAACCCGGTGATAGAAATTGACCATTTCCTGGTCATTCCGGTCCATAAAATCGATTTTTACGCCCGCTACCCCCCATTTTGCATAAAGGGCAAATGCCTCTTCCATTTGCCTGTTTACATTGGCCCAGAGCAGCCAGATGATGATCTTCACGTTTCTGGCCTCTGCATATTTTACAAGGTCAGGGATATCAATATCCGGATTCATTTTAGTAATGTCGGCATCGGTGTTAAAGGAACCATCCTCCCTGAACGGAGGACCATACCATTGCCAGTCGACCAGCTGATACTGCCAGCCCATCTCGGCAGCAAAGTCGATATAGTATTTCATGGTCCGGGTATCCGGCCCCGGCTTAAAGCCAGCCCGCGGGGCATACCTTCCGCTCCACCACCAGTCCCATGATGATATCCCCGGTCTGATCCATGATACATCATCTACGGCACAAGGCTCATTAAGGTTCTGCAGAATATCAGATTCAATCAGGGCGCCGGGACTGCTTGCGATCATCATCACCTTCCATGGTGAAACCCGCTGGTGCAAAGTGCGGACCGAAATGGACGTATCTCCGGGAAGGGGTGAAGGTACGGAAACCAGGGCGTTTTTAAGCCCCGGATCGGCCGACAGCCCGGAGCAGGCCCAATCCGTTATATTGGCTTCCATCAATGCCATCCATATCTTGTTTCCCGCCTCCACCAGCAATGGTGTTCCAATGATGTTGTCTTTTTTGATATCAGACAGTTTTGACCTCACAAATTCCTTTTCCTGGGACGACTTAAAAGTATTCCAGAAAGTTGCCCAAGCCGTATGATCCCCTGCAAAGCGGAATTCAACCCTGTCCCTTGCCAGGACAACCGTATCGAGTCCCTTCTGTACTGGCAATTCGTAGCGAAGCGCCACACCGTCGTTATACACCCTGATATGGATATTGACTAGCCTTTCAGGCTTCACGGTTTCCTTAAGCTCAAGAATAAGCTGGCTATACCGGTTGGTCACTTTTTTCCGCTTGCCCCATACCCTTTCCCATGATTCATTTGTTGCATTCTTTTGAATTCCGGTGATTTTCAGGTTATCCCTTATCGGGATATTGCCCGCGGGATAGATTTCCAGGCCTGATGGCAGGATTATTTCTTTGTCCCGAAACCAAACCGAGTATTGAAACCGGCCTGACAGGGAGTCTGAAATCCGGCATTTGACCTGCAGGGTACTGTCAGGTGAAAACACCATTATTGCTTCTTTATTTTTTGGGTTATTGCAGGATGGCAGCAAAAGAGCTGTTGCCCCGGCAAGCAGCATGATTGCAAAAAGTGCGGACGGTTTATTCATATGTGTTTTTATAATGTGGCACTACTATTTTAAATTCCTGAGCACGCGCAATGCCTCGTCAACATGCTTAGTTGCCTGTGCCTGAGATCTGAAGACATAAACGACCGTTCCGGTTTTGTCCACGATGTAGGTCACACGTCCCGGCATAATACCGAAATAGGCCGATGGAACGCCAAAAAGCCTTCTAACACTGCTATTTTCATCACTCAGCAGGGTAAAGGTTAACCTGTGCTTTTCAGCAAACTTTTTGTGACTTTCAACAGATTGGCTGCTGATTCCAATGATAACAGCATCCTGCTGGCTGAAGACTTCATACTGGTCACGGAAATAGCAGGCTTCCCTTGTGCATCCGTAACTGTCATCCAGGGGATAAAAATAGATTACAAGGTTTTTCCTGCCCAGAACAGTACCAATATCAAACATCCTGCCATCCTGGTCCCGAAGGGAAAAAGCCGGGATCTTGCTGCCCTCTTTGATTTTGCTCACCGTTTTGTTATCCTTGGTTTGTGCGCATCCCGGTATAAATATGATCAGGATGAACAATACCGGCATGATCACATTTCTGCTGATTATGTTTATATAAAATTTCCGCATCGGAATAATGCGTTTGATTTCATAACAGGTAAATAGTCAAAAGATAGCCTTAATACTTTTTTATCAGATCAAGAAGCTTGCTGTCGAGCTTGTGTCCATACCATTCCTTATAATCAACATCCTTCCTCCCTGAATCAAGAATGCCGAAATCACCCCGGAAATTCCAAAGTGCATAACCGATGCCGCTTTTAGTAAGAATATCAATGACATCCCCAAACCAGGCCAGAAATACCTGGTGTGGTGTTTTGTTCCAGCATCCGCATTCGCCGCAATGAACACCTATACCCTTGCCGGCAGCCTCTATCCATGGTTTGTATAATTTCTCAAGACTGTCCCTTCCGAATGTCTTGCCGTCCATGGTACCCGGCCATACCGGCGCAGGGGCTTTGGAGGGATCTTTCCATACCCATGGGGCCTGGTAATGAGAAATGTAATGCGGAAAATATCCCCGGCAGCTCTGCCCCATATTCAGGTCAAAAAGCTCGGGGGTAACCTCGCTGCCAACATTGTTTCCGTCGGCAATGATCAGGTGGTTGGGATTTGCGGCCCGGATTACGCCTGCTGCACCACTGGCGACCTTTCTGTAAAGCTCTCCCGGAAGCGCCTTGCTTTTTGAAAACTGGTCATTCATATCTTCCCGGTATGCGGGCTCATTTAAAAGATCAAAACTTATCTTCTCCCGGTCAATATTTTTAAACCGGCCTGCCCATATCCCCCAATGGTAGTTGAAGGCATCCTGTGCATCCTTGTCTTTCCACAAATTGTAAGGCTCATAAAAACCTGCATTGATACAATACCCCGGTGCCCTGTGCAGGTTGAGACTTACGTGCAGACCATGCCTGTTGGCCATGGAAACCAGGTTTTCGATCTCCTCAACAACCCTGAGGTCAATTTTATAAAAATCATCCTTTGTAATCTGCCTTGAACGGTCAAAATCAAGATATCTCGGGTATGCCATGGGAATCCGCACAAAATTAAAACCCCAGTCAGCCATCCATCGAAAATCATCAGAAGTTGTTTTATTATCAGTGCCATATCCATTTGCAGAGGGCGAAAAATAATCCAGCAGGTTAAATCCTTTCCAGCGGGGCAGCGGATTTGTCTGCACTGCTGATTCCCTGCCAAACAGCACGGCATTTCCTGTGAGGGTCACTGCAGCTGCGGCTAATGCTGAATTCTTTACGAATGCCCGACGGTCAATTTTCTGGTTGTTCATGACTGTTTCTATTGATTGAAAAATAAAGTTAATTTAATTTTTGATCGACTCATGACTTTTGCAATGCAAACAATAGCCACGATGAATGCAGATGGTTCCACCACATCCTGCACAATGCCATTTGATCTTTTCTCTTTCGGAAAATGCTTCTACTCCCCTGTCCCTGATAAATTCGAGGTTCTCAAAAAAGCTGGTTTTGTATTTTGTCCGGTATCGTTTATCAAGTTGTTTGAGCCTGCGACATGGATATTTAACACAATCATAGCAAAATTTCGATTCTGTTTCCGCCAGAAATTTGCAATTCACAATTGAGCAATTCACGGCTGATTTTCTATCCGGATTTACCTTATTCCGGCAACCGGAACAACGGTTTATGTCACGAAGGAATGCCAGGCAGGTTCCGCAATTCATACCGCATGGGGCAATAAGTGAGGCATTGATACCCGACCTGGCAGAAATCTTAACGTTTTTTTTCATGTTGATTAACTGAATTTGCCGGACACAAACATTTTCTCCTAAATGTAAAAAACTATTTTAAGATTTCCATTTCTCCGGGATATTAATCGACACATCTCTCCGGCAGATAAAGATTTAAGTAAATGGAAAAGTTCAGACCGGTAAATTACACGGAAAATGGTATCGGAATCGAAAAATAGGTACCCAATAAAATGCTTTATAAAGGAAAATTTCTTACAATTGCATTGCAAAATTATACATTACTCAGGAATAAATTCTTACCAAATGAAATTGCCGCACGAATGCAGGGATATTGAAGATGTGCGTCAGCAAATCGATGAAATCGACAATAAAATTATTGAACTGATCGGAAAACGATTTTCGTTTATCCGGGAAATTATAAAATTCAAAAGCAATAAAGATGAAGTTTATGCAAAAAACAGGTTCCTGGAAGTTATCAGGAAAAGAAGGGAAATTGCATCTTTTCATCAATTAAATCCGGATATAATCGAAAAAATATACAGGATTTTGATGGAATACTTTATTGAAGAACAACTTGAATTATTAAAGAAAAAACAAAAATAACCAGGTATGTACAGAAAGGAAATTAAAGTGGTGGACTGTACCGTTCGGGATGGCGGACTGATGAACAACTGGCATTTCAGCGATGACTTTGTAAGATCTGTATATAATGCATGTGTTGAAGCGGGAATTGATTATATGGAGATAGGATATAAAAGCAGTGAAAAGTCATATTCCCGGAAAGAGAACGGACCCTGGAAATTCTGTGATGAAAAGGATGTCAGGCGTATTGTCGGTGAAAACAAGACCAATACAAAACTTTCTGTCATGGTTGATATTGGCCGGGTCGACCTGAATGACATACCACAAAAATCGAAAAGTGTTATCGACATGATACGGGTTGCCGCTTATGTTCACCAGATCGACAAAGCTATTGTAATGGCTGAACATTGCATGGATAAAGGTTATGAGGCAACCATCAACCTTATGGCTGTTTCGAAGGTTAATGAGCGTGAACTTGATGAAGCCCTTGGCGATGTAGCCAGATCAAAAGTACCTGTATTTTATGTCGTAGATAGTTTTGGCAGTTTATATTGCGAACAGATAGAACTGCTGACTAAGAAATACATGGATTTGCTAAAAGGAAAGACAATCGGGATCCACGCGCACAACAACATGCAATTGGCTTTCTCCAATACCGTAACCGCAATAATACACGGTTGCAACATGTTGGATGCCACGTTGCTGGGCCTGGGCCGGGGTGCAGGAAATTGCCCGATTGAAATACTGATTGCCTTTTTAAAGAATCCGAAATACCGCCTGCTACCCCTGTTCCAGTCGATCCAGGACCATATTCTTCCCCTTCAGAAAAAAATCGACTGGGGATATCATATACCCTATCTGGTGACCGGGTCGATGAATGAACATCCGAAAGAGGCCATGGCCTGGATGGATTCGGACAAAAAAGATGATTTTGTCGGGTTCCTGAAGCACATGCATGATAATTTTGCCTTGCTGGAATAGGCCCCCATTTTATTTTGTCGCGTTAAGAAATCCGCTGTCGCCAAGCCATTCTGCCCTGCGTTGTGGCCAATTTCTCACGGCCGCATAAAATTAAGGAGAGTTGAGAAATGAACTGCGGGCAGGTTATTATTTGGTTTTGAATCGGAGCCGATTATTGAAGTATAATTTTCCCGGAATACTGAATCTTACTTGTCAGTATATTAATATAATAAATTCCCCGAGGCAGCAAGTAAAGATCCAGCAATATTGTCCCGCTGTTATTCATATAAGAATATTTGTCATGCTTTATTTCCATGCCGTTTTCATTGATTATTTTAACCAATATATCTTCCTGGTCGGGTTCTGAAAGCTTAATATAAAATTGCCCATAGGTTGGATTCGGGTAAACCAATATTGAACTGTTTGTCATATTTTTATCCATACCCGTTGGAGTGACCACCGATATGAAAAGGGTATCATTTACCTCACAGGTATTGTTACGGGTAACAGTTACCGAAATCATATGGATACCCGGTCCCAATACTGATCCGGAAAGTACCAGATACGAAAGCTCACTGCCACTGTTCCAATGATAGGTATATGCATCATTAAATGGCCCAAGTATTAGGTTCTCGCTCAGGCTGATCAGTGTATCCTTTCCAAGGTTAAATATTGGTTTTGGATTTATGGTAAACGCGATCCGTTTACCGGCACTTTCAAAACCCGATATGGTCTGAGTCACAAAATAGGTATAGATACCCGCTTCTGTCTGAACCGGGATAAAACTGTTTCCGGTATAAAGCAGGTTCGCCAGCATCGAATCACCATACCACCGGATATTTTCTCCTGCCGCAGACAGTTCTGGCAGAGCCTCACCCTCGCATATCGTGACATCGCCGGCAACGGGAACCGGCGGCACAGCCATGACTGTCAAAACCACCACCCCTGCAGGGCTTTCACAGCCCAACACAGTTTGTGTTACTTCGTATCTGTATTCCCCTGGTTCGATGAGCAAAGGATTATAGGAATTGCCTGTTGCAATCGCTGATGAATCACCGTGAATATACCATTTTATATTTTCACCGGCTGCCTCCAGGATCTGGTTCATGTCCCCTTCCAATACCAGCAAATTACTTGATACCGGAGCCCGGGGTGCAGGCTTAATGGTTAATATTACGGTATCGGGAAGGCTTTCGTAATTAGAGTCGGATTGGGTGACATAATAAATATAAGTTCCGGGAGAGGTTTGCCGGGGAGAGAATGTGCTGCCTGAATGAAGGATTTTAGACAATTGCCTGTCGCTGTACCATCTTACATTTTCTCCATGAGCGATAAGATCGGTAACCTGTTTGTTTTCACAAACAGTGACATTGTCAGCTTCCGGAGCCGGCATATCGGAAAGAATGGTAAAAACAACAGTATCAGAAGGGCTTTCAAATCCGGAGATGGTCTGCGTTACATAATAGGTATATTTTCCGGGCATTACATATACAGGTTTGTATGTATTTCCAACCGATAGCGATTTTGAGGGATTTGAAATACAACGTACTGAATAAGCTGTTGGAGAATAACTATTTACCATTGACCTTCCAATTTTATCAGAATTAATATCTATTGTTCTTAAATAGGTAACTCCCGAATAGTATTCTGCAAAAGCTAAGAAACAAGCAGAAGACCGTACACCCGAAAATCCATTTTCATATGAACCTCCGGGTCGGGCCCTGAAGCCTACCTCATCCGTGGCATCTGTATTAGGACCTATCCAATATAAGGTGTCCGTTTCTTTCAGTTTGCCGCCTATTCCGGCCCCTCTGAATGCCTGATTATGTGTCTCTTCCTTATTCATACCCAAGTACATTTCCATTTCTATCCACTCGTCATCAGTTGGCAGATGCCAATTAAGTTCAGTAGGGCAAGAATTAAAAACTGTAAAATCATATAATCTGCCATATATTCTGGCATTTGCTAAACTGTCATTATCATAATAAAAGGATCCGGTCGGCGTATAAAAATTTAAATTTTCAGCCATCCATAACTGATTCCCAATAAAGGTTGTTTTATAGGTTTGTCCATCCCTGTAATCATAAAAAGGATTTTTGGAATCAGCATACCATTTAATATTTTCTCCGGATGCAACCAATTGTGGTGTTGGTTCCCCGATAATAGTGATAATGTTTTCTGCAACAGGGGGTGGAACATTAAGATATATCATTAACTTAACCGGTAAGATATCACTCTCGCATCCTGATAATGTTTGGGTTACATAATATGTGTAAATTCCGGGATCAATTTGGCCGGTTGAAAATGTGCTTCCTGTATGCAGTAAGGATATTTGTTGCTTATCGGCGTACCATCTGATGTCTTCTCCTTCTGCAGCCAGATCGGGAACTGTATCTCCGTATAGTACTGTAACATCTTTCGCAGATGTAACTTGTGTAAAAAAGTGAATATTTCCATATTTATCCATTGGACCCAGGCACGGATTTGAATCGTCACCATCAGCCTGGTCAGGCGATGGAGGACAATGTAATGGTTTAGGTCCTATGCCCCAATTATAATAACCATCACCGTCTTCATCCAGGCAACTTATATCAGAATCCGTTAAATTTTTACTTGAGACAGGCGGAAATACTTCACTGAATCTTAAATTATCTATATTTGATAAAGTGTATAGATACCCTTCATCACCCCAGTCTTCTCCCCAGCTATTTTTCAACAGCCACGCAGTCCGTCCAATATACGGGTGTCCGGCTGGAATGATAATATTAAAAATATTATCACCTTCTTTAATTGTTTTATAACCAACTAAAGTCAACGCATGAGCCCATGAACTTATTGAACAAGATACCGGACCTTCAATAAGCATTTTTTTTGCTATACTATCTGTAAGCCATTGAGAATATTCCCGTCCGCCAATTTTAATTATTTCAGATGGATTCTCACATTTATCGCTGCATGGTTCATCCCATCCGGCATAGGAAAAACATGATTCAGTCACCACGCCAAAATCCTTTATATGGTCTAATGTTGCTCCCGGATCACCCCCGATACAATTACCAACTCCGAAACAAGAAACAGCTTCCTGTTCAGAGAGATCAAAATCCAGATGTTCATTATAATATAAATTGACAAGTAATTCTGTTGATCCCATAGCAGCAAATGCCCAGCAACTTCCGCACCATCCCTGATTCCTGACAGGAGTGACCCAATCCTGTCCATGCCGGTTCCGCCAACTGAATTCAGCGGCAAAAGGTGAACTGCTTTCCTGTGATAAGGAACTCAGCATATTGGTACCTGGCAATACATATATTCCCCCAACGTAATATTCAAATCCCTGCAGATTGGGTAACCTGCCCCCGAATAATTGCCTTTTTTCTTCATAAGTCATTTTTGAAACGGAGGTCTCCCCTGCTACCCACTTGCCTCCCAGCTTTTTTATGCTATTGTTAATCCTGGTTATCTTTTCCGAATTCTGCTCCCTGGAAATGTCAGCCGCAGCCTTTGCCCTTAATCCTGCATTCCTGCTTGTGACAATCTCTTTTAAATGAACTGAAGCATCCGCAATTTCAATCCTTATTTTACCGGGTACGATATCAGCAAGAGAAGCTGTTTCCTCAGCAAAATCTGTTAAAGTAACATGATTGGAGCCGGTTAAAAGGGGATAAGCTTCACAGATAAGAAATTCCCTGTACTTCTGATCAACAAGGGTGATCCGGATCAAGCCGGAATCGGAATTAAATGTAATTTCACACGTAATCCCGAGGCCGGTAACAGGTTTTGGAAATGTAAACGGAGAGATCTCCGTGCTGGCTGAGAAGGTATTGTTTACTACGATCCTGTTTTCAGGATTGTTTTGCAGGGTGAAAATCTTGTCTTGGGCAAATGAAGAAGAAACGAGCAAAGAAAATAAACCTGCAAGGTAAACACGACAATATACAGGCATTGATCCTTCAGAATTTATATAATCTAAAATAGAATTTATTTACAGTTTTTTATGTTTTATTTGACGAATGAATGCATTCAAAAGATATTTATTAATAATAAAACCATAAACTTTAAATATCGCCATGGTGAAAATTAAAACCCTGTTGAATTTGGGAGTGTATCTTCTGGGTTTTTCAGGTACACTTACAGCACAGTCTTTTCCCCGGTATATTATTGCGGATCAGTTCGGATATGCACCGGACTCGCGTAAAATAGCCGTAATCAAAGATCCCCAGACAGGATTTGATGCTGATGAGTCATTTACACCCGGCCAGACCTATGTTGTCATAAATGCTATCAATGGTGAACAGGTACATTCCGGCAGCCCGGTTCCATGGAATCAGGGCAATACAGATGCATCATCGGGTGATAAGGTATGGCATTTCGATTTTTCCGGTATAACAGAAACCGGAACATATTTCATTCTGGATGTGGATAAAAATCAGAGATCATTTGATTTTGAGATCTCACCCGTTGTTTATAATGAGGTGCTTAAACAGGCCGTGCGAACCTTTTATTACCAGAGGGCAGGTATTTCCAAGGATGCCGGGTTTGCGGGTACAGCCTGGTCAGATGGCGCCAGCCATATAGGAGCACTGCAGGATAAAAACTGCCGGTTATTCAGCGATAAGGACAATCCGGACACCGGGCTTGACCTGAGCGGAGGATGGTACGATGCTGGGGATTACAACAAGTACACCAACTGGACCGCCAATTATGTGGTGGAAATGATAAAGGCCTATATAGAAAAGCCGGATGCCTGGGGTGATGATTATAACCTGCCGGAATCCGGAAACGGAATACCGGACCTTCTGGACGAGATAAAATGGGGCCTGGATTTCCTGCTCCGCATGCAAAGGGAGGATGGCAGTGTTCTCTGCATTGTGGGAGAATCCCATGCAAGTCCCCCTTCGGCGGCGACGGGACAGAGCCTATATGGTCCCGCCACCACATCGGCCAGCTTAAATACCGCGGCAGCTTTTGCCATCAGTTCAAAGGTATACCGCAATCTGAATATGACAGCCTACGCGGATACGCTTTTGACAAGGGCACAGAGAGCCTGGGAATGGGCCGAACTGAATCCGGCGGTGATTTTTAATAATAACAGTGCCGAAAACAACTCCCTTGGCGTAGGTGCAGGCAATCAGGAAGAAGATGAATATGGCAGGTCAATGTCAAAACTGGAAGCTGCCTGTTTTTTGTTCGATGCAACTAATAATCTGAATTACAGGGATTTTTTTGACAGTAATTTTCAGAATGCCCACTTAATAGCATGGACATTTGCATACCCGTATGAGCCCGTTACACAGGATCTCCTTCTTTATTACACCCGGATAGCGAATGCCAGTTCTGCTGTTTCCGGTCAGATCCGGATTGCTTACCGGAATGCCATGTTGAACAACGAAGATAATTTTCCGGCATACTATGGCCATAAAGATCCCTATGAAGCTCATATGGCAGCCTATACCTGGGGAAGTAACTCTCAGAAGGGCGTCACCGGCAGTATGTATTTCAATATGATCCTGTACGGTCTTGATCCCGCCAGGGACCAGGATGCACGCAATGCTTCCATGGGCTACCTTCATTATTTGCATGGGGTCAATCCGCTCAATATGGTTTATCTTTCAAATATGTACTCATTTGGGGGTGAGAATTGTGTGAATGAGTTTTATCACAGCTGGTTCTGCAATGGGAGTTTAAAATGGGACCGGGTGGGGACATCGTTATACGGACCTCCTCCGGGATATCTCACCGGCGGTCCGAATCCATCTTATAACTGGGCTGAATGCTGCCCCGGGGGATGCGGATCTGCGGCCAACAATGCAGCCTGCCTGTCTGAAAACATTTCACCTCCCAAAAACCAGCCTAAACAAAAATCCTATAAGGATTTCAATACAAGCTGGCCCTTGAATTCGTGGGAAATAACTGAGAACAGCTGTGGTTACCAGGTCAACTATATCAGGCTGCTTTCCAAATTCGTCAATATTCAGGCAGATTGCAACGGAGATACTGCCGGTACCGCCTACATGGATACCTGTGGCCTTTGTTCCGGAGGGAATACAGGCAGGATACCCACAGATGAGCTATGTGATTGTCCTGATTTCAAGAGAAAAGCCTTCCTTAATCCTTCTGCGTGTTATTCATACATTTCACCCAGCGGAAAACACATCTGGATCGTATCCGGCTTATATAGTGATACAATTCCCTCTGGCTCAGGGTGTGACAGTATCCTGATCGTGGCTTTAACGGTTCCGGAAATAGACATACAGGTAACACAGGAAGGTGAAATTTTGACAGCCCATGCCCTGAATGCCTCATATCGGTGGCTGAATTGTAATGAGAATTATACTTTCGTTGAAAATGCTGTCGGACAGAATTTTTCACCCGGGAGTACGGGAGAATATGCGGTCGAAGTAAGTCAGCAGGGATGTCTGGATACTTCAGCCTGCTTTCCGGTTAATATTACCGGATTATTGTATAATACATTCGGGGAAGGTTTGGAGATTTATCCAAATCCTGCAGACCGGTTTATAACCATCGATCTGCCGGACGTCAATGAAAAAATTTACATAGAGATGACTGATCATGCAGGGCAACTCTTAATGAGCGAAGTATTTTATCATGTAAAAAAGTTAAGCCTTCCGCTCAAAGAGCAAAAAGGCTTGTACTTTCTTACAATCCGGGACAATACCGGCAAAAGGGCAGTTATGAAAATTATACTCCGGTGAGTTTAAATCCCCCGGGCAGATCAATCCGAGGTCCTGGACTTACCCCTCCTGCCTGAAGAATTGGAGGAAGAGCCCGATTGCTTGGTTTCAGTGCTCTTTTTTACAGTTCTGCCTGAACCGGTATTCCCTGTTTCCCTGGTAGGATTGCTTCGCGTGGCTTTGCGTTCAGTTTGCTGCCGGGGTGAGGAGCTGCCTCTCGAGGTTGACGTGGATTTTCTTTCCGTTTGGACTGAGGTGGATTTTCTTTCCGTTCCCCCTGATGTTGATCTTCTTTCAGGACTGACAGTAGTGGATTTTCTTTCGGTGGTGGTAGTAGATTTCCGTGTGGTGGTCGTTCCCGCATTCCGATCACCGCCTGATGTACTTACACGTCTTTCAGTGCTCGTGGAGGTTGATCTTCTGCCGGTTCCGGAATTTGTCACATTGCGGCCGGTTCCCGTTGTGGAAGTGCCTCGCCTGACCGTTCTGTCGCCGGGTGTACTTGATATCCGGCTCCGCTCTTCAGGATGCGTTCTGTAATACAGTGCTGTACCTTCTCTTCTCTGCTCAGGGCGCGAATACGTCTTTTTGTAAAATCCGCTTTCTATCCTTGTACGAACCTGAGGGGAATAGGAACGACTTGAATAGTAGGTGTCATGCCAGCGGGGATGGCGATGCTGGTTCCATGGCCTGTAATGACCGTAATAGTAATGATAATTGTGATAATGGTAGCCATAGTAATAATCCCAGTAATACGGTCTCCATGGACGCCAGTAAGAAGGATAATAACTGTAATACCAGGGAGAATGCCATACAACATAATTCGGCATATATATAAAACGTACCAATGGCCATGCGGCAATTTCAAATGTGGTGGTCCTGACAACCTGGACATTTCCGGTATATCCGGGGTTGGGGGTTACAGCCTCATCAATGATCGGTTCAATGATATAATCGCGGCCATATAGTTGTTCGTCGCCTGTAAGCTGTATCAACACCCGGTCGTTGGATTCACGCCAAACAGTAAAAACAGCGACGTCCTGGTTTTCCCTCGGATTTAGTGCAACCTGAAGAACAATATTGTGCACATTTCCATCTACATTGTCGATTACCCTTATATAATCAACCCTCCCGTCACCGTCCAGATCAAGGTTATTGACCCGTGTATCCTCATAGTTCAGCTTTCTCTCAAATTCTTCGAGGGTCTGTGATTCCTGGAATAATTTCATCACCGCGTAGAGATTTAGATTATCACCGGGCAAACCAAGGTATTCTTCCCTTTGGTTCTGTGCCCGGAGTGTTGTACCACCCAACAGCAGCAGTACAAATAACGAAGAGAATATATATTTTTTCATGACTCTAGAAATTAAAAGCAGTTTCATACAAAAGTAACCATTTAGATGTTGTTGCGTGCACACATATCTTCAATATACAAAAACCGGGCCGTAACTTTCAAATCCTGATTGCTGGCATATAATCTATTAATCATCAATATATTATTATGATGGTATCAGTAGTACTTTTCCCGCTGTCATATTTCCGAGATAGGTATCCATGGCCTGCTGTGCCTTTTCCAGCGGAAATCTGTCCCGGACCGTAATTGTCAGTTCGGAACCAAGCAATTTTCTCACCTTTAGCAGGTTCCTGATCGAATGAAGGGTTCCGGTTTGCTTAAGATAATTACCCAGAAAAAATCCCCTGACTTTTTTATTGTCTGAAACCAGCGATCTGTGATCAATCTCGGGTTGCTCCCCCGACAGGTTACCGTATATTATGATTGAACTGCCTTCGGGAATGGCCAGCATTAACCGGCGGGTAAGGCTCCCTCCCACTGCATCAAATACAAGTGTTGCCCTGAGCCTGTGGGAAAGGGTTTTCAGATTATCAGAAAATTCATCCCGAGAACTATCCAGCACAAAATCATTGCCGAGATCATCCAGGCTATTTTTTTGTTTTTCATTTCTTACAACATGAATGACCGGCACTTTGTACTTTTTCCCAAGAAATGAAACCATCCTTCCAACGGCACTGGCGGCAGCCGTATTGATAATGGCTTTATGACCGCCTTTTTCCGCGATTTCAAAAAAGGCGAGGGCAGTCATCGGATTTACCACAAGCATGGCGCCTTGTTCATCCGTAACTGAATCGGGAATAGGAATACAACGGGTTGCAGGTGTGACCAGGTATTCTGCCCATGTTCCGCTGGTATTATGTATAGAAGTGCACGCTACCCTCCTGTCCTGCCATAGTTTCGACAACAAGCCGCTACCGTGTGCCACCACCGTTCCGCTTCCTTCAATACCTGGCACAAACCAGAGTCTTTCGGACGGATCGGTCACATTTCTTATGCGTGCCATATCGGACGGATTTATAGGGGATGCGGCCATTTTCACCAGCACATCTCCGGGTCCGGGACGGGGTACCGGAATATGCCTTGCGGTGAGTTCTCCGTCAATTTCACCCAGAAGTACGGCCAGCATGACTTCCGGCAAATCCGGTTTTATATAATCGTACATATTCTAATATACAAGCATACTTGCATTTCGGATCACAGCCAAGCTTCCCTTTTCTTCGGATATGGTTTTTCTGATATCTTCAAGCGTAACCTTATTAACACCGAGTACCTGGCAAACTTCTTTATCCAGGCTTGTAAGCATGTGAATTGTAATCCGCTTTGTTTTACCCATCATGGAAAGTGCGGTTCCTCCATTCCCTTCATACTTTCTTTCCAGCATGGCAAATGCCGCTTCATAACTGCCCGCCAAAAGATATTGCATAAAATATTGAGAACCTATTTTGTCAATGCACTCGGACAACATGATAAGCCTTCCTCCGTCTTTCACAAAGGCAGCAGCATGGTGTACCGACTTGTGGGCCTGAATAAAATTGATATCCTTTGGATAGCCCCCGCTGGAGGCTATCACGAGGTCAAATTTCTGTGTTGAATTCAGACGGTAAAAGCGATCGTGAATCCTGCAGGCAGAAACGAAATCATCATAGCTATTGCCCGGGATAAGGAGACATACTTTACCCGAGGCATTCAGTATGCCATGGATGGATATCCTTGGCGGCATATGGGAGTCAACTTCCTGCAGATCTTCTGCAAGCGGATTTCCTTCCAGGTTTCCGGGTTGACATCTGTCCGCAAGAGTTCGGGTCCTTCGGTCCAGGAAAAGGCTGTGATTATGATAGATGGATTCCCTGTAACCCAGTCCCGGGAAAAGCATTTTGCGTCCTCCTCCATAGCCGGCAAAATAATGATGCGAAATAGAACCGAAAGTGATGATCAGGGTGCTGTTCAGAATATCCTTACGAGCCATCACAAGGGTCCCTCTCTTTGTTGTACCCAGTTTTTCAAACAGCTTTATGTCCTTGCAATCATGGTGCACAAAATTGTACTCATCGTAGAGGGTTCCATATGAAAAGCGGCTTTCATCCTCAGTTTGCCGGGGATGGGTGCCATATGCAATATAAAAAACGATGTTTTCTTTGGTCGCGCCGTGCGATAATAATATTTCTGTCAGCCAGGGCAGATATTCAGTATAGCCGCATAATCGGGTTTTATCTGATACCACAATTGCAATCGTCCTGTAATGATCCCTGCCATCCGGGAGCAACCTGAGCATGTCCTTTATGAAGGATTCATGGCTTACTGCAAATTCAGGTTCGCTGAGTTCCGGCATTACAGCATCCGGAGGAATGGAGATTGATATTTGATCCCTCCCGTAAGAAAGTAATGTATTCAATTTTTTTCCCGATTTTTATAATGGGTACAAACCTAAGTAATTTTTTCATGGTTTGCCACCTCTGCTATATGCTTCTTACTGCTTCCTGCCGCTGCCTCCTGCCGCTGCCTCCAGCCTATTGTCTCACCTCTTCCCTACCGTCTGCATAACGGGCAAACCTGCCCCGGGCACGGTCATGGACCATATCAAACCGGGGCCATGGCCAACCACCGAATTGTGTTTGATGAAAATCATGTATGGCCTGCTGGATTTCGGAACGGGTATTCATAACAAAAGGGCCATGTTGCACAACCGGCTCGTTTATCGGGCGTCCCTGTAACAGAAGGAGGAATCCCTCACCCGGACCATTTTCAATCGTTACATCAAACTCCGCCAGAAGTTCCACTGCATGGTAGGGGGATATTTCAACTCCTGCAATCAGGGCTTCCCTGCCTTGATAAAAATACAGAGTTCTGTTCACCTCTTCCGAAGCTGCCGGAATTGTGAGGTGTGCATGGGCATCCATTTTAATGATCCAGATGGCCACTTCATTTTCCCTTTCGGCAGCCCAGGAATCCGGTGCGGGCGGAGGGGCTTCCATATCCTTGATTTTACCTGCAATGATTTTAATTTCAGAGGATTTGCCTTTCAGGTCCCTTAGGGTAATAGTAGGGATATTCTCTTCCCAAAGCATGGCATAGTGCGGTCTGACAAATTTCCTAACGCCCGGAAGATTAAGCCATATCTGGAATAACTCCAGCGTGTTTTTCCTGTGCATGTCAATAAGCGGGAACATTTCACTGTGCTGCAGCCCGGAGCCAGCCGTCATCCACTGGACATCCCCGTTACCATATCTACCGGCAGCACCGTGCGAATCTGAATGGTCAACCAGGCCATTCAACACCACGGTAACGGTTTCAAATCCCCGGTGCGGATGAGCCGGAAAGCCGGGAATTTTATCTCCATGGTACATACGCCAACCATCCTTAAGTGTAAAATCCTGTCCGATATTCCTCCCGGTGAGCGGTGCATCCGGGCCCAGGTTTTCATTACCGGCAGGATAAGTATCATGGTGATGGACACAAAACAAAAATGGATCCTGTGTTTCCCACACAAATCCAAGGGGTTTGATGTTTGTAATGAGTTTGTTGTACATGCTGATTCCTCCAGTAAGGTTTAATTCTTCCTATATCAAGGGAACTGAATATCCGGCATTTAACCATAGAAATACGTTAAGCATAACTAAATTACAAAAATTCCGGAGATCTACACTTCGGAACTACCACTTCGGAACTGTCAAATCCATCCAAAACATTTTTTATCCCCTGGCTGTTTGTATGAACCAGCCAGTCTTAAAAAATGAACCAGTTAAGAAATAAACATATTATCATTACGGGTGCATCACAGGGGCTCGGACGTGCACTGGCCCTTGCTTTTGCCCGTGAGGGTCCTGCAGCCATGTCCCTGGTTGCACGAAATGGTACAATGCTTGACAAAGTCCGGAAGGAAGTTCAGAATACCGCACCTTCAATACGGATTATTACGGTTGAGGCTGATCTCAGCCTGACAAGGGACATTGAACGCATTGTGGCGACTTCGCTGAATGCCTTTGGAGGGCAACTTGATGTCCTGGTGAACAATGCTTCTGCAATCGGCCCTTCACCCATACCTTACCTTTTGGATTATCCCCTGGAAGACTTCCAAAATGTACTGAACACCAACCTCGTTGGCCCCTTTTTTATGATCCGTTCCGTCCTGCCATCCATGATTGAACACGGAGGATCGATCATAAATGTAACCAGCGACGCTGGAATAGTGGGATATGCCGGCTGGGGCGCATATGGTATTTCAAAATTCGGATTGGAGGGTTTGTCCCAAACATGGGCAGCAGAGCTGAAAGATACGAACGTCAGGGTTAACCTGGTTGATCCGGGGAATATGAATACAGCCATGCACAGGGCAGCAGAGCCTGACGAGGATCCGAATGAGTGGGCGGATCCTTCAAGTGTTACGGATGTTTTCCTCTTCCTTGCCTCTGACGAATCAAGGGATATATCGGGAATCCGTTTCCAGGCACAGGAAAACTGGCGAGAAATGCTAAAAACCAATGTCAATGGATAGGAGATTCACATATGTGGCCAGTCCTTTTAATTTCAAAATTCCCGGTGAGCTGAACGCCAAAGAACCGCCGGAAAAAAGAGGCATTGCCCGGGATCACGTGAAACTGATGGTGATTGATCGGGGTGACAAAAGGGTGACCCATTCAAGGTTCGATCACCTGGGTGAGTTCCTGAAGCCCGGTGACCTGCTTATATTCAACTCCAGCCGTACTTTGCCCGCATCACTAAAAGGATGCGGAGCTCCTGCAGGACCCTGTATAGAAGTCCGGTTGGCCCAGCATCTTCCCGATGATTCCTGGCTTGCGCTTCTCATCTGTCAGAGGGGTGATCCGTTTACCTGTGGCCTTCGGGCGGGAATGACAATAGATCTCGGGCTTGATCTGTTCGCTGAAGTAGAAAGGATTGACGACAGAATACCCCGCCTTTGGAAACTGCGCTTTTCAAAAAGCGGTACAGAACTGATCGACATGATTTACCGGATCGGACAACCCATCCGCTATGAGTATATCTCTTCACCCTGGGACCTGGATTACTACCAGACGGTTTATGCAAAAGAACCTGGTTCTGCAGAGATGCCCAGCGCTGGACGTGCCTTTACCTGGAAAATGCTTTTTGACTTAAAAAAACAGGGCATTGATTCTGCCTATCTGACCCTGCACACTGGTCTCAGCACCTATATGGATGACCTGCTGGATAGCCAGCATCCGGCATCGGAAGAAGAATATTTTATCAGTGAAAACACATCCGGGAAAATTAACCGGGCCCATGAAAACAAAGGACGGGTCATCGCAGTGGGGACTACCGTAGTACGTGCCCTCGAAGCAGCAGCAACAGAACCCGGTCGCATTGAACCCGGACATAACTATACACGGCTGCATATCAACGGCAATCATAAATTAAACATTGTTC
>Ga0105104_10000498_pt1 | contig 30400 bp, 32 predicted proteins | sample PPLLaktember2015_3_FD_87034 | JGI IMG/M metagenome (GOLD analysis project Ga0105104, IMG submission 87034) | Freshwater sediment microbial communities from Prairie Pothole Lake near Jamestown, North Dakota, USA - PPLs Lake P7 Core (6) Depth... | ecosystem: Environmental > Aquatic > Freshwater >...
CTGAAAACATCCTCCCTGGCAGACGAAAAGTGAATTCGGGAGGGACGCCTTCCGTCTTCATACGCATCATCACTCCGGAAAGTCGCCACCTCACAGGAATGACCGCCGTCAATCACGACAACGACGCCAAATCTTGCACCGACGGCAACAGTGCGGTCAAAAAGACGGATCACCTGATCCGGCAGGGCGGAGGTCACGATATCATAATCGGCGGGTATGACGCCGCGCAAATAATCCCGCACGCAGCCGCCCACAAAGAACGCCTCAAATCCCGACTCTTTTAACCGGCTGACGATCGCCCCGGCTGCACGGATTTTGTCATTGTCGTTCCTGTCCGCCATCCGTATCGATCTCTCTTTCTCATTTACGGCTTTTATTTATTTCTTGCCAAGCTTGATCGCACAGAATTCTCCGCACATCGTACATCCTTCATCCTGCGCGCTTTTGCTTTTTTCCAAAAGAGCAACCGTTCTTTCGGGATCAATGGACAAATCAATCTGACCCTGCCAGTCAAAGTTCTTCCGGCACTGGGACATTTTCCGGTCCCGTTCTTCTGCTCCCTTGATTCCCTTGGCAATATCCCCAATATGTGCGGCAATGCGTGCAGCGATGACGCCATCCCGGACGTCGGATAATGTCGGCAGACGCAAGTGCTCAGCCGGAGTCACATAACAGAGGAAATCCGCTCCGGCAGCTCCGGCAATAGCGCCGCCAATTGCGGAGGTAATGTGATCATAACCTGGTGCAATATCCGTCGGCAGCGGCCCCAGAACATAAAAAGGAGCCCCCTGACACAATTTCTTCTGAAGGCGGATATTGGCTTCCACTTCGGTAATCGGAACATGGCCCGGACCTTCAATCATCACCTGAACCCCCGCGTTACGGGCGCGTTCGGCCAGCTCGCCCAGAATGATCAGCTCACTGATTTGCCCCCGGTCAGTCGCGTCGTGAATAGCGCCTGGACGCAGACCGTCACCCAGACTCAAAACCATGTCATAGCGACGCGCAATGGCGAGCAGCCGGTCATATTCTTCATAAAGCGGATTTTCCCGGTTGTTGCAGCGCATCCAGTTGGCGATCATGGAGCCGCCCCGGCTGACAATCCCCAGAACCCTTCCCTGCTTCTCCACAGCAGCCACACTTTCACGGTTGACGCCGCAATGAACTGTGATAAAATCAACACCGTCGCGACCGTTTTCTTCGATGACGTCAAACATGTCGTCTGACTTCATATCTGAAATCGCTTTTTTCTCGCCAAGAATTTTTACGGCTGCCTGATAAATCGGCACGGTCCCGATTGCCACGGTCGATTGCTCCATCACCGCCTTACGAATAGAGGCCAGGTCTCCGCCGGTGGACAGATCCATCACGGCGTCAGCCCCTGCTTTGCAGGCGACATGAAGCTTTTCAAGTTCGGCAGCCGGATCATTGTTGTCTTTCGACGTGCCGATGTTGGCATTGACTTTTGTTCGCAATCCCCTGCCAATGGCAAGCGGTTTGATGGTCTTATGGTTCACATTGTGGCAAATCACAATCGTTCCGTCCCCCACGCCCTGCCGAACATATTCCGCCTCAACACCTTCTTCCGCCGCACAGATTTCCATTTCTTCAGAAAGAATCCCCTTGCGGGCTTTTTCCAGTTGTGTCATTTTTTCTCCTCCAAACTCTAAATATAATTGTTCGGCATTCAGGATGATGCCAGAATTAATTCCGCAACTTTTCTGCCGGACAGGAGCATACCGCCGAAAATCGGACCCATTCTCGGCCCTCCGAAAGCCGCATTGGCCGACATGCCGGCGACATAAACGCCAGGGCAGATCTGTCGGGTATTGTCCATCGTCAGGCGTTCCGCCTTTTCTGCCCACATGGAGCGTTCACCAACCAACTTTCCCGAGGGAGTAGCCAGTTGCATATCGGCTTTCCGCTCGATCACCTTCAATACTTCAGTGGCGTGACCGGTTGTATCGATGACGCTACCGGCCGCAATCGTCAACGGATCGACATGAAGCCCCGCCATTTCGACCGGCGACCAGTTAATCACCAGCCCCGTGACCCTTCCTTCACGGATCATCACATCTTCCACGCTCACACAATTAAAAATTGACGCGCCCGCACGGGCCGCCTGAGAACAAATGGACGTAACCGCTAGAACGGCATCGGCGGTGTAATAACCCTGCTGATATTCCCTGTAGCGAATATCGAAAACATCCAGAATTTCCCTGGCCTCATCCTGAATCACAATTTCGTTGAACATCATTCCACCGCCCCACATCCCTCCGCCCAGGCTCAATTTCCGCTCAAACAGGGCAACCTTTTTCCCTGCAGACGCGAGATAATAGGCAGCGACCAGACCGGAAGGTCCTCCGCCGACAATGGCAACATCCACATCCGTTGCCTGAAGCAATTTCTCCAAAAACCTTTCAATAATTGCTTTTGAAATAACAATTTCATCCAAAACCATCTTTCAGACTGTCCTTCCTTCTTTCTTTATTCACAAATATTTTAAAATCATCAGCACTTTTTGGACCACCTCAACAGGATTCCTGCCCAGCACGCGAACCATCGGCTCTTTACCCCACCCTCCCCGATCATAAATGATGTCCGGGATCATCCGGGTGCGAAGAAGCACGCCGTTGACACCCCATTCCAGGGAAAACCCCTCCCGGGCCATCTTCTCGACCGGTTCATCGGCCCGGTCAAAATGGTCGACGGCAAATCCGATCCTGCGGCTGGCGTCGATGATGCTTTCTGTATATTTGATATTCATCGCACTGCGATAGGATGAATCATGTTGCAAAACGGTCAGCACCACATGGGCCATATGCTGCGAGGCGCCAAATTCAGGATTGGCCGCAACATGCACCCCATCGTAAAACCGGATGATTCTCCCGGGAAAGCCTGCAACCTGAGATTCATTTTCAGCGCCTGCTTCCGCATACACCAGATTGGATTGCACCTCCGGGATCAGTTGGCCGCATCGTTTCTCCTTCAACATATTGACAGCCGTTTGAAGCATGTAAAAACACTCATGCTGCGGTTCCCTGTTTACAGAAACATTAACCGCCCCATGCCCCTTTCCCAATTGCAGAGAATGCTCAATTGCGTTGCGCACCAGAACCTTGGCCTGGCCGACCGCTTCCACCGCATTCATACCCTGTGCAAGGCAGGCGGCCAGTGCCGAAGCGAAAGTGCAGCCGGTGCCATGTGTGTTTTTTGTTTCAATCCATTCCGATGAAAACTCGTAAAATTGATTTCCGTCATAAATAATATCGATACTGCCGGAAATTTTTCTGCCGGGCAAATGGCCGCCTTTGATCGCCACATACTTTGTCCCCGTCTCAAATATCACAGCAGCGGCTTTTTTCATTTCTGCGATCGACCGGATTTTCATCCCGGCCAGCGATTCCGCCTCCGGAATATTGGGTGTAACAACGGATGTAAGCGGCAGCAGCTTTCTTACCAGTGCCCTTTGCGCCGCTTCGTGCATCATGGTGCGGCCACCCTTGGCTGTCATCAACGGATCCACAACAACATTTTTCAGTCTGTACTCTACAATCGCTCGCACAACAGCATCCACTGCGCCCGGTGTCAGGAGCATCCCGGTTTTAACCGCATCTGATCCGATATCGCTCAACACGGAATCCAACTGCGCCGCAATGAACTTTTTCGGAACAGGGAGAATACTCTGCACGCCGCGCGTGTTTTGAGCCGTAAGCGCAGTAATCACTGTCATGGCATAACAGCCGCAGGCGCTCACTGCTTTCAAATCGGCCTGAATGCCCGCTCCTCCACCCGCATCCGATCCGCCGATGCACAGGACTTTAAACGGCCTCACCACTTAACATCCCTCCGGAAAAACGTTTTTTTGCCGGTACCGGATCACGAGCAGATCACCGGAGCGTACGTGAATGCCTGCCGGGTCGTTCAGAACAACATTGCTGATTCCCCGTGATTCCGGAAGAGTCAGAACGCCATCGGTCATCGGGTAGGCAAATCCGTGCAGGGTGATGCCCTCCGCCTGAGGACTCAGCGCCAGAAGGGAAACAACGCAGCCGACGGCGTTTTCAAGATGGACATCCGTCTGGGCGACAAAAACTTCACAAAATTCGTCCAGCAGACATGTTTTTACACCCGAATATTTTCCTGTCAGCAGCAGGTGAACATTTGCCATGGCGTGATCAATTCTTCCGCCCAGCGCACCCCAGATCTGAATGGATTGAGGCTCCAGTGAAAGAGCATATTCAAGCGCCAGGGCCGTATCCGTAAAATCTTTTTCAACCGGATGCCGGATAATCTTCACACCCTGGCGTTCGTATTGCATCTGCTGCAAAGGCTCAATGGAGTCCATATCTCCCACCAGAACATCCGGCAAAAGCCCGGAGGCCGCCAGGTGACGGGCGCCGCCGTCACAGCAGATCAGCAGACGACTGTCGACCTGAGTCAGACATTTCATGAAAAAGTCCGGATTCCCCAGATGCCCGCCGCTTATGATGACAATGTTCTTATTCAAAGCGATCCCAAATAAAAAAAGCCACACCCCCTCACCTGAAAAGGATATGGCTTAAACGATTTTATCATGATCGCCATTCCCTACGCCGGCATTACCCGGGTCAGGTTCAAAGGGTATAATCTCAGCCGTGTCTCCATCCCGTTTCAAAACATCATCATCGGTCAGAAACGGGTAGTGTCCGGCACCCCTTCTGACAACCTATTATAATCACGATAAAAAAGCAATTTTTTTCATACCGGAAATGTCGGAAAAGTTCGTATCGTAAAGTTCCTGCCGGCCGTTTACGCGTTGGATGAGTCGTCAAGAATGTTTCTTGTCTTTTGATGCGTGTTGATTTATAAAATGCCATCTATTGTAAAAGGAGTAAATATCCATGAAATCTATTCTGATACGATTGGCTTTAATCTCTTGTCTTCTGGTTTCTATGATTCCGGGGCAGGCATTTGGTGAAACGAAAACATTCACCAAAGAATATAACTATCAGGCGGCGGCTCAGGACGACAAAAACACAAGCCGCACCATTGCGCTGAGAGAAGTCAAACAGATTTTACTCGATGAACTGGGGGAATACCTCTTAAATGAAACAGCGGTGAAAAACGCACAGATCCCCAAAGAACGGATTGCAGCCCTCACGGCAGGTGTTGTGCCGACACAACTGGTCGAAGAAAAATGGGATGAAAAGACCTATTCACTGCAGGCGAAAATTACGGCTGATCCCGATCACCTGACCAGCTTCATTGATGCGCTTGGCAAAGACAGTCAAAAGACAACGGAACTGGAGGACGTCAAAAAACTTAACGATGACCTTTTAAAAGAAAATAAAAAACTGCGGGAAGAACTCGCCGTGGCAGAGGGGAAAAAACAGCCCAAAACCCTTGCGGCCTATTATAAAAACATCAAAGAACTTGATGCTGTTGAATGGTTTGAACAAGGATTTGCAGTCGCTGCTTCCGGCAATTTTCCCGATGCCGTTACCGCATACACGAAAGCCGTTGAAAACAATCCCCAGTTTGCCGCAGCCTACCGCAACAGGGGAATTGCCTATACAAACCTCGGCAAGCACAATCAGGCTATACTGGATTACAACAAAGCCATAAAGATCAATCCCAAACAGGCCGCAGCGTACAACAACCGGGGAACCGCTTACGGAAATCTGGGCAAATTCAGTCAGGCCATTCCCGACTTCAATAAGGCCATTCAGTTATACCCGCAGGACGCGGAGGCCTATTATAACCGGGGACTTTCCTATGAACAGCTGGGAAACTATAATCAGGCAATCAAAAATTACAACAAGTCCATCGAGATCAAACCGAATCATTCCAATGCCTACCACAATCTCGGAGTGGCTTATTATAAACTCGGCAATTTCAATCAGGCCATCATGAGTTTTAATGAAGCCATCAAGATCAACCCTCAGGATGCGGAGACACATTACAATAAGGGACTCTCCTATCTCAGCCTCGAAAACTATCAACAGGCGATCCTGGATTTTAATGAAGCAATAAAGATCAATCCTCAACTTGCAGACGCCTATTTCAAGAGAGGGATTGCCCTCGCCAATGTTGGCGAAAAGGAGAAAGCGTTTGACGATGTCACAACATCAGCCAAACTCGGCCACAAAAAAGCACAGGAAATTTTAAAAAAAGAGAAAATTGAATGGTAAATCATTCAGATAAGAAAAGCGAAATCATGATCGAGTTGTCATGCACGATCCGCAGGGATTAACAGAATAGACCTTCTGCTCGCTACTCATGGCAAATTGAAGGCAGGAAACAGCGGGGAGAATATCGTTCACTCCTTCCCTTCATAGACACAGCCGGATTCAGGGCTTTCCTGAATGACAATTTTGCATAATTGCGGCAATGCCGGCTGGAGTCGCCACCATATCCAGCGGCAGAGATTTTCCGAAGTGGGATTTTCAAGGCCTGCAATGCTGTTTAAATTTTTATGATCAAGCTGCTCCAGAATCGGCTGAAAAGCGGCCGAGATATCAGCATAATCCATCACCCAGCCTGTGCGTGGACCGGTATTGCCGCGCAGATGGATTTCAACACGGAAAGAATGGCCGTGTAGCCTGGCACATTTGTGCCCGACGGGAACATTGGGCAGATAGTGCGCCGCGTCAAATTTGAAAACTTTATAAATCTCCATTGTATAACCCTACCTCACTCCCAATATTTTATGCAACTGCAGACCAATTCGCCACATGGGACGCGCCAGCACATAGGCCAGGGTCTGCTTCACAGCTTCATCACGGCAGGTTCCATCCATGGGCTGCAAAAAGAAATTTCTAAAGTCCAGCTTTTCATACTGTGACGGCTCCGCCCCGGCCTGAGGGTAAACCAGTTTCAATTCATGGCCAAACGCCTGCAACATCTGCGTATGCGCTTTGGGACTGACACAAATCCAGTCGATCCCCGGCGGTGCACAGATCGTTCCGTTGGTCTCCACGGCGATCTCAAAACCCTCTTTATGCAGGGCGTCCACCAATGCTGAATCCATCTGCAAAAGAGGTTCCCCTCCCGTGCATACCACAAATCGATGTCCTTCGGATTGCGGCCAGAGTTTTGCGATGCTCCGGGACAACTGTCCCGCGTTCTTGTATATACCACCCTCCGGACCGTCTATCCCCAGAAAATCCGTGTCACAAAAAGAGCAGATCGCTTTTTTTCGATCTTCTTCTTTACCCGACCACAAATTACATCCGGAAAAACGGCAAAACAGCGCCGGACGCCCGCTGTAATATCCTTCACCTTGAATCGAATAAAAAATCTCTTTGATCCGATACATCTCTGGACCTCGCTCCTTGATCCTTTATTCTTGAACCTTATATTTAACCGGATCGCATAATCCGGCGTCATGGAAGCCCTTCAAACGCAGCAGGCATGAATCGCACTGACCGCAGGCGGCGCCTTCCCCGTCCGGGTCATAACAACTGTGTGTCAAAGAGTAATCAACACCCAGTTCAATGCCTTTGCGGATAATCTGCGCCTTGCTCAAATGGAGAAGTGGAGCATGAACGGTTAACTTTTGTTTGCCTTCCACGCCGGCCCTGGTTGCCAGATTGGCCATGCGTTCATAAGACTCGATAAATTCCGGGCGGCAATCCGGATATCCGCTATAATCCAATTCGTTCACACCGATAAAAATATCGCAGGAACCAATCACCTCCGCCCATGCCAGCGCATACGAAAGAAAGATCGTGTTGCGGGCGGGAACGTAAGTGATCGGAACATCCCGTCCCATATCATCTATATTGCGACTCTTGGGCACAGGAAGATCGCCGGTTAAAGCCGACCCGCCAATGCGGCGAAGGTCAATATCTACAATCAGGTGTTGTTGAACGGCATTTCTTTGAGCAATCTGTTTCGCTGCTTCCAGCTCAATCATGTGCCGTTGACCATAGCGGAAACTCAGGGCATAAATGACAAACCCCGTATACCGGGCCATTGCCAGTGTTGTTGCGGAATCAATGCCGCCGGAAAGCAGGACGACGGCTTTCTTCATTGGTTTGTCGTTTTTATGTGCCATAGTCTTTTATGAGATTTTCATAACGCTCTGTCGTGAACAGCGGCGGATTCGGCAATGCCAAAAAGTTTCCGGGTGTTACGAGCTGCCGTCAGCGCAACCTCTTCCCAGCTCACCCCCTTGATTGCGGCGACTTTCTTTGCCGTATGAACAATAAATGACGGTTCGTTTCTCTTGCCGCGGAAAGGAACAGGCGCGAGATAGGGGCAATCAGTTTCCAGGAGGATTGAATCGAGCGGCACATGACGAACAACCTCATGAAGCACTGCGGACTTATCAAACGTCACGACCCCTGGAACGGAAACATAAAAACCAAGGTCAATGCACTGTCTGGCCATGATATAGTCTCCGGAGAAACAATGAAAAACACCGCGCCGGACACCGGATGCTTTCACCATGCGCAGAGTTTCTTCATGAGCGTCGCGATCGTGAATGATTACAGGCAATTTCAGCTCCATAGCCAGCGCGAGCTGATGGCCGAACATTTCTGTTTGTTTTTCCCGGGGCGAGATATTGCGAAAATAATCCAGACCGATTTCGCCGTAGGCAACAACTTTGGGATCTTCCGCAAGCAGTTTCAGTTCATCAAGAGTTTTTTCATCTGCTTTTGCCACATCATGTGGATGAATCCCGACCGCTGCATAGATGTTATCGTATTGACGGGCAATGGATAATGCCCTGCGGCTCAAACGCAGATTGGTTCCCACGGTGATAATGCCGTCAACCCCCGCAAGCCCGGCACGGTCGATAACATCGGAACGGTCGGAATCAAATTCTTTCATCTCCAGATGGGCATGGGAATCGATCAGCATATCACTTATTTTTCATTGGAGGGAGCCACAATCTCCTCGACATTTTCCGACACGTCGGGAAGCTTTTTCAAAAGACTGGTTAAATCTTTTTCTGATAATTCTCCGGCCAGCAACTTTCTGGAAATGATGCGGCGATCGATTTTCAGTAATTCTGAGTTGACTGTTCTGGACATTTCGATCCTCCTGAAAAATGTAACGTATAATTATTTTATTTGATAAATTAAACTCTGCGGTTTCGTATTATATTTTGCCAACATAATCAAGCTCCAAGAGATTTATTTTATAAATCTTGACATAAAGTAACTTTTTCTTTAAGTATTTTTTTAAATTTTGTCGTGTTGTGCAACATCACTGCCCGAAGGCACGGGCCGCTTTCTGTTTGCCTGCTGGAATTTATTGAATTTGTTCAATTTGTGGCTTGTGATTCATAGTAGATAAAACACCGCCTTCAGGAGCAATCCGGATGCGGCAATCGCGGAGCAAAACAATCGCTCCCCGAGTCTTTAGCGACTCAGACACACTATCTTTCATCAGCTGCGGAAGCCAATTGAACAATATTCATCTTAACCTTCTTATGAGAGGATGGAGGCTCATGACGCTGGAGATTAAACCGAAAGAAAAAATTTTTTTGCGGCTGGCGGCAAATGACGTGCGCCGCTCCCATTTTATCGAGTTTTTACATGACAACTTGATATCCATCGAACAGACAGTTCCTCCCGTTGATAATCATCATCTTATGGCCGTTCTCTTTTTTACTTACTGTCCCGGCGGTCAAAAGAAGCCCCGATTTGGTTTTGAAGCCCGGATAGAAACCATAACCCCGGACAAAAGGATTTTCCTGCGCAGACTTTCCGAACCTTTCGCCTGTGACCTGCGCCTCTGGCCCAGAATCCGCCTGGATCTGCGGCCCGTGATACATGCCTTCTGCCAGAATCAGGAATTTAAGATTGCCGATATATCCGGCAGCAGCGCTCACTTTACCCTGCCTGATGACGATTGCCCGTCTTACAAAGTCGGAACCATTGTTCAAATAAAGTTTGTTTTTGAAAGCGGTGAAACCTTTGCGGATTGTGAAATAACGCGTCACTGGATCGACACGATGGGGAAAAATCATCTGGCCGTGCAGTTCATCGGTTCCAATGAAGTCAACGATTTTATTAAAAATATTTTTGCCCGAAACCATAATGTCCGGTCAATAAAACCAGCCTTAAGTAAAAAAAACAGGCGGAGGCGTTAAGCAGACGCGCAAGCTCGAAGAAAGCACAAGACATTAAAGGAAGATTCAAACAGCAGAAGTATATCAGGCAATGGCCGAATATCATCTTTTAAGACGCGGATCGGATGCGTCGCGTATTCCCTCACCCAGCAAATTATAGCCGACCACCGTAATAAGAATCGCCAGCCCCGGATAAAGCGACAGCCACCAGGCAATGTCGATATTATCCTTACCCGCCGTCAGAATATTTCCCCAGCTGGGTGTCGGAGGCTGTACGCCGATCCCCAGAAAACTCAAAGCAGATTCCGTCAGAATGGCGCCGGCAATGCCAAGGGTGGCTGCAACCAGAATGGATGCGAGCGCATTGGGAAGAATGTGAATAAAAATAATTCGCGCGTCATTTGCTCCAATGGAGCGCGCAGCCCGCACGAAATCCCGTTCTCGAAGCGAAATAAAATCCGCCCGCACCAAACGGGTCACCCCCATCCAGCCGGTCAGTCCGATGACAATCATGATGTTCCAGATCGAAGGTTCCAGAAAAGCGATTACCGCCAGGATCAGAAAAAAAACCGGGAAACAGAGCATAATATCGACAAAACGCATAATCACCGCGTCGATCCAGCCGCCGTAGTATCCGGCCACGGCTCCCAGAATCATTCCGATCAAAATCGCGAGCCCCGTGGCGACGAAACCGACTTTCAACGAAATACGTGCACCCCAGATCATCCGGGAAAGCACGTCGCGCCCCAGCTGGTCCGTGCCAAACCAGTGTTCAACCGACGGCGGCGCCAGAACATTTTTCAGATCAATCGCGCCGGGATCATAAGGCGCAATCACGGGCGCCAGAAGCGAAACCGCAAACAGCAGTATCACAATGCCGCATCCGGTCAACGCCAGCTTGTTTTTGTAAAACATTTCCCAGAATGTCATATTTCAATCCGTCAATCTTTTTCAAAAAAACGTTCCACACCATCAAGGCTTTGTCAAAAGGTCCCAGATGCAAGGCGCGCGAGGCCACGAGGAGTGAGGCGTATTTTTTGACCTGTGACCTTTAGGTTATACGCCGCAACGACGAGGGCCGAAACGCAACGCAACAGATGGGGTCTTTTCACAAAGCCGTCAGGAAATTCTAATGCGTGGATCCGCCAATGCGTAAGACACATCGGCAATCAGATTTCCCACCAGTGTCAGGATGGCACCGATCAGCAATATTCCCATGACCGTCGGATAATCGCGCGCCATAACCGACATGTAAAACAGCTGCCCCATGCCGGGAATCGCAAAGATCGTTTCAAATATGACGCTACCGCCAATCAGTCCGGGAATGGACAACCCCAGAATGGTGATTGCCGGCAAAAGTGCGTTGCGCAAAGCATGTTTGTAAATCACCTGGTTTTCGCTCAGCCCCTTAGCCCGGGCCGTCAAAATGTAATCCTGCCGGATGACCTCCAGCATGTTAGCCCGCATATAACGGGAAAGGCCGGCCAACCCCCCGAATGCGGATATGAAGACGGGTAGAATCAGGTGTTTGGCCAAATCCAGGAGCTGTCCCCACGAACTCAGATATTCAAAATTAAGGGACCGCAATCCCGAAATCGGCAGCCATCCCAGGTGAATGCCGAAAAAAATCATTAAAAGCAGCGCCAGCCAGAAAGTCGGCACGGCAAAACCGATAAAGACAAGGACGGCGGTCACTTTATCAAATAGAGAATCCTGATGGACAGCCGACAGAACTCCGATCGGCACAGCCACGGCAATAATAATGATCAGCGACAAAAAATTGATAAGAATTGTGATCGGCAGACGCTCCCAGATTTTGTCGGAAACCGGCCGGTGATCGGACGAGAAAGAAGTCCCCAGATCACCGCGTCCGATTTTTCTGAGCCACGACCCGTATTGAACATGAATGGGCTTATCCAGTTCATACATGCTTCGCAGGCGTTCCTTCATTTCCGCGGACGCTTTCGGATTCATTTGGGTCTGCAGATCCGTAGGCGCACCCGGCGCGAGGCGCATCACAAAAAAACAGATAATCGTAATCCCGAGCAGAAGCGGAATCATAAACAGGACTCTTTTGATCAGATAAGCGGACATCCCTTGCTCCACGCTAAAGACTCAGCTCGACGCAGCCAGTCTGTCAAGAAGTGACATCTTTTGCAGATTGGCCATAGCCTGCCACAAATGCTCCTGCGAGTGGGCTTCCATCGTGATTGTCGGCTTTACCTTTAGCGCTTCCAATGCGGTAAAAAGCTGATCGAAGGGAAACGTGGCAGTGCCCACCGGCAAATGTTCATCGAATTTGCCGAAATTATCGTGCAGATGCAGGTGGCCGATATAACGGCCCAGCTCTTCCATCCAGGTTTTCAAAGGTGCACGGGAGAAAACATTGAAATGCCCCGTGTCAAAACAAAAACAAACCTGTTCTGAAGTAAGCGCTTCCAACAGACGCCGTAAAATGTGCGGCTCTTTTTCATAAACATTCTCCAGGGCAATAATCGATCCTCCATCCCTGGCCGCAGGAATCAGCTGACTCCAGAAATTGACGCTGTTTTCCAGCCACAGGTCATCGCAGGACACATAATAACGATCGTCAAAAGACGGATGGCACACAATTTTCAGCGGCTGAAAATACGGGATCAGATCAAAGACCATCCTGATCCTGTCCAGACTTGTTTTTCGAATTGTATCATCAAGAGCCCCCGGGCGCAAATCCATAAAAGGAGCATGAAACGTCACTTTTAATCCTGCATCCATGATAGCCCGGGCAGTCTCCGCGCACTGATCCTTATCCAGTGACTGCAGGGCATAGTGATTGAAATATATTTCCAGATTGATCTTCTTTTCCAGAATTATCGGCAGATACCCTGGAATAAGATGATATGGCATGTGAGCGTGAACTCTTTTAACGACATTGTTCATATCAAGATCCTTTAGTGATAAATAAGGATCGATGATGTATCATACTCATTTTTTTTTCACAACAGTAATGAAACGCACCCGGTTGAGTCGTTTTCAATCTTCCTTCGATCATTTACCGGCCGGCATGAAAGTCCCGTAAACAGTTGAAAGCAAAAGGTCAGCAGAATTTCTATAAACAATGCAATTGCGTTTGGCAATTTGATTTATTCCGTTTCAGAATATTTGATTGTCACCTACTGCCGTGGCCGAATGAAGGTCAAAATGAGATATTGTCAAGTTTTTGTAATTGTGACATAGAAGGTTCAAGGTTCAAGGGTTAAGGGTTAAAAACAAAAGGAGCTAATTTTGGCAGTTAAAAAAAATGAATCAACCCGGCGACTGCTTTTATGCATCAACGCCGTATTGCAAAAAAAAGCAAAAAATATTGTCGTATTGAATGTCAAAGAGATTTCTTCCTTCACGGACTACATGCTGATCTGTTCGGGCGCAACTGACCGGCAGGTTCAGGCGGTTTCGGATGCGATCCAGCAATACCTGAAAAAAGAAGATATCCGACCGCTCGGTGTGGAAGGAGAAGCAAACGCAGAATGGATTCTGCTGGACTACGACGATGTGGTCATCTCTGTTTTCCAGGAAGAAGCCCGTTCTTTTTATGGATTGGAAGACCTGTGGGACGCGCCACGGATGGAGATTGACGAAAAAGTCACTGAAATAAAAAAATTGAACAAGGACATGGCTTGATTCTTAATGATTTTTGTAAGGAATTATCGGATGCACTTTTTCCTCCTCTTTGCCTTGCATGCTCTGAAGTTCTTTCCGACACAGCCCATGAGGTGTTTTGCCCCGATTGCCGACAGCGAATCACCTTCATAACCGGCAGCCGCTGCCCTGTTTGCGGCATCATATTTCCTGACTCCCCCTCGGAAGACCACCTTTGCGGAAACTGCCTGGAACACAAGCCGTGGTTTTCATACGCACGTGCCGCCGTTTCTTACGAAGGAGTCATTCTTGATGCAATCCGCCGGTTTAAGTATGGACGCGATATCACGACAGGATCGGCCCTTGCAACTTTCCTGTCCGGTTTTGACTTTGATGATCTGGACTTTAATATGTTTGATGCCATCGTCCCTGTCCCCCTTCACATCAAACGTCTGCGGGAAAGAGGCTTTAATCAGTCGCTCATTCTGGCTCGAGCGCTGGGGAAAAAGCATAATCTGACTGTCGATTTTTCCTTACTGAAAAGGTGTAAATTGACTTTAACACAAACGGGGCTCGATAAAAAAGATCGGGTGAAAAATATCTCGGGGGCTTTCGTCGCAGATCCACAGGAAAAAATCCGCGGCAGGAACTTGATTCTGGTTGACGATGTATATACAACAGGAGCCACTATCAATGAATGTGCCAAAACGCTAATCAAAACCGGTGCCTCGAAGGTAGCGGTTCTGACGCTGGCCAGGGTTCTTTGAGCAACACAGGGCATATCAGCTTTTATGGTATGTTCTTTCTGAAACCACAATTGTCGAGGAGTCATCATGAATAAGATACTGGACAAAGCAACTCTTAAAGATAAACTCGATGCCCTGCGTAAACAAGGGCAAAAAATAGCTTTCACTAACGGCTGTTTTGATATACTGCATGTGGGTCATGTCCGATATTTGCAGGAAGCAAAGAAGACAGCCGACGTACTGGTCCTGGCTCTCAACAGCGACTCTTCCGTGCGTTCAATTAAGGGCGAGAAACGGCCTCTGGTTCCTGAAGAAGAAAGGGCTTTGGTTCTGGCCGCACTGGAATGCGTTGATTTTGTCACGATATTCCAGGAGTTGACACCTCTGGAACTGATCTGCTATCTTAAACCGGATATCCTGATTAAAGGGGGCGACTGGCCGGAAGATAAAGTGATCGGACGCAATGAAATCAGACAATGGGGCGGGCACGTTACGATTATTCCGGAGGTAGCCGGAAAATCGACCACTAATATCGTGGAAAAGATCATTTCCGCCTATGGCTCCGAAATCTAAGCTCCCGGACTGTCCGCCAGCGGTTACCAAAATGTAAAAATATGATTTTTATCATTTTTTTTGATGATTTTTTTCCTTTACAAACATTTTGCCATTAGGTATTAAGGACGACAATCTAAACATCACCTATATAAGGAGTAGCGGTATTGGAAAAACAGACAACTATGAAACCGGAAAAGCTTGAAGCATTTCGAAAGCTGCTCATTCAGAAGATCAATGAACTACTGAATGAGGCGGGTAAAACGGTCACCGAAATGACCAATGGCAAGGAAAATTTCCCTGATCCCAACGATCGTGCGTCATTGGAAGCCGATAGAAATTTTGAACTCCGCATCCGCGACAGGGAACGGAAGCTCATTGTTAAAATGCAGGAAGCCATCAAAAGAATTGATGATGGAACGTACGGTATATGTGAAGCTTGCGGCGGGCCGATTTCGGAGAAAAGATTAATGGCCAGACCGGTCACGACGGAATGCATCGACTGCAAAACCAAGCAGGAAAAACTCGAAAAACTAAAAGGCGAATAATCTTCACCATACGGTAAAAAACGCCCCGTCCTCGGGGCGTTTTTTATTTGAGCAGGTCCCGTTTCTGAAACAGGCATATCTTTGTCATTCCAAGATGAGGTTCTTCATAGAGGAAGATTTCTTTTTTTCTCCAAAGATGATAGTTAAATTTCATGTATGTAAACGTCGCCCTCAATATTCCGGCCAATAAGCTCTTCACCTATACCGTACCGGATAATCTCAAGGCAAAAGCCATGATCGGCAAGAGGGTTTATGTTCCCTTCGGCCGTAGAAAACGAACCGGTTTTATCACGGCCCTGACATCCTCCTGCGATTTGGAACAGGTTAAACCCATAACCGAAATCCTTGATGACGAGCCACTTTTTGACGATGAAGATCTCCGATTTTTTTCATGGATTTCCAGGTATTGCATCTATCCTCTGGGGAAAACCCTGGCCGAACTGATTCCCTCAGGATCTGAAAAAAAAGATTATCTCTGGGTTCTCCCCTTACCCGTACCTGCCGGTTTGGCGCTGTCCAAATCGCAGGAAAAGCTTCTGGATTTTCTTCATTCCTGGCCTCAGGGAATCGCGCTTGGACAACTGGTCAAAAACACAGAACTTAAAAATGCCGCAACAATTGTGCAAGGGCTTCACCTTGCCGGTCTGCTGCAAATTGTCGAGCGGCAGAAAAAGCCCCTGGCGGTCCGAACGCAGAAAATCATACGGCTCGAAACCATTCTGCCTGATGATTTGCAGATGACAGCGCGGCAGGAGGCCGTTGTCGATTTTCTGAAAAACTCCGGGCCCATGGATTTGCATGATCTGATAGCCTCTGCAAAAACGTCCAGCGCCGTAATCAAAAAACTGCTCCAAAAAGGCGTCCTGGCAATCGGAAATGCCGAATTCATCCGCAAAGCTTCGTTGACATCTTCCATCAGCAGGGCGCCGGTAAACATCACTCTGAATGATGAACAGGAAAAAGCCCTGACGGAGATCCTAAGCAGGCTCCGTTCGGAATCGTTTTGCCCGATCCTCCTTCACGGCGTTACCGGAAGCGGTAAGACAGAAGTTTATCTCAACGCAATTGCGCACGTTATTAAAAATGGCGGCACGGCCATCTATCTGGTCCCGGAAATCGCCCTGACCCCCCAGCTTATTTCCCGGATTGCCGGACGATTTGACGAAAACAAAATCGCCGTCATCCACAGCGGTATCGCCCGCAGCGTTCGCTATGATCAATGGCGTCAAATCAAACGCGGCAAGATCAATCTCGTGATCGGCGCACGCTCCGCGCTTTTTGCTCCGCTTAGCAACTTGAAGTTAATTATCGTTGATGAAGAACACGACGCATCCTACAAACAGGACGACAAGCTCTGTTATCACGCCCGTGATCTGGCCGTCGTAAAAGCTAAAATGCAAAAAGCGGTTGTCGTCCTCGGATCGGCCACTCCTGGCATCCGTTCTTACTATAACGCCCGAACCCAAAAATATGCTTTTCTTGAGTTGACGCAAAGGGTACAAAACAGGCCGCTGCCCCGAATTGACATTGTTGATATGAAAGCCCAGAAGGAAGCCCACGGCAAAACACCGATCCTTTCGGATACCATGATCCTGGCCATTGCCGAAACGCTGGCCCGCAAAGAGCAATCCCTGCTTTTCCTCAACAAGCGCGGATTTGATACCTTCCTGGTTTGTGCCGACTGCGGCTATAATTTCCGATGTCCCAATTGCGCCGTTGCCCTGAAAAGCCATCTGGCGGAAAGTATCATCAAGTGCCATTACTGTGACCATACACAGAAATCCATGCCTCTTTGCCCCAATTGCCGGAGCGGGAAAATTCTCAGTTACGGCACGGGCACTCAGAAGTTGGAAAAAGAAATTGAACGTCTGTTTCCCGGCGCACGGATCTGCCGGATGGATTCCGACACCACCGCCCGAAAGGGGTCACAGGAAGAAATCCTCTGCGCACTGGAGCAGAAAAAAATTGATATTCTGGTCGGCACGCAGATGATCACCAAGGGACATGACTTCCCCTTTATCACTCTCGTCGGCGTCATTGCAGCGGACACCTCTCTGAACATGCCGGATTTTCGCGCCTCAGAAAAAACCTTTCAGATGCTCACACAGGTTGCCGGAAGGGGCGGACGCGGGACAGTCTGCGGCCGGGTCATCATCCAGACCTTCAACCCGGAGCACTATACCTTGCAGTACACCCAAAAGCACGATTATCCATCTTTTTATTCCGATGAAATTGAGTTTCGAAGGGCTTTGCAGTACCCTCCTTTCAGCCGGATCATCTGCCTTCGCCTGTCATCCGGGAAGAAGGATGCACTTATGGAAACCGCACTGGAAACAGGCCGGAAGGCCCGGGAGCTGGCCGCAAGGCATGGAAACGCAGCTGAAATTATCGGCCCATCAGAATCGCCGCTGGCAAAGATCCGGGGACAATATCGCCAGCAGATGCTGATCAAGGGACGTAACAGCCGGATTCTGCATACCATTGCACTCGATCTGATGGAAAAGCACGAGACAAGCGCGGTGAAGATTACGGTGGACGTGGATCCGGAAAATTTCATGTGAGAGTGAAGCTGTTGACGGGAGCGCATTTACGTAAGGAAGGCGCAGGCAAATACAAGCAGTTGCTTATCGGGAAGAACCGTGGAATTTACATAAATTCAATCTGCAGCTCTCCCTGTACCCTTTAACAATGCAGTGTATGACGATATCTGCTTCGGCCCGGAGATTCGGTTGCCTTGCATCACAACACTCGCGTATCCTGCAGGGGATTTGAACATCCCGGAATAATAAAACAGTCCGGTCGAGTCAAGAAGACCCGGCCGGACTGAGCCTGAATGAATCTTATAAGCAAACAGGAGCAGTAAGATCCTGCCTCTGTTTTATGAATCCAGTCGATGTTTTTTTACTATAGTGCGCTGCAGTTCTCCAACCGAAGACGATCCTGATAGTATTCGGTGATTTCAAAAACAGCATGATCAACCAAAAGCATGATGCGCATGACAGAGTCAATGGCCTGATTGTGTTCCAAGGCATTGATGAATATCGCTTGAAATTCAGCATACAGCCACATGTGGCGGCGCATCATATTCAAGGCATAAATAGCTTCATGCAGCGGAATGCCGTTTTCATAACATATCCGGGCATAATGCATGAAAAATTCCTGCGCCTTCTCAAGACGATTGGGAGCAATCAGTAAATTTCTCAATTGACCGTAAAATTTAACAGCCTGCAGCACCAACTTCTCATCAGGAATATCCCGGTAATGGACTGTTCTTTTATTTTTTTTAACATCAGCCGCCCAGTGAGCGGCTATTTCATCGAGATTGGCCTCCAGAACATCCAACAGCTTAATCGAATCCACCATATCATTCTCCTTTCTCCAATGATAAGCGAACAGGGAAATGGAAATTATTTCTTTTTACCCTTATCCTTTTTTATTAATTCACCGTACTCCTTGGTCACTTCATACGCGGCATAATCAAAAAGCAAAATCGTGCGGCTCAAGGTATCCAGTGCCTGACGCTGATCAATGCCGGAACTGAAGATCGTCTGAAACTCGGCGTACAGCCAGATATGCCTTCTTAAGAGAATGAGTGCGTAAACAGCTTCACTCATGGGAATCCCCAGGGAGAAACTGTCATGAGCATAAGCACGGAAATATTTCAATGCACCTTCACTGATTTTTTCATCAGCAAACATTTTACTGAAATTCTTGTAAAATTTTATGCCCTGATTAACAATTCTTTCCTCTTCCAGCTCTTTGTATTTTTTTGTTCGGGCATTGTTCTGAACTTCCATCGCCCAGCGTTTGGCCATCTTTTCCGCATGCTGTTCAGCCAGTTCCACATACTTAATGGCGTATGTCTTCATGCTTTGTCTCCTTTCCTTTTGATAAGCGCGACTCTTATTGTTATAAGTGTCTGTATATTTTTTCTGTTTTGGCAGCTTCAACACTGATTACTATATAGAGCATGAAATTGAAATTGACAACAGGAATTTATCATAAAGCTCCTTCAACGGGTATTTCTTGACACATTCCCGTTAATTCCATATAGGGTAGTAAAATACAAGGATGCGATCCAATGACCAAACCGCGAATTCTCTTCATGGGAACCCCGGCTTTCGCTCTGTCTGCCCTGGACACGCTGCTTGCCGGTTCCTGTCCGATCATCGCCGTTGTAACGCAGCCGGATCGTCCTGCGGGAAGGGGACAAAAAAAGGTTGCCCCGCCTGTGAAACTTCTGGCCCAGAAATCCGGTGTGCCTGTTCTGCAGCCGCAAACCGTCAAAGATCCTTCCTTTCTGGAAAAATTTTATTCACTCAAACCCGACATGGTGGTTGTGGCGGCTTTCGGTCAGATTCTGCCTAAAATGATTATCGACTTCCCCCCTCTTGGCTGCCTGAACATCCATCCCTCACTGCTTCCGAAATATCGCGGAGCCGCGCCTTTGAACTGGAGCATCATCCGCGGTGAGAAAAAAACCGGCGTAACCATCATGTTGATGGATGAAGGCATGGACTCCGGCGACATCCTGGCCCAGGAAGAAACCCTGCTGGGCGATGAGGAAACATACGGTCAGCTGCATGACCGCCTGGCAAAAGATGGCGCCGTATTACTTATGAAAACCATCATACAGGTTATTTCCGGCAAAGCACACAGACACCCACAGGATACCTCCGGTGTGACGTTTGCCCCCCGCCTGACCAGGGAAACATGCAACATCAACTGGCAGGAAAGTGCCGTCCATATTGTCAATCTCATCCGCGGTTTGTGCCCATCCCCGGCGGCATATACTTTTTGGGAGGGACAATTGCTGAAAATTTATAACGCAGTTGCCGAACCGGGCCCGACTGATCAGCCCCCCGGAACCATCGGCAATGCGGTCGCCGACGGCTTGCCTGTTGCTGCCTCTGGCGGCCGTGTCATTTTAAAAGACATTCAGCTGGCCGGAAAGAAAAGGATGCTGATAAACGACTTTCTGCGCGGATATAGGCTGGTACCGGGCAGTATTTTAGGCTCAACACGTTCAAAATAAATGAAAATAAAAAGATTCCCTGATTGTCACCTGCGTTTTTTTAATGCAATAGATCGGCTTGCCAGGAGGCCCGCCTGATGCGTCATACAGTTTTCAATACACCAGTTGTAAAGTATATTATGCTGGGCATATCCCTTTTTTTCATAAAAATTCTGGGATGGAAAAAAGCGGGACGGCTTCCTGATGAAAAAAAATTTGTTGTAATCGTTGCACCGCATACATCAAACTGGGATGTGTTTTATGGCGCCATCCTCGCTTTTGCCTTCAGGCTGGATCCCTGCTTTGTCGCCAAAAAAGAATTGTTCCGAATGCCTTTTGGACCGCTGATGAAAATGCTGGGGGGCATCCCCGTTGATCGAGACTCGAAAAGCCACACCGTGGAGCAAATGGCGGACCTCTTCCATAAAAACGAAAAGCTTATTCTGGGTATTGCCCCCGAGGGCACCCGCCATAAGGCAGAGGGATGGAAATCAGGATTTTATCATATTGCGGCAGGAGCCCATGTTCCTGTTCAGCTGGCTTTCCTCGATTATTCAACCAAAACAGGTGGAGCAGGTCCGTTGATCTATCCCAGCGGCGATCTCGAACGGGACATGCAGAAAATAGGTGCCTTTTACAACACCGTTAAAGGAAAATATCCGGACAAAGCGAGTCCATTTGTCATTCATACAAAATCATGAAAAAAACAATCCGCCGCCAGACTGTCGATATTTTAAATTCGGTTTCGCAAAGTGAGGCCTTTGCCGGGAATTTGATTGATGCATGCCTGGATGAGCAGAATCTTTCCGGCACGGCAGACGGCCGGCTGCTCACGCATCTGGTTTACGGGGTTGTGCGCATGCAGGGGCATCTGGACTGGATTATTTCGCAGCTCTATCGCGGAGATTATACCGGGATGGATGAAAATGTTAAAAATATTCTGCGCACCGGGCTGTATCAGCTTAAATTCAGCGAACGTCTGCCGGCTTTCGCTGCTGTGAATGAGGCGGTCAAAATTGCGAAAGAAACCACTCCGGCCGCAGCCGGATTGACAAACGCCGTATTAAGAAGCTATCTGCGTAACCCGGATAAAATATCCTTTCCCTCTTTTGATCAAAACCCTGATCTACACATCGCCACATTTCATTCTCACCCTTTATGGCTGGTAAATTCATGGCTGAATATCTACGGGAAAGAAGAGACACTGGCTCTTTGCCGGGCCAATAATGAATTGCCGCCGCTGACCATACGCGTCAACACCCTGAAAATTTCCAGGAACGATCTGTTGGAAAAGCTCAATGCCGAAAAGTTCGGTTGCATAAAAACCCGGTTTTCGCCCGACGGCATCAACCTGTCCGATTCGCCCGCGCCCATTCAAAAAACAATTTTCTTTAAAGAGGGTCTTTTACGGCTTCAGGACGAGGCGGCACAGCTGGTTTCTTGTCTGGTCGGTCCTCAAAACGGTGAAAATGTTTTAGACGCCTGTTCGGGAACGGGCGGTAAAACCACGCACCTGGCTGCCATGATGAAGAATTACGGACTGATTATGGCCCTGGATCGCGATCATGAGAAAATAAAACAATTGAGAAAAGAAACTGCAAGAATGAGTGTTTCGATCATTGAGCCCATGCAGGCTGATCTGAAACACCGGCTGCCTGCTGATTTCCTCCAGAGATTTGATCATGTGCTGGTGGACGCGCCCTGTTCGGGAACCGGAACACTCCGTCGCAATCCGGAAATCAAGTGGCGGCTTTCGGCTTCCGGCCTGAATGAATTTACGAAAAATCAGCAAGCCATATTGCACAATGCCTCGGATGCCGTTAAAAAAGGCGGCCACTTGATTTATTGCACCTGCTCTGTGCTCTCTTGTGAAAACGAAGAAGTGATCCGGCACTTTTTGACGGCACATCCGGATTTTACCGTCTTAAATCCATCAATGCCCTTTTCGGAAATCCTGATGGATAATCGAGGTTTTTTAAGGACTTACCCGCACCGCCACTCAATGGATGGTTTCTTCTGCGCCCTTTTAAAGCGCAGGATTTAAATTGACGAACCAAACAAAATAATGCTAGTGGTCATTCCATATTTTTTAAAGGAGCGGTCATGTTTGTTCAACAAATGCAGGTAGGCCAGATGGCTGTTTTCGCTTATCTCGTAGGGGATTCCATTACCGGCGACGCGCTGATCATCGACCCGGCCGACAATGTCCACGACCTTCTGGCCCTGGCCGCAAACCATGGTTTACGGATCAACTATATTGTCAACACGCACGGTCACGTGGATCATATCGGCGGCAATGCCGACATGAAAAAACTGACCGGCGCAAAAATCATCGTGCATGAGGCCGACGCCGTGATGCTTACCGCCACACCGCAAGCCATGCTTCGCATGTTCGGTGCGAAGCAATCGCCTCCTCCCGATATTCTGGTTCAGGACGGCCAGGTCATTTCTGTGGGAAATGTTGAACTGAAAGTCATCCACACCCCCGGCCATTCTCCCGGGGGGATATGCCTATACACACCCGGTTATGTCTTTACTGGCGACACTCTCTTTGTGGAAGCGGTGGGCCGCACAGATTTGCCGGGAGGTTCCTGGCAGACCATGTACAACGCCATTCAGAACAGGCTTTTCACGCTGCCTGACGAGACCAGGGTTATGCCTGGCCATAATTACGGAAGGACGCCTACGTCCACTATCGGTCATGAAAAAAAATACAACCCTTCTATTCAATAAAGGAGCATAAGAACATGACAAAAAGTATTTTCCGCACGGAATTCCCTAAATTAAAACTGATCAAGCGTGGAAAAGTGCGTGACCTTTACGCCGTAAAGGATGCTCTTCTGCTGGTAGCCACCGACCGGATTTCCGCATTCGACGTCATCATGTCTGATCCTATTCCGGGCAAAGGCATCATACTGAATCAGATGTCCGTCTTCTGGTTTAAACAGATGAAAGACATTATCGACAACCACATCATTTCCGCAGAAGCCGCTGATTTTCCCCAGGAGTGTGCCCCCTACCTGGAGAATTTGAAAGGCCGCAGCATGCTGGTTAAAGATGCAAGACCGCTGCCTGTGGAATGCATTGTACGGGGATATCTATCCGGTTCCGGCTGGAACGAATACCGCCGCTGTCAGTCTGTTTCCGGAATCAAACTGCCGGAAGGATTGAAAGAATCATGCAAACTGCCTCAACCTCTTTTCACGCCGACCACCAAGGCGCCCCAGGGTGATCACGACGCGCCGATCACTCATACCGAAATGGAAGATATCATTGGAGCCGATCTCACTGCCAGGATCATGAAAACAACCCTCGCCATCTATGAACGAGCTGTATCCATTGCTTTAAAAGCCGGTATTATTATCGCCGACACAAAAATGGAATTCGGCCTGATCGGTGATGAGCTGATTCTGATTGATGAGTTACTGACACCTGATTCCTCACGATTCTGGCCGGCTGACGATTACGAAGAGGGCCGGTCACAAAAAAGTTACGACAAACAGTTTCTTCGTGATTATCTACTCTCCATCCACTGGAACCAGAAACCCCCGGCGCCTGAATTGCCGCAAGACATTATCGAAAAAACCAGAGCAAAATATGAGGAGGCTTTCAAGCGGCTGGTAAAATAATATTGTTCTACCATTGACAGAAACCAAACCGTTGTTACATTACGCCGTGTTTGTCCGCACGGCGTCATTTTTTTGAGGAGGAACTCCTTGAGCATAAGGAAACTGCCGGATTACCGACTAAAACAAAAAATATTATACATAGATAAAACACCCGCCACAACACTGATCCATTACGGCGATCTGTTTTTAGAGTCGGGAGCCCTTTCCGATGCTCTGGAATTTTATGCCAGGGCCGGACATCAGGCCGGATTGAAGAAAATAAAAGAAATTGCATCTGAAAACGGCGACACGTTTCTTTTTCATGGCTCAGCCAGGGCGCTAGGCATTGAACTTCGGTCCGCTGAGTGGGAAGAAATTGCCCGCAGGGCTATGGAGCTTAAGAAATTCTCCTTTGCAAAAAAGGCTCTTGAAAAAACCAATAACACGGAATTGCTAAACGCGCTTACCACAAAGATAAAATCGGAGGAATTAAAACAAAGCGCATGACCAAGAGGGATTATTACGAAATTCTGGGCGTTTCCAAAACGGCTTCCGACGAAGAACTGAAGAAAAATTACAGGAAAATCGCCATGCAATGCCATCCTGATAAAAATCCGGGAGACAAAAAGGCGGAAGAACGATTCAAGGAAGCCGCCGAAGCCTATGAAGTGTTAAGCGACAGACAAAAAAGGGAAATTTACGACCACTACGGCCATGCCGGTCTGAGCAACACCGGATTTCAGGGCTTCAGCGGTTTTGACGATGTCTTCTCCAATTTTGGAGATATTTTTGAAGATGTTTTTGGCTTTGGCCACACGCGGAGACGCGGCAGAACGAGGCAGGCAGCCAGGTCCGGCGCTGATTTACGCTATGATTTAAAAATATCGTTCCTCGACGCAGCGTTCGGGATAACCAAAACCATTGAACTGGAGAAGCTCCATACCTGCCATGCCTGCCAGGGAACGGGGGCCGCGGCCGGCACCTCGCCCACAACCTGCCCGACCTGTCAGGGCAGAGGTCAGGTGCTTCAATCGAGTGGTTTTTTCACCATCAGCTCCACTTGCCCTCATTGTCACGGGCAGGGAAAGTTTATCGTCAAACCATGTCATGATTGCAGGGGAACGGGAAAAGAAAAACAGCGCAAATCGGTTGAGCTGAAAATACCCGGCGGTGTTGAAACGGGCTCCCGGCTGCGTCTGCGCGGTGAAGGCGAATCGGGTGAACAGGGCGGCCCCAGCGGTGATTTGTATGTTTTTTTACAGGTTGAGGAGCATGATTATTTTGTACGCTCCGAAGACGACATAATCTGTCGCGTCCCCATATCCTTCGTTCAGGCGGCACTCGGCGCAACGATTGAAGTGCCAACATTAAAAGATACCGAGAAAATTAAAATCCCCAGAGGCACACAAACCGGTCGGATATTCCGTCTCAAAGGCAAAGGCATCCCTCATTTGCAGGGATACGGCCATGGAGATCAGATCATTGAAGTCTTTGTAGAAATTCCGACCGAATTAACGAGAAAACAGGAAGATATACTGAGAGAATTTGAAAAGCTCAGCTCGTGACGTTCCGCACAATATAGAGTTGCAATCCATGCCGCAATATGTTTAAACCCACTTCAATTGAACGATCCGGAGGGATAAATATGAAATATCATAAATATCGTCTCATTGTCTGTCTATTTGTTCTTGTTCTTTTTTCAGGCTGTGCCACAGCCGTGCTCATCGGAGGTGCGGCAATCGGCGCAGGTACGGGAACTTATTTTTATGTCAACGGAGAACTGAAGACCGACTACATTGCTTCATTCGATCAAGTGTGGAACGCGTGCGAAAAAACGGTCGCTGACATGCATGGTACGGAAGTTCAACCCGCAAAAGAAATCGCCCAGGGAAAGATCACGGCTATCATCAATGATGAAAAGGTCAAGTTTGATATTACCTATCGGTCAAAAAATCAAACCTCTGTCGGTATTCGCGTCGGGCTGGTTGGTAATAAGATGTCTTCCCAGCTTCTCCACGACAAAATTGCCGAAAACCTGTCCAAGAGCTGATTTGCCACGATTACAATAAGGACCGGCCCGGCATCCTCATGAATAAAAAACTCATTTTCGGCATCGTGCTTGGCATCGTTCTGATCTACTTTTCGGTTCGGGGAATTGACTTCAACGAAACCCTTCTCCATTTGAAGAAAATCCATCTTGGTTATGCAGCCCTGTCTCTTTTTTTTATCGTCATTATGCAGGCTTTGCGATCCTACCGCTGGGGGGTGATCCTGCAGCCGATGGCAAAGATCGATCAGCTTACTCTTTTTGCTGTAACCAGTGTCGGTTTCCTCGCTATTTCCGCAATTCCCGCCAGGATCGGTGAACTTGCCAGGCCCTATCTGATATCAAAAAAAAGTCCCATTAAAATGTCATCAGCCTTCGGTACAGTCGTCGTGGAAAGAGTATTGGACAGTCTTTCGGTACTGACCATCACGATTTCCGTTCTCCTTCTGCAGGACTTACCTTCCTGGATGATCAAATCCGGCATTCTGTTTTTCGCAATCACCATGCTGATCATCGCCTTCATCATCGAATTAGTCTGGCAAAGAGAAACTGCCGTGAAAATCATTGACCGGATGCTGCGGCTGTTGCCCGACAAACTGGCGCAAAAAGGAATGAGCGTGATCCACCATTTTATTGACGGATTTCAGGTCATCACCGATGTGAAAAGGCTTCTCTACTTATTGTTTTTATCCGCTGCGGTCTGGATTGTGGATGCCGCAGTAATTTATTCAATGTTTCTGGCCTTCAGTTTTGACCTTCCGATCGTGGCGGCATTTGTTATAATGGTCATTCTTATTGCGGGAATCGCGATCCCCACCGCACCGGGATTTATCGGCAACTGGCATTATGCCTGCATACTGGGATTAGGACTTTTCGGCATTGCCAAACCGGAAGCATTTTCCTTTGCCCTGGTTTACCACTTCCTGTCCATGCTTGTGGTGATTGTCCTGGGTGTATCCTTTCTGCCCTTCAATAAATTTACAATATCTGACCTGACCGGACAGATGAATAAAGGGATAAAATAGCCTGACACGTCCGGGGCATCTATTCAGCATTCGGTATCATTTGGGATTTCGCAATTGTACGGCTGATCGTGAAAAAGCGTCATCCCTTTCCTTGAATTAATTATCGCAGTCTTCACAGATTTTCCAAACTATCGTCCTTTTCCTGTTTTCTTTATTTTAGAGAGGTAAAAATATTTGCGACTTTAAACTTGACATTGTCTTTATCGGTAATGTATATTCATTTTAATGAAAAATGATTACCATTATGTTTCACATTGTTATACATTTGAATCTGCTTCCCCCGACTTGGAAACCCCTGCAGATCAGGATGAAAAAATGTCGAAAATAAGATGCAAGAAAGAGGAATCCCATGAATGTACTCATTGAAAAGAAGAAGCAACTCATCCGGGACACAATCATTGAGGCTGCCGAAGAGCTTTTCAGTAAGAACGGATACCACAACACCCAAGTCATGGACATTGTCAATGCCGTGGGCATGTCAGCCGGCACATTCTACAACTATTTCAAGGACAAGCGCGACCTGTTCGGCCAGATCACGCATAAAAATCTCGCGGAGCTGCGCAGTCGAATTAAGAATCTCAGAGAGCCTCTTAAAATATGGGAACATGCCGACAGGGAGGAAAAGCTCAACCAGAGTTTTGGCGCTTACATCGATTACATCACCTCACACCGCCAGCAGTTCCTCATGTTGCGGGGCAGCCTGGGGGTGGACGAGGAGATGGACGCCATCATCAGGAAGCACTATAGCGACATCGCCCAGGACCTGGCCGATGACATTCAAACCTGGCTGGATATAGGAATTATCGAAGGCATAAATCCCATTACCACGGCCTATGCCGTCGTGGGCATGACCATGCACCTCGGTGACAGCATTCTCCTGGAGGAAAAATTCACCCGCGATGAGGCGATAGCAACACTGACGGACATGAGCCATCTCATGTTCGAATCTCACTTAACAGAGGACGGAAGAAAGGCTCGCGAAGAGATACAGAAAAACAAAGCGGAGGTTCCAGAATGAATGCTAATGATCATAAGGTGGCCTTGAACCGGGTCTTGGTACGCATCATCGGCAGGAACATTCGGTCCTCGAGCTCAAAGGCCCTGGTATCCGAGATAGCGAAGGAAGCAATAAACAACTGGGCCAAAGATAGCACGTTCAAGAAAAAGATTGCTGTTCCTGCCCTGTGGGCTGCGACAAGGATCGGCAAGCCGGGCAAGGATAAACAGGATAAGGCTATGACCATGGCAGCCGACATAGGGACCCTCCTGACCACACTGGCCCGTAAGGCAAACGCCGAGCGTGCATCAGGTAACATCTGCAATGATAAAACAAGGGGAGAGGCCATCGAGGCGTTTCTTCAGAATACAGATTTCGGCGAACTTAAGGAAATGGTGGAAGGCTCTGAGGAATCCATCGTCGCCGGCGTCCGGATGGTCAACACCACGATATGGGACTATCCCGCCAAATTTATCTGCCTCGCATCGCTCCTGCCCACCGTGGCAAACATCATCCTGCGCTCCTCACGGGAAACTCTGGTTCCCCTTCATGCCCAGGCTCCCGACGTCCTTGCCGACGTTGTTTTCTCTCTCCTTCGCAGCCTGAACGGCAAGGCCGCAGGCGATCTTGTGAATGGTCTAGCCGAAGTCATTCGCCAGACCCATACGGGGAGTGCCCTTATCGGCGATCAGGGACTGCCGCAATTCGGCGCCGATCTGAGGATCCTTCTAGCGGACTTCGCCTCCGCCCTGGATCCTGAGGTAATCATAAAGGCCCGGACAGCCCTGGCCGAAGACATGGAAACCATCCGCAATACCTGGACGGAAACGATGGCCGAACGGCCGGATTTGTTTCTGGCAAGCTTGCGACACTCAGCCGACCGCCGGAATCCTCAAATCCGGGCGACAAGGAGGGAAGTGGATCTTCTTGCGGACTTGCCGAAAGACGAGGTGAATGAAGCCATCTCTGCAGGCCTGTCGGATCTGGATACCCAGGAACTGGGGGAAACGATCAATACGACTCTACGTCTCTTTAATACTCTTCGGAGTTCCCACCCGGAAGCCCTCCCCGGGGTTCTCGCCGGGATTGCAGCAACGATCGATACGGACGAGCTGAAAAAGGCGGCAGAGTGGATGGTCCCTTCCTCTATTACCGCCGTAAAGCCCTTGGCAGTGGCCATTATGCCCTCGGTCATCCGTGGACTGGCAGATCTGCTCACACCGGAACCCGGAGATGATACAGATGAAATGGCTGCCGCTATCGCTCAATTGAAGACGGCGCTGCAGGGGGTAAAAGCATGATGGATGCCTTCCGCGAATCTTCAACGATACTCTTCAACCGCCATGTCCAGGACTGGAAAAACAGCGGTGGCAAGGTTGTCGGCTATACCTGTTCTTATGTTCCTGACGAGATCTTCCACGCAGCGGGCATCCTTCCTTACCGTTTGCGGGGCATCGGAGCCAAAGAAATGAATATCGGCGATGCCTATTTCGGTCCCTTCATCTGCAGTCTGCCCAAGTGCCTGTTGCAACTCGCCGGCGAGGGAAAATACCATTTTCTGGACGGGGTCATTGTCACCCCGGGCTGCGACTCCATGCGGCGCCTCGATGACTGCTGGCGAAAAGCCGGCGAAGACCGTGCGGAGGCCCTCCCGTCGTTCTTCTTCCATTACGCCGTCCCTCACAAGACGGCTGACTACAGCATAAAATGGTTCATCGACGAGACGCAGCGCCTTAAAGCCGCCGTTGAAAATCATTTCAACGTCACCATTTCCGACGATCAGCTTCACGAGGCCATCAATATCTACAACGAGGGCCGGCTGATCCTGTCCCGCCTTGATGCTCTGCGGTGCGCCACAGATGTAGCCATTTCCGGCGCCGATGCTCTGGCTGTTGTTCTTGCCAGCACCACGATCCCCCGGAAGGCCTTCAATGACCTTCTCAAGGACCTGATCACGGAACTCGAAGCCGTAAAGAACCCGATCCGCGGCAGGAAACGTCTGATGCTCGTCGGCAGCGCCAACGACGACGTGGAACTGGTGAGGCTCATCGAAGGCGATGAGGCTGTCGTCGTGGCGGATAACCTCTGCTTCGGCGCGCGCTTTTATGCCGACCTCGTCGAGCCGGAAGGCGACCCCATTGCCGCTCTGGCGAAGCGCTACCTCTTCCATAACGACTGC
>Ga0105104_10000500_pt1 | contig 30377 bp, 26 predicted proteins | sample PPLLaktember2015_3_FD_87034 | JGI IMG/M metagenome (GOLD analysis project Ga0105104, IMG submission 87034) | Freshwater sediment microbial communities from Prairie Pothole Lake near Jamestown, North Dakota, USA - PPLs Lake P7 Core (6) Depth... | ecosystem: Environmental > Aquatic > Freshwater >...
AATCAGCGGCTAGCGCGTCCGTGCTGGCCACGGCGATCCGCCAGTCGACGGCGGTGCCGCGCGTGGGACCAGCGCCCTCCATGCCCACAAAGCCATCGATCACCGCCAGATGAGGGTGGAGGCGTTGGGCCATCGCAAAGAGGTTATAGTTGATGCCCCGGAAGCCGCTGCCGTGGATGATCGGCTTGTCATTCTTCGCGCCTTGCTTGCCGCCGCCCCAGCGGAACCCAGGATCCTTGATCGGCGCCCCGACGATGATGTTCTTGAGCGACAAGGTGGCAACGACACGGTCGTGGGTCTTCATCCGCGCCGCGGAGATCACCACCCGCCTCCACCCGGGCGACGTGGTGACCGCGATCGACGGAGTTCCGGCAACGCCGGAGTCGCTGGATCGCGCCCGGCAGGGGGCCCGCGACGTGCGGCTCGAGGTCGAGCCGGCGACGGGAGCGGCCCGCCGCGTCCGCTGGCCGTGAGCCCGGACGCGCGGCGCCCCTGCGCCGCTCTGGCTTCAGGGCGCGAGGGCCAGCACCACGCGCTCGAAGAGGCGCGCCACCGCTCCCGGCGCGACCAGGACGGGAAGCCCGAGCGCCAGCGCCACGCCGACCGACCACCAGGCGGAGTTCGGCCGTGACTCGAGCCGCATCTGGGCGATGGAGAGCAGGAGCACCAGCGTCCCGGCCACGCACACCACCAGCGGGCCACGGAAGCCATAGATCCACAGGCCGGAGCTGACCGCTCCCAGCGCCACCGCGTTCACGACGTCCCGCCCGTTCGAGGCCCACCAGGCGCGCCCCTCGTCCGCGCGGAGCCGGTACTGGACCCGTTCCAGGAGACCGGCGACGCCCACCGAGGCGAGGAAGGTCAGCGCGGTCCAGGCGCCGCCGTCTCCCCTCCAGGCTCCGAGCGCCTCGGCCATATGCGCACACTCTGCACCATCGCCGACGCCCGATGCGCATTCAGGAGTGCATCTTCCGGCCATTCTCTGGTAACCCCCCCGCCGCAATTTCGACAGATGTCCAAGGAGGAGGTGCGCCGATGAGACGCCAGTTTTCCTGGATGATCGGGTTTCTGATCCTGGCCTGCGCGGGGGGTCAGAGCAGCGGTGGCGGTGCCGGCGCCGCCCCCACCGAGCGCCAGAAAGTGCAGAACCTCGTGCCGTTCGACATCGGCACCTGCTTCCCGAGCAAGCTCGACCTGGGCAAGACCGCCAACGAGTACACGCTCCAGGCGGCGTTCCGCGGCGCACGCCCGGCGATCAACGAGTGTCTGACGGACGCCAAGGTGCAGGCTGCCGGCTCTGCCACCAAGGGCAAGGTGACCATGTCCATCGACGGTTCGGGAACGAACGTCACCCTCGCCAGTGACGGCCTGCAGCCTGCGGGCGCTGCCTGCATCGAGAAGGCCATCCGCGCACAGCTCGAGGGGATCAGCGCGCCGGCCGGCGGCAAGCCCGTCACGCTCGACGCTCCGTTCGAGCGTGAGCCGAACAGCATGGTCAGGATGGGCGTCAACGAGGCGTCCGACGTCCAGGGCGCCATCCGCCTCGCGTTGCCGCAGTGGTGCAGCTGCTTCGAGCCGGTCAAGACCCAGGCCCCTCCGGAGCTCGCAGGCTCGGTGACGCTGACCCGGGAGGACGTGGCCAAGTACGCCGACAAAGTCCCGGCGAAGGACGGCGGAACCGTTTCCAGCAAGGCCGTGACGGCCGCGCTCCAGGCCTCCGACCCGTCCGGCACGCAGGTGGCGAGCTGCGTGAACCAGCGCATCGAGGCTCTCCCGCTGAAGAGCGCCAACGAGCAGTTCATCGTCCCGTCCCAGCTCCTCCTGCTGAACTCGCATGGCTCGACCACCATGCCGGCCAACACGCCCCCGGCCCTGCAGTTCGCGCAGATGGACGCGGTTCGCGAGCTGCGTCAGGCCGAGGCCTTCGCCGCGCTGGCCCGGCGGCAGAACGTCGCCAACGCCTACGACGCGCAGGTCCAGGCCTACCAGGCGGCGGTCAACTCGAAGGACTCGAAGAAGCGGAAGACCGCCACCTTCATGGTGAAGGATCTCAAGGGCGGCTGCGCCGCGCTGGTCAAGGCCGACGACGAGTACACCAAGGCGCTCGAGAGCGAGGCGGCAGTCGAGCAGCAGGCGTTGACCCTGGCCCAGACGCTGAAGGCGAAGGACCCGGCCTGGGGCGAGGCAGAGAAGGCCTCCGCCGGGGCGCTGTCCGACACGCAGAAGCAGATCGAAGCCTCCAAGCAGCTCCGGACGGCGAACGAGAAGGCCTGCCCCAAGGAGAAGTACTAGGCCCGGGCCGTGCGCCGGGGCGGGCGCAGCAAGGCGCCCGCTCCGCACGCCGCGCGATGAGGCTCACGCCACGGCCTGGTCGTCGTTGGCCGCGGTGGCGTCGCGAAGGCGCACCGAGACCAGCTTGCTGATGCCGGGCTCCTCCATCGTCACCCCGTAGAGCGTGTCCACCACCTCCATGGTGCGCTTGTTGTGGGTGATGAGGATGAACTGCGACTGCTTGCACATCTCGCGGAGCAGGTCGTTGTAGCGGCCGACGTTTCCCTCGTCGAGCGGGGCGTCCACCTCGTCCAGCAGGCAGAACGGGGTGGGCTTGATGAGGAAGATGGCGAAGATCAGCGCCACCGCGGTGAGCGCCTTCTCGCCGCCGGAGAGCAGGGTCACGCTCTGGAGCTTCTTCCCCGGCGGCTGGGCGACGATCTCCACCCCCGGCTCGCCGGTCGGTCCTTCGTCGGTGAGGAGCAGCCCCGCCCGGCCCCCGCCGAACAGCCGGGGGAAGACGCGCTGGAACCGGTCGTTCACCACCTCGAAGGTGCGAGTAAACCTCTCGCGGCTGGTCCGGTCGATCTTGGCGATCGCGTCGCGGAGGGCCTTGATGCTGGACTCGAGATCCTTCTTCTGACCGGCGAGGAAGGAGTGCCGCTGGCCCACCTCGGCGTGCTCCTCGATGGCGGTGAGGTTGATCTCCCCCAGCCGCTCCAGCTGCCCGCGGAGCTCCCGGAGTTGCTGCTCCTCGCCGGCCTGCAGGAGGCGGTGGGTGTGGAAGCGGTGCAGCTCCACGCCGAGGTCGGTCTGGTGTCGCTCCTCGACGGAGCGGACAAGGTGCTCCACCTCCAGCACCAGCGAACGCTCGCGGAGGGTGATCTGTCCCAGACCCTCGGTCACCCCGTCCAGCCGCGCCCGCTCGTCCCGGAGGCTGGTCTCATCCGCGCGCACCCGCGCCACCTCCTCGCCGTGCGCGTGCCGTCCCTCCTCCAGGCGGGCGGTGCCCTCGGTCAGCTGCTGTAGCCGCCCGGCGTGCCCTTCCTCGGCAGAGGCGATCCGGCCCTGGAGCTCCTCACGGCGGGCCAGCGCCTGCGCGCGCGCCTCCTCGGCCCGTGCCTGGCGCTCGACCAGCTCGGCGAGGCCGGCGGTGACTTCCGCCAGCGAGGAGCGCGCCGCCTCCGCGCGCTCGGCGTGCGAGGCCACCTTGACCCGGAGGGCCATCAGCTCCTGGCCGTGCGCATCGGCCGAGCGCTCCAGCCCCTCGAGCCTCTCCTGGAAGTCGCGGGCCCGCTCCTCGCGCGAGGCGCGCTCGGCCTGGGCGTGCGCCGACTCGCCCCGCGCCGCCTCCTCGTCCCGGTCCACCCGGGCGAGCTGCTCGTCCAGCGCCTCCGAGTCACGCACCAGCTGGGTGATGCGCTCGCGGAATCGCGCCAGCTGCTCCGAGGCCTGGTGCAGGTCCTTCTCCAGCGCCGAGCGGACCAGCTCCTCCTCGTGGTGGTGCTTCTGCAGGCCCTTGAGCAGCTCCTCGGTGTGGAGGATCTGCTTCTGGAGCGCGTAATGTCGGGTGAGCAGCTCGTTGTAGCGGGCCTCGGTGGCGGCCACGGTCTCGGCCAGCTCGGCGATCTCCCGCTTCTTCTGGAGCGCACCCGAGCCGGGACCCTCGAGCACCCCGCCGGTCAGCGTGCCGTCGGCGGCGAGCACCTCGCCGGCCAGGGTGACCGCGCTGAAGCCCGGGGCCAGATCCCGTACCCGGGTGGCGGCGTCCAGGTCCTCCACCAGGAGCACGTTCCCGAGGAGCAGCTCCAGCACCGGCCGGAACTCGGGCTCGGCGTGGACCTCGTCAGTGGCCCGCCCGAGCACCCCCGCGAGCCCCTCCGGGACCGGCGGCGGCGGTGCCACGGCGAGCTCGGGCACCGGCAGGAAGGAGCTGCGCCCCTCGGCCACCGAGGCGAGATAGCGGGACAGCTCGAGCCCCACCGAGCGACTCTGGACCAGCACGTTCTGCAGCCGCGCCCCCAGCGCCGCCTCGATCGCCCGCTCGAAGCGTGGCGAGGTGCGGAGCACGTCCGCGACCAGGCCGAAGATCCCCTGGGCGCGCGCCTCGGCGCCCGCGCGTAGCATCACCGCCCGCACGCCGCGGTCGAAGCCCTCGTAGTGGCGCTGGATCTCCTCCAGGGAGTGCAGGCGGCTCCGCTTGTCGGCCAGCTCCTCCCGGAGCGAGATGACCGACACCTCGCTCTCGGCGAACGCCGCCCGGTGCGCGGCGAGCGCGTCCTCCTCGGCGCCGCGGCGCTCGGCGAGCTCCAGGGTGAGCTGGCGGCTCTGCTGGACCCGGCGGGTCACCTCGTTCCGCTCGCGGTCGAGCGCCGACTCCTGGCCGCGGACCGAGTGCAGCTCGGCGAGGGCCTGGCGGTGCCGTTCCCGCAGCTCCTCCCGCCGCGCGGCCAGGGCGGTGAGCTGGGTCTCCTGGTTGGCGATGCGTCCGGCCAGCCCCAGCAGCGCGAGCCTCTCTTGATCGAGCCTTTCCTTGCACTCCTTCTGGAGCCCCTGGGCGGCGTCCAGCCCCTCCTGGGCACGCCGCATCGCCGCCTCGTCCGCGGCGAAGGCCCCGGTGAGCGCCGCCACCTCTGCCTCCAGCGCCGCCCGCCGCGTCTCGAGGGCCGAGTGCCGGCCGCCGAGCGCCTCGCCCTCGGCCGCCGCCGCGGACTCGGCCGCCTGCGCCGCGGCGAGGTCCGCCCGCCAGAAGGACAGCGCCTGTTCCGTCTCCCGGGTCTGGCTGTCGAGCGCGTGCACCTCGTCCGCGAGGGTCTGGAGCCGCTGCCCGTCCGCCTCCAGCCGGGCGCGGCGGGCCTCCACCTCGTCCTCGAGCGCACGCACCCGGTGGAGCGCCGCCTGCTCGGTCTCGCCCAGCGCGGCGATCGATTCCTGAAGGTGCTTCTGCTCGGCGAGGAGCCCCAGCAGCTTGTGAGACGCCTGGTGCAGCTCGATCTCCCGGATGCGCGCCTTGAGCGAGCGGTACTTCTCCGCCTTCTTCGCCTGGCGCCCGAGGGAATCGAGGCGCTTCTCGAGCTCGGCGACGAGGTCCGCGACCCGGAGGAGGTTCCCCTCGGTGGCCTCCATCTTCCGCTCGGCGGCCTTGCGGCGTGACTTGTACTTCGTCACCCCCGCGGCCTCCTCGATGATGCTCCGGCGGTCCTCGGGCTTGGCGGAGACGATGAGCCCTACCCGTCCCTGCTCGATGATGCTGTAGGCGCGCGTGCCCACGCCGGTGCCGAGGAAGAGTTCGACCACGTCGAGGAGCCGGCACTGCGTCCGGTTGATGAGGTACTCCGACTCGCCGGAGCGGAACAGCCGCCGGGTCACCGTGACCTCGCCGAAGCCCGCGTACTGCGGCGCGAGCTGGTCGCGTGGGTCCACCTCGAAGGTGAGTGACACCTCCGCCATCGACAGCGGGGGCTTGCTCTCGCTCCCGTTGAAGATGACGTCCTCCATTCCCCGCCCGCGCAGGTGCTTGGCGCTCTGCTCCCCCATGACCCAGCGGATGGCGTCGACCACGTTCGACTTGCCGCATCCGTTCGGACCGACGACGCCGGTGACGCCCTCGTCGAAGGTGAACACCGCCCGGTCCATGAACGACTTGAAGCCGGTGATGTCGAGGCGCCGGATGCGCATGGGGCGGGCGAACTCCTTGGAAGAGAGGGGTGTTTTACCGCTCCGGTGTATGGCCCGGCAAGCAGTGCATCACGATGCGTGACGGTACGTGAACGGTCATGCCGACGCGGCGGGGGGCGGAGGGGCCTCGGGAGGTGGCTTGGGCTCGATCCGGACCTTCAGGACCCGCGGCCCGTCGGTCTCAGCGACGCGGATCTCGAACTCGTCCACCTCGGTGTGGTCGCCCGGCTCGGGCACCCGTCCCAGCCGGGCCATGAGGAAGCCGGCGATGGTGCTCACCTCGCTCGGGTCCACGTCGAAACGGACGTCCAGCCTGTCCTCCAGGTCCGAGAGCTGGGTGGTGCCCGGAAGCTCGAGCCGGCCCCCGGGCAGTGTCTTGACCTCCGAGACCCGCCGGCCGAGCTCGGCCACGTCGCCCACGACCTCGGCCACGAGGTCGGCCAGGGTGACGATGCCGCTCGTTCCGCCGTGCTCGTCCACCACGACTGCCAGCTGCCGCCGTCGCTTCCGGAACTCGATGAGCAGCTGCTCGAGGGTGACGTTCTCCGGGACGAAGAGCACCGGGCGCTGGACCTGGCCGAGGCTGTGGAGCTGGCCGTTGGCGAGGAGGAAGAACAGGTCCTTGACGTTCACCACACCCTCGACCTGGTCGAGGCTCCCGCGCGCCACCGGCATCCAGGTGTGTCCCGCGGCGCGGGACTCGGCGATGTTGCGCTCCAGCGGCTCGTCGAGGTCGAGGTATCTCACCTGCGAGCGAGGAACGAGGACCTGCCGCGCGGTCTTCTCCGACATGGAGAACGCGCGGGCCAGCAGCTCGGCGCGCTCGGCGGTGATGTTGCCCGCCCGGGCCGAGCTGTCCACGAGCAACGCCAGCTCCTCGGGACTCAGCGCGCTCTCCTGGGGCCCATGGGGGTGGAGCCCGAGCAGCCGCGAGACCGCCGAGGCCATCCAGTTGATCGCGCTCACCGCGGGGTAGGACACCCGATAGATGGCCCGCATCGGCCCCGACACGGCCAGCGCCACCGACTCGGTGCGCTGCAGGCTCAGGTTCTTCGGGACGAGCTCCCCGATGACCAGGTGGAGGATGGTGATGATGGCGAACCCGATGACGATGGCCAGGGTGTGCCCCAGGGCGACGTAGCCGCGCTGGTCGGGGAGGACCGCCTGCAGCGAGCGCTCGATGAGCGAGGCGAAGGCCGGCTCGCCGACCCAGCCCATCCCGAGCGAGGTGAGCGTGACCCCGAACTGCACGGTACTCAGGTAGGGCGGAAGGTTTCCGAGCATGCCCAGCGTTCGCTCGGCGGCCCGGTTCCCCTGCTCGGCGAGGGTGCGGAAGCGCGTCGGCCGCGCCCGGACCAGCGCCATCTCCGAGGCGACGAAGAACGCGTTGATCAGGACCAGCACCACCGCGACGGCGATGTGCCAGGCCTCGCTGCTCAAGAAGCGCGCCTCACAGCAGGCTCTCGTACTCGGGGTCGCCCTTGAGGCCGTCGAACATCGGATCGGTGGCGAGCCAGGCCGAGACCTTCTGCCGGTCCGCCTCCAGCGCCTTCTTCAGCCACTCCAGCGCGTCGGGCTTCTTCCCCCAGAGCGCATAGAGCGCCGCGAGGTTGTAGTGGAGGAGGAGGTCCTCGGCGTTGAGGGCCCGCGCCTTCTGGTAGGCCCGCTCGGCCTCCGCGTAGAAGCCCTTCTGCGCGTAGCAGATGCCCAGATCGAGGTGCGCCTCGAAGTCCTCGGGCTCGAGCCGGACGACCTCCTTCAGCTGGGCGATGGCTCCGCGGTAGTCGCCCTCGTCCATGAGCAGCGCCGCCAGCTCGTGACGGGGGAACGCGTCCGCGGGGTCGAGCTCGATCGCGGTCTGCAGCTCGGCGATCGCCTCCTCCACGCGCCCGTGATCCGCGTAGGTGAGCCCGAGGTTCAGGTGCGCGTCGGGGTACTCGGGGTCGAGCTCGATCGCCTGCTTGTAGGCGGCGACCGCGAACTCCGGTCCGTGGGTGGAGAGGAAGCAGGCGAGGTTGTAGTGCGCGGTGGCGCTGTCCGGCTCGAGCTTGAGCGCGGTCAGGTACTCGCCGAGCGCCTCGCGGTAGAGCTTCTTCTCGGCGTAGACGGTCGCCAGGTTGTCGTGCGCGTGGGCGGAGTCCGGGTCGAGGTCGATGGCCCTCCGGAACTCGCGGATGGCCTCGTCCAGCCAGCCGCGATCGGCGAGCTCGATGCCACGGGAGTTGTGCTCGTCGGAGAGCGCGATGTTGTCCTTCTCTCGGGCCATGGGGGGGTGCCGAGGCACTGTATTCAGCGGAAAACCGGCTCTGCAAGCTACACTCCCGCGCCGACGTGAACCCCGCGCGGCGCAATGATTTCTGGAGCTTCGCCCTCGTCTGCACGCTCGGCCTCGCGCTCGCGTGCGCTCCTCGGTCCACGCTGCGTCCGGACGAGGTCGAGACCCGGGCTGCACCGCCGCTGACCGTTGCCCCCGGCGAGTCGCCTCCATCACGGCCCATCACGCTGGTCGCCGGCGGCGATGTCACGCTCGGGTTCCACTACGAGGAGTGGGTCGACGGGCTCCGCGCGAAGGGACAGAGCGGCCCGGCGGTGGACGGCTGGGGCTTCTGGGAGGTGAAGCCGCTGTTCGCCGGCGCCGACCTGGTGCTGATCAATCTGGAATGTCCCTTCACCTCCGGCGGCGCCCCCATTCCCAAGAACTTCAACTTCCGGGCGCGGCCGTCCACGGTGCAGGTGCTCGTCGGTGCCGGCGTGCACGTGGTGAGCCTGGCCAACAACCACCTGATGGACTACGGCCCCGATGGGGTCGCGGACACCGTCGCCACGCTCGATGCCGCCGGCATCGCCCACTTCGGCGCCGGGCGCACGCTGGCCGAGGCTCGACGGCCGGCGATCGTGGAGATCGCCGGGCTGAAGGTCGCGTTCCTCGGCTACCTCATCCTCGGGGAGAAGCACCCCGAGCCCGCCGTCGTCTGGGCGACCGAGACCACCGCTGGCGTCGCCGGTCACCCGAGTGACTGGACGGTGGTGGAGAGGATGGTCCGCGAGGACGTGGCGGCGGCGAAGGCGAAGGCCGACCTGGTCATTCCCTTCTTTCACTGGGGCCGCGAGGGCAGCAAGGGTCCGGACGCGTACCAGATCGCGCTGGCGAAGGCGGCCGTCGAGTCCGGCGCGGCGGCGGTGCTCGGCTCGCACCCGCACGTGCTGCACGGAATGGAGCGCATCGGTCGGGTGCCGGTCTTCTACTCGCTCGGGAATCTCGTGTTCGGCGGGAACTGGAACCCGCGGGACAAGGATTCGGTGCTGGTCAAGGCGCGCTTCGACCGGAGCGGCTACCTCGGCGCGGAGCTGTTCCCGCTCCGGACCGATCGCTTCCCGGACCGGCCGATCCAGCCGTATCCGCTGACCGGCGCGGATGCGCAGGCCGTCCTGCAGCGGCTCCGGAGCGCGTCGGCGAGCTTCGCCACGCCCTTGCCGGAGCTCGCCCCGAGCACGGCCACGCCGGTCGCCACGCCTGCAGTGCCTGGCTCGTAGGGACGCCGAGGTCGACGGGCGCCTGAGGCAGTGCGGCCTCCGACCGGCCTGCGCGTGCTCGCGACGCTCTCGCGAGGCGCTCACCGCGCGTGCTGCCACCACCCCTGCGCTGCGGAACCGGAACGCACCGCGCTTTGCGCGCCCTGCTCCGCGACCCGGAAGCCAAGCTCGACCGGCGCGCGAGGCAGCGGCGCTTCCGACCGGCCTGCGTGTGCTCGCGACGCTCTCGCGAAGCTCACGGCGCGAGCTGCCACGGCCCTGCGCGGCGCGACGCTCGTGCGTCCCGACTCCGCGATCCTTTCGGTATGTGGGAGCGCATTCCACATACAGAAAGGATCGGCCGCAGCCGGCGCGCCCGCGGGCACGGCGCCCGCACCGGGAACGTTTCGGGACATGCTTCCACGTGCAGAACCGGTCACCCGGTCGGGCCGGTCGCTCCCGCATGCACTGCACCGGAGCCGGGGTCGCACCCGGCGGCCGAGCGACTCAGCCGTCCACCACCGCGTAGGCGCGCACCGGGAACGTGCCGAGGCCCTGGATCCGCGGCGGCGCAGCCGAGAACCGGAAGCCGGAGGCCGGAAGCTGCTCCAGCCCTCGGAGGTGCTCGACGATGGGGATGCCCGCGGCGAGCAGGCGTGAGTGCGCCGGTCGAGCGGCATCGCCCATGTCGTCGATGTTGATGGAGTCGATGCCCACCAGCACCGCACCGTGCTCCACCAGCCACGCAGCCCCGGCGTCGGTGAGGAACGGCGCCTCCTGCCCATAGCGCGGGGTGGCGAAGTGCACGTCCCAGCCAGTCGCCAGCAACACCGCCTTCCCCCGAACCTCGAGCGGAGCGAGCTCAAGAACGTCGATCGCCCGCCGGCCCGTCCCGGTGGCCCGGAGCAGCACGCCCTCGAGGTTCACCAGCTTCTCCAGCGACAGCCCGGAGAGGTCGGCCCCGTCCGCGTAGCGGTGCCACGGGCTGTCCAGGTACGTCCCCGTGTTCGCCACCAGGCTGATCCGGCCGATCTGGAAGGTGACTCCGGGCGCGTACCTCGCCGCCGAGGCCTCCCGCGAGAGGTGATCGGTGATCTCCGGCGCGGGCAGACCCGGGTACGTCACCAGCCCGTGGTGGATGGGGTGGCTCAGGTCGATGAGCCGCCGAGCACCGGTCACCGGGCGAGGCACACCGCGCGACCCGCGGTGAGGCTCCTCGAGACGGCGCAGCTGCCGGAGCTCGACCTTCTCCACCATCAGGAGGCCGAGGTGCGCCACGAGCAGCGTGCCGATCTCGTCTTCCGGGATGTCTGCTCGCGGCAGGTCAAGCCGGAACCCCTCGCCCCGAAGGCTCCCGCCGTTGGTGAAGGTGACGACGAAATCGAAGACCGCCCGGGTGTCCATGCCGGGACGGGTACCGCGTTCGGGCCGGTGCGCGCCAGCACACTTGCTGCCGGCACGGCCCCCTCACTGGGTCAACGGCGGCCAGCCGCCTTCTGACGGCGGACCCGACCCCGCCGGAGACCCTTCCGCTTCACCTTCGCCCGGTTCTTCAGCTTCCGCTTGCTGCGGTTTCCGATTCGCTTGGCCATGGGGAGCAGCCTCTTAGCATAGGCTTTCCAGCGTGGACCCGGAGGCCGGCTCGCTGGCGCGGTGGTCGACCTTCCTCGCGCTCGCCGGCGCCGTGCTGGGGACGGCGGTGCACGCCATCCTCCTCGACCTCCCGGTCGTCGACGACGCGGCCATCTCCATCGCCTACGGTCACTCGCTCCTCTCTGGCGCCGGGCTGCGGCTCACTCCCGGCTCGCCTCCGGTCGAGGGGTTCTCCAATCCGCTCTGGGTGGTGCTGCTCGGGCTCTCGCGTCCTCTCGGGTTGGAGCCACTCGCCTTCTCGCGCTGGCTCGGCGTCATCCTCGGCGCGCTCGCGCTGGTCTTCGTGGCCCTCGCCGTCCCGGCGGCCAGCGGACGACGTCTCCGCCCGGCGGACGCGGTGGGCCCGCTCGTGGTCGCCGCCTCGCCGAACTACGCCTACTGGATCTGCTCCGGGATGGAGAGCGGGCTCCATGCCCTGCTGCTCGCGGCGAGCGTCTGGGCGCTGGTCCGTGATTTCCGGCTCCGCCGCGGACTGACCAGCGGGCTGCTCCTCGCCGGGCTCGCCCTCACCCGGCCGGAGGCGCCGCTGGTCATCGTGGTCGCGGCCGGGTTCTGGATGCTCTGGCTCTTCGAGGAGGACCGCTCGCCGGGGCGCCCGGAAGCGATCCTCCTGGGCGTGCTCGGGCTCGTCGCTTGCGCCTACCTCGCCTTCCGGTGGGCGTACTTCGCCCGCCTGCTGCCGAACACCTACTTCGCCAAGCTGAGCTGGGATTTCCGCCCGGCTCGGTATCTGGAGGGCTTCGCCCGCGCGTACCCGCTTCCGCTGATCCTGGCCGCTGGCCTGGGAGCGCTGGGACTGCTGTCCCGGATCTCCCGCCGGCCGGCGAGCCTCGCCTTCACCTTCATCCTCTGCGGCGTCGCCTTCGTCTGGAGGGTGAAGGCGGACTGGATGGACCAGTGGCGCTTCCTCGGCCCGCTCTGGCCGCTCCTCGGCATCCTCGTCTGCGCGGGGCTGAGCGCACTGACCCAGCTCAGCGAAGGCGCACCCGCGGCCGTCCGCGGGTCGGTGATTCCCCTCGTTGCCGCGCTCGGCGTGCTGGGGCTCGCCGTGCCCGCGGAGCTGGGGCGTTTCAACGCCGCGAGGCGCGAGGCCGGGTTCTCGGCGAGCTTCGTCCGGGACAAGGCGCTCGAGCTGCGGCAACGGCTCGCGGCACTGGGAATCGAGCAGGCGCGGCTCGGTCTCGCCGACATCGGCGGCGCCGCGCTCGCCCTCCGCGCTGACCGGATCGTCGATGTGGCAGGCCTCGCCGACTACGCACTTGCCGAGCACGGCGGCAACTTCCGCGCGATGCAGGACTACCTGGTGGGCGAGGGCCTCCCGGACGTCATCGACGCGCACGGGCCGAGCGGTCACGTGAGCGACTTCGCCCGGCTGATGGGCCATTATCGGTCCATCGGCGACCGCCTGTGGCTCCTCGAGGGTCTCGAGCGCGGACGCGACCCGCGTTGCCCCGACGGAGCGGTGAGCTCCGTCCTGGGCCCGGAGGCCTCCGAGCTGAGGCGTCAGCTCGAGCGGCTGATCGATGCCAGCGACCCCGGCAGGGCGGTGGATCTCGTCCGCTGCATCCAGGCGCACCGCCCGGCCGCGTTCACCGAGCTCCGCTCCCTCTCCGCACGCGCGCTCGAGGCGGCGGGGCGAGCCGAGCGCCTCGGAGGACTGGAGTGGGCCCTGCGCTTCTCCTCGCTGGCCACCATCCTCGCCGACGAGAACGCCCACCTCCGCCGCCGGACCGAGCTCCTGCGCCACCGGCTGTTCCCGCCCACGCGACACCCCGGCACGCGCTGAGCCTCACCCTCCCGCTGCATCCTCCGTCAAGCGCGGACCAGGCGGGCACACACCTCGGCGGTATCGTCGTCGAGCGGAAACCAGCTCTCGAGGTGGAGCTCCTCCAGCGCCACGTTCTGCGGTGCGCTGAAGGTGGTCACGGTCGTGAGGAACGCCACCCGCGTGTCGTCCCGCCGCAGGCGCACCGTCAGCGTTGGCTCGGAGGGGATGCCGAAGTCGGGCTGCTTCCAGCTCGCCGGCACCTCGGGCAGCTCGAGAATCCGGTGCAGGAGCGCGCCCAGTTCGGCGTCGCCGCCGCTGGCCAGCACCTCGCGGTGGAGCCGAGCCAGCATCGCCCGGGCTGTCTGGGGCCAGTCCTCGACGAAGGGCCGCACGCCCCGGGAATCGAAGAGGAGCATCATCGCGTTCACCGGAGGCTCCAGCGCCCCGGTCTCGGCCACGAAGCACGGCAGGAGCCGCGACGCGCCCCCGTTCAGCCGGACGATGTCGTACTTGCGGTCGAACACCACCAGGGGGAACGGCTCGTGCTGCGCCATCATCCGCTCGATGGCGCGCTCCACCGCGGGCGGGAACGGCGCGTCGGGCGCCGGATCGGGGAACACCTCTTCCAGCCCGGCGGCGCGGAGCATCGCGTTCTGCTCCCGCAACGGAACGTCGAGCGTCGAGGCGAGCCGGAGGATCATCTCCCGGCTCGGCCGCGAGCGGCCCGTCTCCAGGAAGCTCACGTGCCGCGCGGAGACCTCCGCCGCCAGCGCCAGGTCGAGCTGGCTCATCCCCCGCCGCGTCCGCCAGTGCCGGAGGAGCGCAGGGAACAGGGCGGGTGCACGTCGAGTCACGCCGACCAGTGTAGCGACCGGGCCTCGCGCCCGCGCTTACCTCCCCAGGTCATTGCTCGGGACCGTCGGGGTCGACACCCTGCACGCATCTCTCACCGGAGGTTCTTTCATGTCGTCCGAGACGGCGCCTCGCTTCTCCACCCCGGATTCCTTCCTCGAGCTCCCCGGAGGGCGGATCGCCACCTGGCGGTGCGGGAGCGGGCCCGACCTGGTGGCCGTTCACGGCTGGCCGCTGCACGCCGCCACCTGGCGCCACCTGGTCCCTGCTCTCTCCCGGCACTTCACCGTCCACCTCCTCGACCTGCCCGGGAGCGGCCGCACCGAGTGGCCGGGGCCCGTCGACTTCCAGGTCTGCGCGGACGTGGTCCGCGCCTTCGTCGACGGCCTCGGCACCCGACGCTACGCGATGCTCGCTCACGACAGCGGCGGGGCCATCGCCCGGATGGCCTGCGCCGGGGACGACCGGCTCGCGGCGATGGTCCTCGGCAACACCGAGATCCCCGGTCATCACCCTCCGCTCATCCAGGCCTACGTCCTGGCGGCTCGCCTCGGCATCGCCGGGCCGCTGCTGCGCTGGCTGGCGAAAGGACCGCTCCGGAAGACGAGTCTCGGGCTCGGTCCGCTGTTCACCGACGCGGCGTACATCGACGGCGAATTCGCGGAGCTCTTCCTCGCTCCGCTCGAGGATCCGCGCGTGCTGGCGGGCCAGCTCAAGCTGCTCCGCTCCGTCGACTTCGACGAGTCCGACGCTCTGGCCGAGGTCCACCGGCGCATCCGGGCCCCCGTCCTGTGCATCTGGGGGCCCGAGGACCCGTTCTTCCCGGTGGCGAAGGCCCGGGCCATGCTGCCGCAGTTCGCCGGCGCGGCCAGCCTGGTGGAGATTCCCCGGGGCAAGCTCTTCGCGCACGAGGACCGTTCCGAGGAGTTCCTCGCCCACGCCCTCCCCTTCCTCCGCCGGAGCATGGGCGAACGCGAGGGCGTCGCGCTCGGCCTGACGGGTCTCCCGGGTCCAGGGCCCGACGACCGCCGGAGGGTGGCGGCGCAGGGCGGGGCGAGGTAGAGCCTCCCCCGGCAGATGATCGACAAGCTGGACGAAGTCGAGCGGCGATACGACCGGCTCGAGGCAGACCTCGCCAATCCAGAGACGCTGGGGGACAGCGCGCGCCTGACCAAGGTGATGAAGGAGCGCTCGTCCCTCGAGCGCATCGTGGGCGTGTACCGCGACTACAAGAAGGTCCGGGCCGACCTCGCCGAGGCCGAGCGGATGCTGGAGAGCTCCGACCCGGACGAGCGCGCCCTCGGGAAGGAGGAGCTCCCGGCCCTCAAGGAGCGGCGGGACGCCCTGGAGGCCGAGCTCAAGGTCCTCCTCATCCCCAGGGACCCCAACGACGAGAAGAACGTCATCCTCGAGATCCGCGCCGGCGCCGGCGGGGACGAGGCGGGCCTCTTCGCCGAGGAGGTCCTCCAGATGTACCTCCGCTACGCGGACCGGAAGGGCTGGAAGGCCGACCTCGTGGACATGAGCGCCGGGAACGCGGGCGGCATCAAGGACGCCACCGTCACCCTCTCCGGCGACTCCGTCTACTCGTCGATGAAGTACGAGTCCGGGGTCCACCGGGTGCAGCGGGTCCCAGCCACCGAGGCCCAGGGGCGGATCCACACCTCCACCATCACCGTGGCGGTGATGCCCGAGGCCGAGGAGGTCGACGTCAAGCTCAACCCCGATGACATCGAGCGGCAGGCGATGCGCTCCACCGGATCCGGTGGTCAGAGCGTCAACACCACCGACTCGGCGGTCCGGCTCATCCACAAGCCCAGCGGCATCGTGGTGAAGTGCCAGCAGGAGAAGAGTCAGACCAAGAACTACAACATGGCGATGCGCATGCTCCGGGCCAAGCTGTACGAGCTGGAGCAGGCGCGCATCACCAGCGCGCGCGACTCGCTCCGCCGCGGCCAGGTGGGAACCGGCGACCGGAGCGAGAAGATCCGCACCTACAACTTCCCGCAGGACCGGCTGACCGATCACCGGATCGGGATGACCTGGCACAACCTGCCGGCCCGGATGGCGGGCGACATCGAGGACATCGTCGTCGCCTGCCGGACCTTCTTCCAGGCCGAGCAGCTCAAGGCCGAGTCGACCCGCCCGCAGCCCGAGGCATGAGCGAGCAGCCCTGGACGGTGCGCCGGGTGCTCGGCTGGACGGCCCAGCATTTCGAGAAGCTGGGCCTCGACTCGCCCCGGCTCACCGCGGAGGTCCTGCTGGCGCACGTGCTCCGCACCTCGCGGGTCCGGCTCTACACCGACCTGGACCGCCCGCTCGAGGCGGCGGAGCTGGCCGCCTACCGGGGGCTCATCGCCCTGCGCGCCACCGGCGAGCCCACCCATTACCTGACCGGCACCCGCGAGTTCTACGGCCGCCCGTTCACGGTCGACGCGCGCGTGCTCGTCCCCCGGCCCGAGACCGAGCTCCTCGTGGAGGCGGTGCTCCAGGCCATCCCCCGCGACACGGACGTTCGGCTCCTGGACCTCTGCACCGGCAGCGGCTGCGTGGGCATCACCCTCGCCCTCGAGCGCCCGCGGGCCAGGGTGCTCGCCACGGACCTGTCCCCCGGCGCCGCGGAGGTAGCCCGGGCCAACGCCACCACCCTCGGGGTCGCGGACCGGTTCGAGGTGCGGGTCGGCGACCTGTTCGCCCCGGTCGAGGGCGAGGCGCCGTTCGACGCGGTGGTGGCCAATCCCCCGTACGTCCCGCGGGGAGAGTTTCCCACCCTCCCGGCCGAGGTTCGCCGGGAGCCGGCGCAGGCCCTCGACGGGGGCCCCGACGGGCTCGAGGTCGTCCGGCGCATCGCCGCCGCCGCCCCGCGCTGGCTCCTCCCCGGGGGGCTGCTGGCACTGGAGATCGGCGATCGGCAGGGCCCCGCGGTCCACTCCTTGCTCGAGGCGGCCGGATATGCCTCCGTCCACATCGAACGCGACCTCGCTCGACACGATCGCCTGGCCCTCGGAACACACCCCCGCGGCCCGGCGGCCACGCACCCAGGAGACGGAGCCCTTGGACCAGATCCACGTTGAAGGCGGCCCCCGGCTGGAGGGGGAGGTGCGGGTCTCGGGGAGCAAGAACGCCACGCTCCCCCTCATGGCCGCCGCGCTCCTGGGCGAGGGCGCGACCACGCTCCGCAACGTTCCCGACCTGGCCGACGTCACCACCCTCCTCGAGCTGCTCCGGACGATGGGGGTCGACGCCCAGTGGGTGCCCGGCGCGGAGCGGCATGTCGTCCGGGTGCACGCCCCGCCGAACGTGCTCCCCGAGGCTCCCTACGACCTGGTCCGGAAGATGCGTGCCTCGGTGCTGGTCCTCGGGCCGCTGCTGGCCCGGTTCGGCCGCGCCCGGGTGTCGCTGCCCGGCGGGTGCGCCATCGGCGCCCGCCCCATCGACCAACATCTGAAAGCCTTCCGGGCGCTCGGGGCGGAGATCCTCCTCGAGGGAGGCTACGTCGAGGCCCGGGCCAGGCGGCTGAAGGGGGCCACGGTCCGGTTCGACAAGATCACCGTCACCGGCACCGAGAACGTCCTCATGGCCGCGGTGCTCGCCGAGGGGACGACCGTGCTGGAGAACGCCGCGCGCGAGCCGGAGGTCGAGGACCTCGCCCGGGCCCTGAACGCCATGGGCGCGCGCATCCGCGGCGCCGGGACGGATCTGGTGGTCGTGGAAGGAGTCTCGACGCTCACCGGGGTGGAGCACACGGTCATCTCCGACCGCATCGAGGCCGGGACCCTGCTGGTCGCCGCTGCCATCACCCGCGGGGACGTGCACGTCCAGGGCGCCGTTCCGGCGCACCTCGACGCGGTGGTGGGCAAGCTGCGGGAGGCCGGCTGCACGGTGGTTCCCACGGCGGACGGCCTCCGCTGCAAGGGCCCGGACGTGCCCGAGCCGGTGGACCTCCAGACGACGGAGCACCCCGGGTTCCCCACCGACATGCAGGCCCAGCTGATGGCCCTTCTGTCGGTCGCCCGGGGCACGAGTGTCATCTCGGAAAACATCTTCGAGAACCGGTTCATGCACGTCGCCGAGCTGCGCCGGATGGGCGCCGACATCCGGGTGGAGGGGCACACGGCGGTGGTGAAGGGTGTCCACACCCTCTCCGGGGCCCCGGTGATGGCCACCGACCTCCGCGCCTCGGCCTCGCTCATCCTCGCCGGCCTCCGGGGAGCGGGGACCACCCGGGTCGCGCGCGTTTACCATCTGGACCGGGGCTACGAGGCGCTGGAGCGGAAGCTCCAGACCCTGGGGGCACGGACCACCCGGGTGAAGTGACGGCGGAAACTCGTCAGCCAGGTGCGCCTGCGGGTTGCAGGACAAAAATTCCCGGCCCTAGACTCAGCAATTGCACCTGTCGACGGAGCACTGCTCCCCCTGCACGGAGAAGATGCGTCTACATGGATTGCCCCGGCTGCAACGTCGAGATGGCCGAGCTGGAAGGTGAAGAGACGACGTTGCGACGCTGCGGAGAGTGCGGCGGATTGTGGTTGGACGTCGCGGACCTGAACCGTCTCCTCCTCCACAACAACCTCCCGGGGCTAGAGAGCCTGGGAGGACGCGTCGATGCCGAGGCCCTCACCGGTCAGTGCCCCGAGTGCCAGGTGGATCTGGTGCGGGTGGACGGCGGGGACCGGCAGCACCCTCTCCACTACGACACGTGCGAGTCCTGCGGCGGCATCTTCCTCGAGTCGGAATTCAAGGACGCGACCGACGCGAAGGTGGCGCAGCAGGAGATCGTGGACTTCTTCCAGCGGTTCTCGTCGCGGAAGAGGAAAAGCGCAGCCGGCCGCTAGGTCCGGCGGTCACCGCCGGTCGCGGAACGGCACCCGCAGCGCCGCGGGCACGCTGCCCTTGAGGGTCAGGGTGACGCGCGGCTTGCCCCGGGCGTCGGCCTTGGTCTCCAGCTCCGGGGTGACCCGGCCCTTGCCGGAGGTGGGCGCCTTCATCCACAGCGCCTTCTTCTCCAGGCCCCAGGTTCCGTTGACCGTCCTCGGTCGGGTCGGCTCGTCGTACACCACCGTCCGGAGCTGCCATGTCCCGTCGAGGAAGAAGGACAGGCTCCGGTCGGGGTTTCCCTCGTCGCCGGCATACCAGGTGCCCAGGAGCCGCTGGCGCTGCGGGTCCCACTTGAGCAGCGCCTTCTTCGGATGGGGGACCGGCTTCCCGTGGGAGACGAGCTGCACCTCCGACAGGCACGCCGGGGCCGCCGGGTCCTCGGCGGGCTCGACGTCGAGGACCTCCAGGCTGAAGACCTGCCCCTGGAGCGGCTGGTCCAGCTTCACCGTCTGCACCCCCTCGGTGTCCGCCACCGCGAAGGTGCTGGCGCGTCCGTCGGTCCGCAGCACGAGTTTCCTCGGCCGGGCCGAGCCGTGGAAGGACGTGGTGTCGGCCTGGTTCCCGGTGCCGATGCGGACCTCGTCGACGACCGCCATCGTGGCAAAGCCGAAGCTCAGCGGATCGGCCTGTGCGTCTCCGCTCGCGGAGCACCAGGCGGTCTTCAGATTCCCGTCCACCAGCTGCAGGGGCTGGAAGTGGGCGGGGTTGCTCGCGTGTTCGTACCAGTCGGTGGCCTGCACGTAACCGAGTCCGGGCACGGCCGAGAGGACCACTGCGAGGAGCGGGCTGAGGGTCATGTGGGGTCGGGAGACGGAGCATCGCGCACGAGGGGCCATCCACTCCAGCGCCGCGAGAGGCGGGGGACCCCTATGGTAGGTGCCCTGGCGTGAGCTCCGTGCGCGCACTCGCGGTCCTGTCGGTCCTCCTCCTCGTCACCGGATGTCCACGCAAGCAGGAGGCTTCCCCGGCGCCGCCGCCCGATTCCGGCCCGGCGCAGCGCGCCGAGGTCGAGCCGGACGACCGTCCCGAGCAGTCGATGGCCGTCGGGGAGAGCACCGACGTGGCGGCGAGCCTCTCCAGCACCCCGGCCCGGCCGGACGAGGACTGGTACCTGCTCTTCGGCGACTCCCCGCGCGCGGTCGACGTGACCGTGAGCGGCATCGCGGGGACGGTGCTGCTCCTCGAGGCCTACGACGAGACGCGCACCCGGCTTTCTGCGGTGACCGCCGAGGGAGAGGGCCAGCCGGTCCGGTTCCCGAATCTCACCGTGCGCGGGAAGCTGCTCCTCCGCGTGTCCGCCGCGCGCAAGGGCGGCGGTGGCGCCTACACCCTGGCGGTCCGGTACGGCGAGCCGAGGCCCGGGATGGAGCTCGAGCCCAACGACCGGCACGCCGACGCCACCGAGCTCCAGCCGCAGAACGACGTCTGGACCGTCCAGGGCCTCTACGGCTCGCCGGGGGACGAGGATCACTTCCGGATCGTCCTCGAGACCGCGCCCGACGCGGGTCCAGCCGAGGCGGCCGTCGCCGACGCCGGCACGGGAAGCACCGCCGCGGCCCCACCCCCTCCGCCCGAGCCGCCCCGCGCGGAGGGATTCCCCACCCAGCCTCCGCCGCTCGGGGGTGCACGGGCCGAGGTGGACGCGGGGACCGTGGCGCCCGAGCCGCCGCGTGTCACGCTGCGCATCGAGGTGAGCGGAGTCGCAGGCGTGCGACCCGAGGTCCAGGTGCTCTCCGAGGCCGAGGCGGTGCTCTTCACCACCCGGGGCACGGAGGGACAGCCGCTCTCGCAACGCAACGTGGCGGTGCGTGCGACGGACCGGGTCATCGACGTGGTGGTGAAGAGCGCCTGGACCGGCACGGGCAAGGAGGCCCGGCGGGTCTTCGACGCCGAGCACCCCTACACCCTCACCGTGTCCCGCGAGGCCGCGGGGGCAAACGCCGAGTACGAGCCGAACGACGACCTCGCCCACGCGACACCGCTGCCGCTCGACGGCTACCGCGAGGGCTTCCTCACTCCCAAGACCGACGTCGACTACTACGTCGTCCGCCCCCCCCAGCCGTCGCTGGTGCGCTTCGAGCTGAGCGGGGTGGAGAAGCTCGATCTCCAGCTCTCGGTGGTCGAGCCGGGCGCCAAGCCCGGGACCGACAAGGTGCTCCAGCGCTCCAATGACGGGGCGGTCAAGGAGCCCGAGCGGCTGAACAGCGTCGCCTGCGCGAAGGAGTGCTTCGTGAAGGTGGAGGGAGCGCTCCGCAAGGTGGACGGAAAGTGGGTGCGCGAGTTCGAGAATCCCGACCAGCCCTACCGGCTCACGGCCCGGGCCATCCCCGACGACGGGAGCGAGGAGCGCGAGCCGAACGACACCGTCGACAAGGCCTCGCCGCTCACCCTCGGCCGTCCGGTCCGCGGGACGGTGTACCCGAAGAAGGACGTCGACTACTTCCGGCTGGATCTCTCGGAGCGGCCGGTGAAGACGGCGCTGAAGGCGACGCTCATCGGAATCCTGAAGGTGGACGTGGCACTGTTTCTCTACCAGCAGGCGGAGGATGGCTCGCTGTCGCTGGTGCAGACCTCGGACCGGGGGAAGGGCGACGCGGCCGAGGTCATCCGCTACGCCGCCGACCCGGGCGTCTACGTCTTCAAGGTGCAGGACTCGAAGAACCGGGAATCCAACTTCCAGGACAGCTACCAGCTCACCGTGGAAGAGGACGCCCAGTGAGGCCCGTCGGAAGGAGGACCGTCCCCGTTCATCCTGAATGGCCGTGCTCGCCCGGCGCCGCTGGAGCTGGAATTCCTTGATGATTGGTTCGGCAATCATCACACATTGACGTTTGATCGCGGACCGAACCAGATTGGTCTCATGATGGACCTCAGACGATTGCTTCGCGATCTCGGCCGGGAGATCGACCGCCTCGCTCAGCGCAACGAATTCCTCGAGCGGCGGCTGGAGAGCATCACCGGCGCGCTGCAGGGCGCTGTTCGGGTCGGAGCCGGCCGCCGGAAGCCGGGGCGGGGCGCGCGCACCGGAGCCAGGCGGGGCGCTCCCCCCAAGTTCAACGACGCCCAGGCGGTGCAGCTCCGCAAGGAGTACGAGAAGGGCGCCACCAGCGCCCAGCTCGCGCGGCGACACAAGGCGGCGCTGCCGACGATCCTCAGCACCCTGCGCCGGGCCGGGGCCAAGCTCCGGCGCGGGCGACCAAGCAAGAAGCGCTAGTCCTCGCCGCTCAGGGCGCCTCGTTCAGCGCCCCGCAGTGGGGACAGGGAAACGAATGCTCCAGGGCGAACTTCGGCGCCACGCGCGCGAGGACCACCCGGTCGCACGCTCCGCACAGGAAGTCGATGCCGGCGCTCGGAGCGAACGCCGCAGCCTCCAGCTCCCCGCGAGAGGTGAACCGCGGCCGGCTCGACTGGGCGACGACATTCATCTGGATGCTGGCCACGGCACCGCTCCGCTCCTGGGCGGTACCATTGCCCCTCGCCCCTCTGACATGGGACTGCCCGGCGCGGCACACTTGTTCTCCTTCCGCAGGGTTCCGCGGCTTCCTGCACCTGCGTCGTCGCCCGGCGTCTGCGTGAGGCGTGACATTCACCTACATGCCCCGGCTGGGGGGCCCTGGAGCCGAGTACCGTGCGTCCCGTGAGAACGATTTTCTTCCTGACCCTCCTCACCGCCGGCACGGCCCTGGCCAGCACCGCCGTCCGGCTGGATACCCCCGCCCTCACCGCCGCGGCCACCGACGTGGTCGACGGGAACGTCGTCTCCTCGTCGTCGGTGTGGACCGCGGACCACCGGCGGATCGTCACCCACGTGGTGATCGAGGTGCGTGACACCTGGAAGGGTGCCGCGCACGGCCGGGTCACCGTCGTGCAGCCCGGCGGCGAGCGCGACGGCATCGGTCAGCGGGTCTCCGGCGTCGCGCCGCTGCAGCTCGGCGAGCGGGTGGTGCTCTTCCTCGAGCGCTCCGGGCCGTACCACCGGGTCGTGGGCCTGGCGCAGGGGGTGTACCGGGTCGTTCCGGTCGAGGGCAGCACCGAGCTCCGGGCGGTGCCGGCCGCGCTGGAGGGGCTGGAGCTGGTTGCGCCGCCCGGACAGACGCCGGCGGCTCGCACCCCGGTGCCCCTCTCCGAGCTCCGCACCTCGGTCCAGGCGGCGCGATGAGGGCATCGGTCGCGGTGCTCCTCTCCGGGCTCCTGCTCGGTCAGTCCGTGCCGTACGTGCGAACGAAGACCGACGACGGATCCCATTGTCTCCGCTGGCCGGTGAGCTCCGGCATACGGCGGACCCTCTCCTTCGTGCAGAGCGCCCCCGGCGATCCCGCCCTCGGCCAGGGAGCGTTCGACGCAGTCTCCCGGTCCGCGCAGACATGGGAGGCGCAGCTGCAGGCCTGCGGCAGTCTCGATCTGGCGGAGGGCGCCCATTCGGCCTCGCGCTTCGTGGGCTACACCCAGAGCGGGCAGAACGAGAACCTGGTCCTCTTCCGGACCGAGCTGTGCTCGGACGTGGTGCCGCCCGGAGACCCCTGCCACACGGGCGCCACGTGCGGGAACTCCTACGACTGCTGGGACCATGGAGCCACCATCGTCGGCCTCACCACCTCGAGTTACGTGATCGCCACGGGTGAGGTGCTCGACGCCGACGTGGAGCTGAACGCCGCCACCGCCACCCCCACCATCGTCGACTCTCCGCCCTGCAGCCCGGGGGCGATCTCCACCAGCTGCGTCGCCAACGACGTGCAGAACGCCACCACCCACGAGCTCGGACACTTCCTCGGCCTCGACCATTCGCCCGACCCGTCGTCCACCATGTACGCGACCGAGCCTCTCGGCGAGACGTCCAAGCGGGTGCTGGATTCGGGGAGCAAGCAGTTCGTCTGCGACGTGTACCCGGCCGGCCAGGCATCGCGGGACTGCACCTCGAGCGGCGGCGGGAACGGGAACGGAAGCGGCGGCTGCAGCAGCGCCGGAGGCGCGGTCGCGGTCGGCCCTGGCCTCCTCCTCCTCCTGCTCGCGCTCGTCACCCGAAGGTCGCGGCCGACCGGGCGCGCCCGCGCCTGAGGCCGGCGAACGGGGCGCCTCCATGACCCTCCCGCTCCTCCTTGCAGCGCGACTCCTGCTGGGAGAGGCGGACGCCGGCTACGTCCGCGAGCGAACCTCGGACGGAGCGCACTGTCTGCGCTGGCCGGTGCAGGCCGGGGCGAGCTCGGCGATCAGCTTCGTCCAGAGCTCGGCGGGGGACTTCCAGCTGGGGCCGGGCCTGTTCGACGCCGTCTCCCGCTCCGAGGCGAGCTGGGCCTCGCAGGCGAGCGCCTGCAGCAGCCTCGTCCTCCTCGAGGGGACGCGCTCCCCCTCCCGGTCCGTGGGCTACGTCCAGAGCGGGCCCAACGAGAATGTGGTGCTGGTCCGCACCACGGACTGCTCCCGCGTCGTCGGGGCTGGCGAGCCGTGCCGGACGAGTCATACCTGCGGGAACCTCCACGATTGCTGGGATCATGGGGCGTCGCTGCTCGCGGTCACCCTGCTGACCTACGACGCGAACGGCGGCGCCCTGCTCGACGCCGACGTGGAGATCAACGGCGCCATCTCCTACCTGAGCCTCGTCGACTCTCCGCCCTGCACGGCGGGGAACGTCCCTCCGAGCTGCGTGGGCAACGACGTGCAAGCCATCGTCACCCACGAGCTCGGGCATGCGCTCGGCCTCGACCACTCCCCCGACCCGTCGTCCACCATGTACGCGGTCGCTCCCCTGGGAGAGACCTCGAAGCGGATCCTGGATCCGGCGAGCAAGCAGTTCCTCTGCGACGTGTACCCGCCCGGGCTCGCCTCCCGGGACTGCTCGCTCCCCGACGGGGGCACCGAGCCCGCCGCCGACGCTGGTGATCCGGGCGGCGGCGGACCGTCGGTGGGGCCCGGACCGGGCGGACCCGGCGTCGCGCGGACCGCCGGAAGCTGCGCCTCGGCCGGCGGGCACGGCACCTCGGGCACGGCGCTCGTCTGGGCGCTAGTCGCGGCGGCCGCCTGGAGACGCAAGACCCTCCGCTGACTCACCGCGCACGGACGCGGCGCTCTGCCGCGTGAGCCCGGGAACACGCACCCCTGCGGCGCCGCCCCGCCCGCTGCGCCCATGCGCGCGGGATGCGGGACGCTCCTCGTCGAGCCTTCGTCGGATGCGAGGAAATGCGCGTGTCCGCTTTTGGGATCGGCCGTGCCGCGCGCGCCTCCCCTCACCCCCGCCGAAGGTGCCAGACACCTTCGAAAGCGCAACGATTCCGCGTGCCTGGACGCACGATGGGAGGGTGGCACGCGCCTCGCTAAGGGTCCCCCCGACAAACGCCGTGGACATCCCTCGCGAAAGAGTTCGAAACCTCCGCCCGGTCTACCTGGCCGGCGGGGGCACGCTCCTGGTGGCGCTGCTCGCCTTCGGAGTCACCCGGGTCAAGCCGGCCGCCCCGTCGGTGGAAGAGAGCGGCGTGTGGATCGACACCGTCCGCCGCGGGGCGATGCTCCGCGCGGTGAAGGGCCCGGGCACGCTGGTTCCCGAGCACATCCGGTGGATCACCGCCGACACCGCGGGCCGGGTGGAGCGGATTCATCTCCGCCCCGGCGCGCCGGTGAAGGCGGACACACTCCTGCTCGAGCTCTCCAACCCCGACGTGATGCTCCAGTCGCTCGAGGCCGAGCGTCAGGTGTCCTCCGCCGAGGCAGATCTCCTGGCGCTGAAGAGCAATCTCGCGACCGACCGGCTCCGGCAGGAGTCGAGCGTGGCCCAGCTCGAGACCGACGCGGCCGACGCACGCCGCCGCGCCGAGGCGGACAGGAAGCTCCACAGCAAGGCGATGCTCTCGGACATCGACACCGGGCTCAGCAGCGATCGGGCGAACGACCTCCAGGAGCGGCTCCGGCTGGGGAAGAACCAGGTCCAGGTGATCCAGAAGAGCCTCGGGGAGCGCACCCGGGCCGTCAGCGACCAGCTGGAGAAGCTCCGGGCGGTGGCTCGCTTCCGCAAGCAGCTGGTGGATTCGATGAAGGTGAAGGCCGGAGACGACGGCATCCTCCAGGATCTGCCGCTCGAGCTCGGGCAGTGGGTCACCCCCGGCACCCTGCTGGCCAAGGTGGTGCAGCCCGGCGAGCTGAAGGCCGAGCTGCGCATCCCCGAGACCCAGGCCCGCGACGTCGCGCTGGGGCAGAAGGTCGAGGTGGACACCCGGAACGGCATCGTCTCCGGCAAGGTGCGCCGGGTGAACCCCGCCGCGTCGCAGGGCACGGTGCTGGTGGAGGTGGAGCTCGAGGGTGAGCTGCCCAAGGGCGCTCGCCCCGACCTCACCGTCGAGGGCACCATCGAGATCGAGAAGCTCCCCGACGTGCTCTACGTGGGCCGACCCGCCGGCGCGCAACCGGAGAGCACGGTGGAGCTCTACCGGCTCGCCCCGGGGAGCGACACCGCCCAGCGCACCCGCGTGGCGCTGGGGCGAAGCAGCGTGAACACCATCGAGGTGAAGGGCGGACTGTCCGAGGGGGACCGGGTGGTGCTCTCGGACATGTCCGCGTGGGACACGAGCGAGACCGTGAGGCTCCGATGAACGACCCTGCAGTCCAGGCAGTCACCCGAGACGCTCGTCCCGCCGCCGGACAGCGGTTGCTCCACCTCGAGGGCGTGACCAAGGTCTTCCTCACCGACGAGGTGGAGACCCACGCGCTGTCCAACGTGCACATGACCGTGCACCAGGGCGAGTGGATGGCCATCGTCGGGCCCTCCGGCTCGGGCAAGACGACGCTCCTGGCCATCCTCGGCCTGCTCGACACCCCCACCTCGGGCAGCTACGTCCTCGGCGACCGACCGGTGGCGGGCCTGAGCGCGTCCCAGCGGGCCTGGGTCCGGAATCGCCAGATCGGCTTCATCTTCCAGAGCTTCAACCTCATCGGCGACCTGACGGTCTTCGAGAACGTGGAGCTCCCGCTCACCTACCGCGGCATGCCCGCCGCCGAGCGGAAGCGCCGCGTGGAGAGCGCGCTGGAGCGGGTGGGCATGGCCCACCGCCGGAAGCACCTCCCCGGTCAGCTCTCCGGCGGCCAGCAGCAGCGCGTCGCAGTGGCCCGGGCCGTGGCCGGTGACCCGCTGCTCCTGCTCGCCGACGAGCCCACCGGGAACCTCGACTCGAAGAACGGCCAGGCGGTGATGGAGCTGCTGCGCGAGCTGCACGCCGGCGGCGCCACCCTCTGCATGGTGACCCACGACCTCGGTCATTCCAAGCTGGCCACCCGGTCGGTGAGCCTCTTCGACGGCCGGGTGGTCGAAGACGGCACCGCGGGCGTTCTGGGGTGACGGCGTGGCCGGGTCCGCGCGAGAGCATCGGAGCGCGCTGGTGCTGCTGCTGGCCACCGTTCTGCTGGCCGCGGGCGTGCGACTCTCCGAGGACCCGGCCGTGGCCGCCGCCGCGCGCACCGTGCGAACCCGGCCGCTCGACCACGCCGCCGCCGCGGCCGGCTGGGTGGCCCATGCGCTGTGGAGCGCGCCCGGGCCCGAGCGGATGGCGCGGAGGGGCTGCGACCGCGACGGGAGACGATGGCAATGATCCGGATCCGGAACCTCGAGAAGTCGGTGCGCTCCGGGACCGGGCAGCTGTTCCTGCTCCGGAACGTGAACCTCGCCGTGGAGAAGGGCGACTTCCTCACCCTCATGGGTCCCTCCGGCGCGGGGAAGAGCACACTGCTCGCGGTGATGGGGATGCTCGACGCCGACTGGACCGGTGAGTACGAGCTGGACGGAAATCAGGTTCACCGGATGCCGCCGCGGGACCGGCAGGCGCTCGCCCGCCGCCACGTGGGCTTCGTCTTCCAGAAGTACCACCTCCTGGACGATCTGACCGTCGCCGAGAACCTCGAGGTGCCGCTGGGCTACCGGGGCTTCCCCCGGAAGGAGATCCAGGCCCGGGTGGCGGACACGCTCGACCGCTTCCACATCGTGGGAAGGAAGGACCTCTACCCCGCCCAGCTCTCGGGCGGGCAGCAGCAGCTCGTGGGGGTGGCCCGGGCCATCATTCACGAGCCGAGCCTGCTCCTGGCCGACGAGCCCACCGGCAACCTGCACTCGGAGCAGGCGGCGGAAATCATGTCCCTCTTCCGCCGTCTCAATGGCGAAGGCACCACCATCGTCCAGGTGACGCACAGTGCAGACAACGCCTCCTACGGAAGACGCACCCTCCACATGGCCGACGGCTGGCTCCGGGACTAGGAGGAGGCGCACCGTGTCGCTCGCCCAGCCCCGGATCCTCGTCGCGGACGATCAGCCGGACGTCGTGGAGGCCCTCCGGCTCCTCCTGAAGGCCAACGGCTTCAGCGTGGTGCCCACCAGCTCGCCCGCCGGGGTGCTCGGCGCGGTGGAGACCGACGACGTGGACGTCGTCCTCATGGACCTCAACTACACCCGCGACACCACCTCGGGCCGCGAGGGGCTGGAGCTGCTGGCCAAGCTGCAGCAGCTGGACCCCCAGCTCCCGGTGGTGGTGATGACCGCCTGGGGGAGCGTCGAGGGCGCGGTCGATGCGATGCGCAGCGGGGCCCGGGACTACGTCACCAAGCCCTGGGACAACACCCGGCTGGTCACCACGCTGAGGAGCCACGTCGAGCTGGCGGACGCGCTGCGGAAGAGCCGGCGGCTTTCGGCGGAGAACGAGCGGCTCCAGACGCGCGCGCCAGGGATGGTGGCGGAGTCGCGGGCAATGAAGGCGGTGCTGGAGCTGGTGGACCGGATCGCCCCCTCTGACGCGAACGTGCTCATCACCGGCGAGCACGGGACGGGCAAGGAGGTCGTCGCCCGGCGCATCCACGCCATGAGCCACCGGGCCGGAAAGCCGTTCGTCCCGGTGAACGCTGGCGCGCTCAGCGAGGGCGTGTTCGAGAGCGAGCTGTTCGGCCACGTCAAGGGCGCCTTCACCGACGCCAAGGCGGATCGCACCGGCTGCTTCGAGCTGGGCGACCAGGGCACGCTTTTCATGGACGAGGTGGCGAACATGCCCCTCGGCCAGCAGGCGAAGCTCCTGCGCGTCCTCCAGACCGGCGAGTTCCATCCGGTGGGGAGCAGCCGGGTGCGCCGGGCCGACACCCGCGTGCTCGCCGCGACCAACGCCGACCTGCATGCCGCGGTGAAGGCCGGCGCCTTCCGCGAGGACCTCCTCTACCGGCTGAACACGGTGGAGGTGGCGCTCCCGCCCCTGCGCGACCGACGTGAGGACGTTCCGGCGCTGGCCAGCGCCTTCCTCGCCACCCAGGCCGCGCGCTACCGCAAGCCGGTGCAGCGCTTCGGGGCGGCGGCGCTCAAGGCGCTCCTCGAGTACCCGTGGCCGGGCAACGTGCGCGAGCTGGAGCACTGCGTGGAGCGGGCGGTCCTGATGGCCCGCGGAACCGAGCTCACCCCGGAGGACCTGGTGCTCCGTCCGAGGGACGGCGGAGCGCGGGTCGAGGACATGACCCTCGAGGATGCCGAGCGCTACCTCATCCAGCGGGCGCTCGGGCGCACCGACGGCAGCGTGAGCGACGCGGCGAAGATCCTCGGCCTGTCCCGGAGCGCGCTGTACCGCCGGCTCCAGCAGTACGGGCTGAAGGCCAGCTGACCTGGCATTCTCCCGGGCCCAGGGCGACATGGGTCGATTCCTCACCTTCGAGCGGAGGCTCGCGCTGGGCGCGCTCCTGGCCACCTTGCCCGGGCTCGCCCTCGCCGCGGTGCTGGCCTGGCGCGATCTTCCCGCGGGGCCGCTTCCCTGGGTCCTGGTCGCCACGGCGGTGGCGGCCTCGGCGGCGGTGATCGCCCGGCTCCGCAGCCGGATGGTGCTGCGGCTGAAGACGCTGAGCAACCTGGTCTCGGCGCTGCGGGAGGGCGACTACTCGGTCCGGGGGCGCGACGCGGATCGCGACGACCCGGTGGGCGAGGTCGCCTGGGAGGTGAACGCGCTCGGCGACCAGCTCCGCTCCGGCCGGCTGGGCGAGCTCGAGGCCAGCGCGCTGCTGGGGCAGGTGATGGAGGAGATCGACGTGGCGATCTTCGCCTTCGACGGCGCCGGTCTGCTCCGGCTGCTCAACCGCGCCGGGGCGAGGCTGCTCCAGCACGCGCCCTCCCAGCTCCTCGGCCGCGACGCGGAGTCGCTGGGCATGGCGGAGCTGCTCGAGGGCGAGACGCCGCGGCGCGTGGACGGCGGATTCGGCGGCCAGGGCGGGCCCTACGAGCTGCGGCGGTCTCAGTTCCGGCGCGAGGGGCTGCCGCACACGCTGCTGGTCCTCGCCGACCTCCGCCGGGTGGTGCGCGAGGAGGAGCGCGCCGCGTGGCAGCGCATCGTCCGGGTGCTGAGCCACGAGATCAACAACTCGCTCGCGCCGATCCAGAGCATCGCCGCCAGCCTGCAGGCGGTGCTCGGCCGGGGCGACCCCTCGGAGTGGGTGGAGGACGTGCGCTCCGGGTTGACGGTGGTCGCCCGGCGGAGCGAGGCGCTGTCGCGGTTCCTCGCCGCCTACGCGCGCCTGGCGAAGCTACCGTCGCCCACCCTCGCCCCGGTGAGCGTGCCGGCGCTGGTGCAGCGGGTGACGGCGCTGGACCGGACACAGGGGGTGCGGGTGGTTCCCGGGCCGCCGGCGTGGGTCCGCGGGGATGCGGACCAGCTGGAGCAGCTCCTGATCAATCTGCTGAAGAACGCGGTCGAGGCGGCCGGCGCGACCGGCGGCGGGGTCACCATCGGCTGGGAGGAGGCCCCGGGGGAGGTGGAGCTGGTGGTGTCCG
>Ga0105104_10000501_pt1 | contig 30352 bp, 25 predicted proteins | sample PPLLaktember2015_3_FD_87034 | JGI IMG/M metagenome (GOLD analysis project Ga0105104, IMG submission 87034) | Freshwater sediment microbial communities from Prairie Pothole Lake near Jamestown, North Dakota, USA - PPLs Lake P7 Core (6) Depth... | ecosystem: Environmental > Aquatic > Freshwater >...
AAAAGCCATCGAGGAGGCGGATATTGCTGTTTTGATGGTGAGTGCGGGTTTTTTGACTTCGAAATTTATCCGCGGCAAAGAGGTTCCGCCCATTTTGGAGCGCAGGGAGAAGGAGGGGTTGAGGGTATTACCGCTTTTCGTGAAACCGTGCCAATGGAAAGCTGTCCCCTGGTTAAGTGAAATACAGGGATACCCTTCGGATGAAACTGTGATTAGTTTAAAGAAAAAAGCCTTACAAGAAAAGATTTTTTCCGATTTCGCAGGAATTATAAACACCCTGTTAAAAGATTCCGTCTCTACGTCCACAGCGTCCACAACGTCCGCAGCGTCCACTGCGTCCACTTTGTCCACTGGGTCCACTGGGTCCACTGGGTCCACATGGTCCACCAGTCCACAAAGTCCACAAAACAAAAAAGGGGACAGTCAAGAAACCCCGCAAATCCAACCCAAAGAACCAAAACCCGAACCCTCCGAGAATCAAAACCAAACTCAAGACAATAATAATATAAATAAAAGTTTTTCGTGCACCGGGCCATCCCCGATGGCTTTTCAAAAAGGTGCGAAATCTTTTACTCCAGTTACTTTTGTAGGGCGTCGGAAGGAGTTGGAGCAGATCGAGGGCTATATCAAAACCGGTGCAGCCGAGGGTAAAGGTGGAGTGCAGGTGTTTACCGGCCGGATGTTTCATATCGATGGAGCCGGTGGTGTGGGTAAGACCACGCTGGCGCTGGAAGCAGCCCGCAGGTATAAGGATTTATTCCCCGATGGCGTCATCTCGCCGATTCGTGTGGATGATTATTCCCCCATGTCGTTTGCCATGCACCTGGCGAATGATTTAAACATAAAAATCGATGAACCCGCGGACCCGGAATCCGCACAACTCATTGTGACCCGGTTACTGGCAGAGCGCCGGTCGTTATTAATATTAGACAATGCGTGGGATTGGAACCGGTTGAAATACATGCTGCCCTTGCAAACGCAATCCACCCTCATCGTCACGACACGCAACCGCGAGATTTACCAGCGCATGCGGCAGATGTATTATACCGAAGGCCTGCCGGTCCACCATGTCGGACTCGAGACCTTCACGCAGGAAGAAGCGCTTCGATTGTTTGGTGCCATGCTGGGGGAGGGTTACAACGAGACGGAAAAAGATCGTTACCTGGGTATTGCCGGTAAACTCGGTTTTTTACCCATTGCATTGAAGCAGGCGATTGCGTTGATGGTCTATGCCCCGCGGTATACTGCCGGCCAATTGCTGGGCAAACTCGACAAGGAAGACGGGTTGAAGTTACTGAGAAAAGGGGCAGAGGTGGAACACGAAGACCGGCGGATCATCGAAACCGTGTTCGATTTATCCTCTCCGCTGCTGACGCCGGAGATGATTGAAACCCTGGAATACCTGGCGGTATGCAGTGCCGGTTTTGTCCCGTTGGATTTTATGGAGCAATTGACCCGGGACCCGGATGTGTCGGAAAAACTGGAGCAGTTGTACACGTATTCGTGGTGCGACCGCAGGGAGATGGAAAGTAATGATGAGCGGTGGTACGCCGTGCATCAACTGGTGCGGGAAGTCGTGCGGGGCCGTTTCGGTTTGAGAAAGAGCGAGGCTTTTATTTCCACGGTTCATCGGCTATTTACGGATGAAACCGTTCATTTCAGCATTAAAGATAAATATTTCCCGCAATTGGAAGAAGCCCTGAAGCAGGGGAAGGAGCGAAAAGACCGCCGGTTGATGGATTGGATGTATGATCTTTATTATTTTTGTGTATACCGCGGGTATGGGGATTTTTATATTCGTTTAACGCAGGTGGTGGAGGAGGTGTTTCCCGGGGATAAACGGGAATTGGGAACGGCTTATGCGCACCGGGCCTTGATATACCAAAATTTTGGTAAACTGGAGGAGGCCATGGCGCTGCAAAAGAAAAATGAGAAAATAAAAGAGGAATTGGGCGACCGGGCCGGGCTGGCTCGAACATATGGCAACCAGGCGCTGATATTGAAAGCGTGGGGCCGTCTTGATGAGGCCATGGCGCTGCATCGAAAAGAGGAGAAAATCTGTGAGGAATTGGGCGACCGGGCGGGGCTGGCTGTATGTTATGGCAACCAGGCGAATATTCATTATTCTCAGGGCAGCCTGGATCAGGCCATGGCGCTGCATCGAAAAGAGGAGAAAATCTGTGAGGAATTGGGCGACCGGGCCGGGCTGGCCATCTCCTACTGGAACCAGGGAAATATCTACGCCAAGCAAAACGACACGAAAACCCAACTCTCCCTCTGGGAAAAATCCATCGAAATCAACAAATCCATGGGCATCCCGACTGAAGAGTACGAGAAAAAATTGGCGGAGGTGAGAAGAAAGGGTGATTTGTGAAGGCTTCATTTTGCCTATTTTATTCTTTTTTTTAAAAAAGTTGCCTTCATTTCGAAGGATCAACTAATAATTAATCGTATAAGGAGAAATATGTTCTCCGGTAATCTCCAGGATATTAGCCACTCTTTTTTTTATATCGTCTATTAGTTCGATGGCATTGCCCATTTTATTTTTTTGGAGTCTATCGATTGATACTGTGCGTACCTGGTAACAATCAACGACAGAAGGTTTTTTCAATCCTATCTTTTGGTAATTCGTAATCGGGACAAAGAAAACATCGCTTCGTTTTCCGTTGTCTTCGGTTATTGGCAGAATTGTAACCAGTTTCAGGGGCGTGATTTGGTCCTGGAGAATGATGCAAGGTCGAATTTTGTTTTTCTCTTCTCCTTCCGTAGGATTTAAGTTGATGTTAAAAATATCTCCCACTTCAATTTTCAAAGTCGTCACCATCCAAATCAGCCCAGGCATAATCGTTATCTTGAGCATAGTTTTTCCCTGCTTTTAAAAGTTCATCTCTCCTTATTTTTTGTTTTATTTTTTTTCTTAGCAGGTCCAGGGCTTCATTTATCATATCGGTTTTGCTTTTAAATCCAAGGGTTTTGTATTTTTCCAGGTATTTAATATTTTCCGGTTTTAAAATTTCAAGTTCCATTGTTTACCTCATTAGATTATTATATAGCGGATTCATGATATTTTCAAATGTTTAAAAAAAAGGGGACTAAGATAAGGTTATTTTTGATAAAAGGGGGCGTGTCGGTGCCGTTAGAAAAGATAATGCTGAGTGCTGAATGCGGAATGCGGAAGGGAAAGAGCTCTCTCACGGAGCTCACGGGGAACACGGGGAGAAAAAGGAAGGTAAGAAGCCCTTCCACGAACAGCGCTTCGCGCCGGTGTTGGTTTACGGCTGCTTCGCAGCCGAAGATAACGGAAAACGGGAAACGGATACCGTGAAGTGTCTGCCCGTCCACATGGTCCACATGGTCCACATGGTCCACCAGTCCACAAAGTCCACAAAACAAAAAAAAGGGCAGGCAAAAAAATTCAAAAAAATTTTTTTTTCGTCAAACCGGTTGAATATATTTTTTGCAACTGCTACAATCCAAAAAAAAATGTGAGGTAAAAACATGATTAAGATCATTTTGAAAATCTTGTTTATTGTCCTGATACTTGCGTGCATTGCCATTTCCATTTCAAATTTTACAGATCGGACTACTCGCGCTACAATGATCGAAGAGCAATTGTACTATTGGGATTTTGGGTGGGCTATTCTCTATAGATGCTCAGGTCCGGGCCAGGGCTGCTATACGGTTTACCCGAGTAATTAACCATTCATCCCAGTTGTCATTTGACCGGAATAGGTTATATCTACAATCATCCCTGGATAGAAAGACACAATCCCGGGGCAAAAAAAATTCTAATCTTATGCTTGAGTGAGGCAGAATCATGAAATCCATAAAATTAATCTTATTATTCACCATTATTTTTATTCGTATCCCTGCTTTCTCTTTAAAAATTACTTTTGAAACCAAAATCCCTATCCCAGAAAAACCATTATTGATGCTGCCCACCAATTTTTGCTGCACTGAAGACGGGTTATTTCTCATTGTCGACGTCAAAGACGGCAATGTGAAAATATACGATAAAGGTGTAAGATACACCAAAACACTGGGTGGAAAAGGCTTTGGACCCAATGAATACGGGGACCCCTTGTTTTGCACTTATTCGAATCGCAAATTCATCATCTTTGATGTAGGGCAAAAAAAATTCCACATATATGAGCGAAATGGAAAAGAGAAATATGGTTTTGACCGGGTAAAGGAAATTTTTTACCCCAATTTGGCTGAAGATTTTAAATTGGTGGGGAATCAGCTCTACGTATCCGGCCATAAGGCAGGCAACGACAAAAAAATCTATGGTTTCTTCTCGATCGACATCGGTAAACAAGATACCTATAACTATTACCTCCCGGCGCAAATGAAATATGGTCTGAATTCGGAATCGGAATTGAATAAAAAAATTTTCCTGGAACCGGGTATCACAGTCATCGGCTTACAAGGAACTTTCGACATCATGGAAAATAGAGTTTATTACGCCTGGCAAGGGGATTTAAAAATTTTCCAAATCAACCTGGAAACCCACGAGATAAGCGTTTTTGGGAAAAAAACTTCCAATTACGTTAAGCCCTATACTTCCAAACGACTGGTCGATTCTGTATTTTCTCGGAATAATGCGGTTGTCCGTGAGGAAAAAAGTAAGATGTCGTTTGTGAGAGGAATATTCTCGACTCAAAAGCATGTGATGGTGATTTATTCCAAGCCTACGAAAGGGAATGCGAGCCCAGGATCAAATGTTATGCAAGTCTATACCCCGGGAGGGGTTTTTGTATCCGAGAAAGATTTTCCCGGAGAAATCAGTGGATTGTTGTATTTTGATAAGGCAAAAAATTTTTTGTACTCGGTGGTTAGTCAAATTGGAACCGGGGATTTAGAGGAATCTTATTATATTTTTAAATATAGATTTGATTTTCAATAGCGTGAAGCGGTTCATGTAAAATGATGCAACGCAAGGGCTGACCCCGTAAACTACAGCCAAAATCGCCCCGTTTCAATTCCAATTTCCCGGGCGAATACTTTGTCCACATGGTCCATACTCTGATTCACCGCATTGCGAGGTTTCGTGGGATGGTCAGGTTCATCGGTTATTGGAATTGGTTTTTTGTGAACGGTTTAGTTCCAATCCCACGAATTCGGTCTCTGTCCATAATGTCCATATTGTCTATACTGTCCATATTCCTGCCTATGCCTGCCTATAGCCAATAGTCTGATAGGCAAAGAGTATGGACTTTATGGACTATATGGACAGTATGGACAAAATATTCGTTCGAAAAATGGGTACGGAACCGCCTCGTTTCGTGCCCTCGGTGAGCTCCGTGAGAGACCTTATCCCCGTGCCGCAAGCACTATTCAATTATCAATGAAGACAAAAAAGGGGACAGTCAAGAAACCCCGCACAGCGGGGATTTATTATGGCGACAAGCGCCATCCTGCGGCTTCCTTAATTGTCAGCCGCCCCACTACGTGACAAAAAAGGGGACAGGCAAGAAACCCCGCATGAGAAAGAATTAACAATTATCAATTATCAATTAACAATGAAGACAAAAAAAAGGGGACAGGCAAGAAATTTGGATCTTTTTCATCCCAGTTCGTGTTGCTTTTAAATTAAGCCCCGTGTATAATTAAGCCCGAAATCATCTCGCTCGACAGATGACAATCGAATTGAAAATAATAAATATTTAGGAGGTTACATGTATCCTGTTGTCGAATGGAAAAACGATAAAGTCTATATGATCGACCAACGACTCTTACCTATGGAAGAAAAAATAATAGAGCACCTGGATTACAAACAAGTGGCTAAAAGCATCAAAGAAATGGTTGTCCGCGGCGCCCCCGCCATCGGCGTCGCTGCCGCTATGGGCATCGCCCTGGGCGTACTTCATACGAAAACCGTCAAAGAAGAAGAATTCGAATCGATCGTAAAAACTATCGCAGAAACACGCCCCACCGCCGTAAACCTTTTCTGGGCCATAGATCGAATGAAAAAAATCTACCAAATCCATAAACACGATTTCAATTTGCTAAAAACCAAAATGGTTGAAGAAGCATTGACCATCGATAAAGAAGATGTAGAAATCAATCGCCGCATCGGCTTAAACGGAGAAACCTTATTAAAATCCGGCCAAACCGTTTTAACCCACTGCAACGCCGGCGCACTGGCAACCGCCGGTTACGGCACAGCCTTGGGAGTGATCCGCGCAGCAATAGCCAACAATAAAAAAATATCCGTAATCGCCGACGAAACCCGCCCATACCTCCAGGGCGCCCGGCTAACCATATGGGAACTTCAACAAGACAATATCCCCGTTCACCTGATCACCGATAATATGGCCGGTTACATGATGGCCAAAAACCTGGTCGATGCAGTTATCGTCGGCGCAGACCGAATCGCAGGAAACGGCGACACCGCCAATAAAATCGGGACTTACTCCGTCGCTGTTCTCGCCAACTACCATAAAATCCCCTTCTATGTGGCTGCCCCCATTTCAACCATCGACTTCTCCATCGAAACCGGGAAACAAATCCCCATCGAAGAACGAAACAAAGAAGAAATATTGAATTTCATGAACCAACGAATCGCCAGACCTCAAACCGACGTCTATAACCCCGCTTTCGATGTTACCCCTCATCACCTGGTTACTGCTATTATCACCGAAAAAAAAATATTATATCCCGATTTCAAAACTTCCATCGATGAACTCCGGTAATATTTAATACCATGACTACAACAGGATACCCTTTGCCGAACAATTCGAAACAATGGATTATCCTGTGGGTATTACTACTGCCTTTCATCCTTTACCCCTCACCCTTCGACACCGGGGAACTGCCTTATATTATCACATCATGGAGCACTGAAGACGGACTGCCCCAAAATTCCATCCAGTGTATTTTGCAAACCCACGACGGTTATATATGGATCGGGACCCCAAACGGACTGGTTCGCTTCGATAGTATCGATTTCCGCGTATTTAACCGGTGGAATACCCCAAATCTAAAAAACGATTCCATCCAATGCCTTTACCAGGATAACCACGGGACTTTATGGATCGGCACTGACGGCGGGGGTTTAATGCGGCTTGTCGATTCCACCATGTCGACATATACTTTCCACCAGGGCCTCACCAGCAATACTATCCTCACCCTCACCGGGGACCCATCGGGCAACTTATGGATCGGTACAAATAACGGCCTCAACCGGATGAAAGACGGGAAAATACTCGCGTTTACCGATACAAGAAAACTAAATGGAAATATTATTTCAGCTCTCTGCTATTCCAAGTCAAAAGTATTATGGATCGGCGATTCTTCCGGCCAACTCCATATCCTTCGCATCCCTACCCCGGGTAAGCCACCCTCCATTGCATCTATCCCCACAGCCCCCACCATCGACAGCGCCATTACATCGCTCCATGAAGACACCCGCGGAACACTCTGGATCGGCACCGAACGAGGACTCTTTAACCTGGAACCACCCGGCTCGATCGCCAATTCCCCTACCCCCATCACCGCTTACCTCCCAGGAAAGTCGATAAGAACCATGACTGCGGACTCCGATGCCAATTTATGGATTGGAACCGACGGCGACGGTCTATACCGAAAACCCAAAAACTCGACATCCTTCATTCGCCTGCCTGCCGGCGAGGGATTGCCGGACGACTTCATATATTCATTAATGCTAGACCGCGAAGGAAACCTCTGGGCCGGGACTTTCACCGCAGGACTCCTTCGATTTAAAAAAAGCAAAATCCGGACCATTACCTATGCCGACGGACTGCCGGATGAAAAAATCACCGCCATCATCCAGGACCATGCCAACTTTATCTGGGCCGGAACTTATCGAAAAGGCTTGTGTAAAATCGACCCGAATACTTTAAAAGTAACCCGCATATTTTCCACATCCGACGGACTTTCCTCCAATAAAATTACGGCCCTTTCACCGGGCCAAAATAACATACTCTGGATTGGAACATCAGCCGGACTAAACCGGTTAAACCTCTCGCCCCCATCACCCAAAATCGACTCATATTCCCCACCCCACCCTCTCCCCTCTAAAGACATCACCGCCATATACCACGACCGCTCCGGGACGCTCCGGATCGGAACCGATAAAGGCCTGTATTTTGAAAATCAATCCATCCCCGGGTTACCCGCTGCTCCGATCAATTTTATAAGCGAAGATTCCCGCGGCAGGATCATCATCGGCACTCCAAACGGGCTTTTTTTCCTCCAAGACCGACGGTTTCAAAAATACACAGCCCTGATCGATGAGAATATATTGACTTTCTACGAAAACAAATCGGGTGAAATGTTCATAGGCACAAGCGGAAGGGGTTTGGCTCGCTTCAAACCGGGTATTAAAAACTCCGCCCTTATCCCCTTTTCCACGTTGAACGGAGCCCCGGACAACTATATCTTTAGTATATCGGAAGATCCTTCCGGCAATTTGTGGATGAGTTCCTTCAAGGGAATTTTTCGCATATCCCCCGATTTTTCTTCCCTGGCTTTTTTCGATGAAGAAGAAGGGATGAAAAGCAGGGAGTGTACTTCCAGGTACAGGCCCCCCGCTTTTATCAGCCCGGGAGGTATTTTATATGTCTCAACGACCAAAGGCATTGCCATCATCGATACCATGTCTCCCCAACTTCTCCGCAATCCTATTCCTCCATCTGTATTTATCGAAAATATCATCGCCGACAATCGATCGCTTATAAATTCGCCTTCCACCACGCTCACCCACTCCGTCCACTTGGTGGAGTTTTATTTCTCGGCTTTGAGTTTTACTTCGCCGGGAAAAGCTCTAATCCGTTACAAACTCGACGGTTTTGATAAACAGTGGCAAGAAGTTTCTCACCAGCAAAAACGCATGGCTTTCTATGTGAATCTCCCTTACGGCGATTATTGTTTCCATGTTATTGCCCGCAACCCGGAAGGAACCTGGAATCGAGAAGGAGCCCGCTTTAAATTCCACATCGAAGCCCCTCTTTTTCAACGCCCCGCTTTCTATTTCTTCCTGGCGGTCATATTGGGCTCCCTCGGTGCCATCACACTATGGTTTTTTATCAAATTGAAAAACAAGAAAAAACAAACCGGCGATGAACCCACCATCGAAAACGAAAAAGAAACCGTTGAAACCAAAGAAAAATACAAGACATCGGCCCTACTCCCCGAAACCATCGACCAGGTCCTCCCACGATTGACCCGGTTGATGGAAAAAGAAAAAGTCTACCTTGAACCCGATCTCAATTTGAAAAAACTGTCGGAACGCATCCACATCCACTATAATCACCTTTCACAGATCATCAACGAACGCATCGGGAAGAGTTTCAACGATTATATCAATTATTACCGGATCGAAGAAGCCAAGAAAAGACTCTCAAACCCTGCCGAAGATCACAAAACCGTTCTTGAAATCGCTTATGATACCGGTTTCTATTCCAAATCCGTGTTTAATACTGCCTTTAAAAAATTTACCGGTATGACTCCTTCCGATTTCAGGAAAAAAAAGAAAAGTTAAAAAAATTTTTTCTCTCTCCAGCCTTGACGAATTATTATTTTTCAACCATAATATAGAGTCACCGATTGTGGATATTTGAATAGGAAAAGGGTTAAACCCAGCAAGATTTAGGAGATACGTTATGGTTTTCAAAAGTAGTAAAAAAGAAGATAAAAAAAGCGAGGATACGTATATCGTTTCAACTGAAAAAACCGTCGAAGAAGAAACGTCCAGGTCATTTATCGGTAAAACCATGAATATTGAAGCTGATATAACATCCGATGAAGATGTGACGGTCGAAGGAAAAGTAACCGGCAATATTTCCATTAGTAAAACGTTGACTATCGGGAAAAACGGCAGCGTAAAGGCAGACATTAACGCTTCTGTGGTACGCATTATCGGTGAAGCCAGGGGCAATATTACCGCATCGAAAAAAGTTGAAATCCTTTCACAAGGTCGTTTTACAGGCAATATTCAATCCCAAAAACTGGTTATTGCCGACGGTGCCATTCTAAACGGGACGATTAATCAAAGCGATGCAGGTTCATAAATCCATAAATAAAGCATTACCCATATAAAAAACAGAGGTGTTCAATGAAAAAATTAATACTGTTTTCGATTTTAATATTCGGGATCGGATTCATTTCAATCGTGGGGCAGCAAACCGAGCAGCAAATCACGGTAAAAGATGAAGAGCCCCAAATCCTGGCTATCCGGGAATTCACCGGACCTTATGATACCATGACCCAAAAAATCATGGAATATGTCCAGGTTTTTTTCGAACAAGGATTAACTCCCAGCGGGCCCTTATATTCAGTTTATTATAATAGCCCTTCCGATGTTAAACCCGAAGAATTGAAATGGGCATGCGGTTTCGCTGTCACCAAGAGCTCGGAAGTCAAAGAACCGTTGATAAAAAAAGAAATCAACCTTAAAAGTGTTATAACTTACCTTCATATCGGGTCTTATGATAAGTTCCCGGAAGTATATGAAAAGCTGATGAAATACGCCGCGGATAATGGGTATAAAATCATTTTCCCGACTTATGAACGTTATTTTAACAGTCCCATGGACACAAAACCCGAAGAGTTAAGAACGGAAATTTTAATTCCTGTTGAAAAAAAATAACCCAAAGAAATTGGAGAACCAATCATCATAATGGAGGATCAACCCATGGCAGAGAGTGTATATTCGCGGGCTGGAGTCGATATCGATAAAGGAACCGAAGCGGTCACCCGGATCAAAGAAATGGTTAAACGGCTCGGTGTCAATGAAATAGGAAAATTCAGCGGTTTTTTTCCCCTGAAAGAAGAGATGAAAAAACCCGTGTTGGTTTCTTCTGCAGACGGTGTAGGAACCAAATTAAAAATCGCCTTCATGATGAATAAGCACGATACGGTTGGGAAATGCCTGGTCAATCACTGTGTCAACGATATCCTGGTGTATGGTGCCAAGCCCCTTTTTTTCCTGGACTATTTCGCTGCCGGGAAACTGGAACCGGAGGTTGTTTCTTCTATTGTATCCGGAATACTGGATGGCTGCCTGGAAAACAACTTCGTACTCCTGGGCGGCGAGACTGCTGAAATGCCGGGTTTCTATCGCGATAACGAGTACGATGTAGCCGGTTTCATTGTCGGTATTATCGACCAGGACAAAATCGTGGATGGGAAAAATATCCGGGCCGGTGACCTGGTTATCGGTCTTCCTTCTACCGGTCTCCATACTAACGGGTATTCCCTTGCCAGGTACATCCTCTTCGATCAGCTCAAATTAACCGTAGATTCCATGGTCGAGGGTATCCCCCGTCCCATTGGCGAAGAGCTTTTGAACGTTCACCGATCTTACCTGAAACCCGTTATGGAATTAATGAAAAATAACCTCATTAAAGGCATGGCTCATATCACCGGCGGCGGTTTCCTCGACAATATCCCCCGCATCCTGCCGGGTAACGTCTCCGTTCAAATCGAGCGTGTCTGGCCTGTACCCGGGATTTTCAATTTCCTCTGCGACCGTGGGAATGTCGGTTTCGACGAACGGTTCCGTGTCTTCAATATGGGAATCGGTATGGTACTTTTCATCGATAAAAACAATCTCTCCAGGGTTGAATCTACTCTTAACGACCTCGGCGAAGTGTACTACTTAATGGGCCAGGCCATCGATAAAAAAAATGATCGCCGCATCATCATTAATCATTGAGCCCGATTCGTCACCGGTTTTGTCAGAACCTTTTTATAAACCATCACGGATTGATTTTTTAATATAGTATAACAAAAGTTTTTGGCCCACCTTTTTACAAAAAGGTGGGTCGTCGAAGACAAGATTAATGAATCGCTTTGATTTTATCGATTAAAGACCAGGCATTGGGTGCGTAGGGGCTATATGTATCTGCCGCCAGGTTCTGCAATTCTTCCAGGGCCCGGTCGACTTCGTTTAATCGAAGTAGGCCGATGGCGTGGTAATAAATTGCTTCATCATAATATGATGGGTTCATGGCGTCGATTATTTTTTCGAATTCCGTCACCGCACCGGATGGCTGATCGCACAATAAATAACAAATTCCTTTAAAAAAAATCGTCCGTGGGTTTCCCGGCTTATTTTGTATGGTTTCCAGTATTTCCAGTGCCTTCCGGTATTCTTTTTTATTGTAAAAAACCATTGCTTCTTCAAACGCCGCATGGTTTTTTTCCGTGCTGTTTCGCATTTCGCTTTTCATATAAACCGGGGGATTAAACGTCGAAATTTCGATGAGGTTCTTCCGATACCCGGCTTGCCGCAGTACAAAGAATGAAGCCACCAGTGCGATTACTACAAGGGCTGCTGCCAGCGACGGTTTCCAGGAAACGCCCCACTGCTGCATCCAATTTTTAAATTCCCGGGTTTGTGTATTCAATCTCAGTTTGGCTTTCGCGCCCCGTTCCACTTCTCTTTCCGGTTCGGCTTGTGTGGTTTCGTCGACTTCGATCTTGACTTCTTTCGAGTAAAGACGTTCGACTGCTTTCAAATATGTAAAGCACCCCTCGCATGAAAAATAATGAAGTTCGAATTTCTCTTGTTTTTTTCCCGGGAGTCTTCCCAAAAAATAATCATCGACCATATGAGAAAATTTTTTGCACGTCCGACTCGTCTTTTTATTTTTCATCCGAACCTCTAGTGGAAATATACATCTTTGAGTTTCAAAATCTCATCTTTTAACCGCTTTAAAGCCCGTTCTTTTCGTACGCTGACATAATGCCGCGATTTTCCTATTATTCCGGCTACTTCGCCTATATCTTTCTCGTTCAGGTAGAATTCCTTGATGATCACGCGGTCTATTCCCGGTAGTTTTTTTTCGATTACGTCCCGGACTATCTCCGCCATCTTTTCGTTCTCTAAGCGGTTATCTTCTTCCAGTACATATGAAAGCCGGAATTGTGTTTCTCCTTTTTCCCGGATTTTTTCGTTTCGTTTTTTTTTGTAAAAAAAAGTAAACATAACCCGCTTGGCGATGCCAAACATAAATGGTCCGATCAAGCCATCATCCTTCAATTTTTCTTTTTCTACCACTTCGAAAAAGGAGGCTAAAACCTCATGAACCAGGTCCTCATAGCTTTCTTCTCCCTTGATGCGGTTCCTGAAATAAACGAACAGCCGGGCGGCGTATGTTTGCACCACTTCGTCTTGGGCAGCTTTTTCTTTGGCTTTTAACCGGTCAACCAAATCGTTATTCGTTTTCATATCCTGTTTAAAACCGCCTTTTTCTCCCGGTTCCGGTCTATTTAACTCAGTTCCGCCATAAAAAACGGCGAATTTTGACCCGATCCCGTGGATTATAATCTTTCGTTTCCGGAGTTTTAAGTTTTCTTTATAATATATTAAGAATTAAAATGCAAGGGGGAAAATTTTTTTCTTGAAAAGAGTGTAAACCTTTTTTAAAATGACACCGTTATGAAGTTGTAATAAAAAACACGGAGTTGAAAAATGATTAAGAAAATATTTTATACAGCGGCTGTTTTTTTTCTGACCGCACCGGTCACCGTTCAAAATAGGTTTGGAATAACCCGGTGACAACCCGATGGTATAAATTATAACCCGGAAAATGAAACAAATCGTGGAGAAGACCAATGAGCAACTTTTACTTGAAGCAGAACTCATCCGCCTGGCAAAAGCAGGAAACCGCCACACCTTTTCACAACTTATTATCATCTACCAAAAGGATGTTTTCCGCCTCGCCTACGGTTTTTTCCATAACAGGGATGACGCCATGGAAATCGTTCAAGAAACTTTTTTAAAAGTTTACAGGAAATTGGACCACTACAACGAAAGCGACCCACAGGCCCAGTTCGGTAAATGGGTCTACCGCATGGCTTATAACCTCTGCATCGATTTCTACCGGAAATATAAAAAAAACAAAGCTGAACTGAAAGACATTTATAAACACCATGAAGAACGACAAAGCAAAACCTTAAACCCGGAAAGTTTCATGGAACAAGAAAATTTTCATCACTCCCTGGAAGAATCCATGACACGCCTTCCCAAACGCCAAAAAACCGTTTTTACCCTCCGGCACTACAGCGGGTTAAAACATGAAGAAATATCCGGCGTTTTAAATATATCGGTCGGAACCATCAAAACCCTTTATCACCGGGCTATTAAAAATTTAAAAAAACAAATGGCGGAGTAATCCCATGAAAACAAAAACCGTTCCATTCAAAAAAACGTCATGCCACATGGAGCCTTTAATTACAGATTTTGCCGAAAACAACCTGCCTGCCGCAGGTATTAAAAAACTGGAGAATCATGTTGAAATAGAAAAGTGCCCCACCTGCCGCGACCAATACCTCATGATCCGGGAACTCAATCGACATGCCCTCGAATTCGAAAAAGAATGCTCAGACATCATGAGCACCATCGACTGGGAAGACAACGCCTATACTATCGCCAACCGCTTACCCATCAAAGAACCGAAACCATTCCTCCAGTTCCTTCACTTCCCCATTCCCTGGCTTAAATCCCCGGTTCCCGCCCTTATCGTTGTTTTTTTATTGGGGATCGGCCTCGGCTACTTCCTATTCCATTCCGACTCCCACCCCACGCTTCCTACCCTACACGAAACCTCCCCCGTTAATTCCCTGGATCGCATCGAGCAAACTCTCGCCCGGAAAGAAGTGACCGGCTATTTTCAACAAACCCAATTGGTTCTCTCCGATATGATGAAACAATGTGAAATGGACGGTTCTTTTTCTTTAAAAAATCCTGTCGACCTCCAAAGAGTTCGAACCCTCCTGGATAAAGGACGCTACTTTAACCAAAATTTAAACGACCCCCAACTTCTCGGCAGCAAACTGCTCCTGGAAAAAATCGAATGGCTCCTCTATGAAATTCTAATACTGGAGACCGATAAAGAAAATTCCTGCCGCCAATTGGAAATACTTCAACAGGTTATCCGACAGGAGAATCTCCTCCTCAAAATCCGGCTGGCAGAAAAAGAATTATCCCTTAGCGAGGTGTAATATGTGTAAAACGAAAAAAAATTATAAATACATTATTATCATCCTTTTCTCCTTCTTCCTCTCCGGCACCGCAATCCACCCGGAAACCGACAAAGACATTTTCGATAAAACCCGCCTGGCTCTCTTCGACCGCCAGTGGGACAAGGCACTCACCGAAATAGAACGCCTTGAAAAACTCTTCCCCAACAGCTCTTATAAAGAACAACTGCTGTTCTATAAAGGTAAATGCTGGGAAGAGAAAAAAAACCCGGGAAAAGCACTGGAATCCTATTCCGCTTTTATGACACTATCCACCAACGACAGCCTCAAAGAAGAAGCCGCCCGCTCCGTCATCGATTTGAACTTCGACCTCTACCAAACCAAAAACCAACGAAATTACCTAAACCCCATCATCCGATTTTTAAAAAGCAACCGCCTCGCCATTCAATATTATGCCGCTTTCAAACTGAGTTATATCAAAAATAAACCCGACGCCGAATTGGCTGTCCCTGTCCTCAAAAAAATCACCGCCGCCGAAAAAGACGACGAGCTGGTGGAACGCGCCAAAATCGCTTTAATGCGCATCGATCCCAAACTGATTAAAAATATCTCCTCCTCCAAAAGCCTTGAAAATCGCATGCTGGCCATCCAGGTTTATGAAAAAAAATCCAGGCGCACATCCTTTACTCTAAGAATCCCTTTTGCTTTCGCCCGCCTCGCCCTCCAATCCATCCCGGAAAAAGAACGCGGCATCCTGGCAAAAGAAGGTTACAATATAGACCAAATCCTGGATACCCTCACCAGGAATCCGGAAATTATCAGCATCGATGCCGAAGATATCCGGATCAAAATCTGGATCGAATAATGAAAACTATAAAATAAAAAACGTACGAAGTATTAAACCTTCGTGTCGATAAAAAATAAAAAAAAATCTCAAATGGAGGAAAAAATGAGAAAAAATATCTTGTTTGTTTCACTAATCGCCGTGTCGCTGGTCATCGGGGCGTTCCTGGTTTTCGGAAGCTCTGCCGAAGATTATAAGGTCATTAAAAAAGCTGTTGAAAAACAGGAAGGCAATTCTTCCGGTACCGCGATGTTTCGCATCGAAGTGACGGATAAAAAGACCAACAAAACCGAAGTTAAAATCAAAATCCCCCTCTCTTTAATCGAATTGCTCGCAGACTCCCAGGAAGACTTGATCGAAAAATCCACGGCTAAATGCAAAGTGGATTTGAAAAAAATCATCGCTGAGCTGAAAAAAGCCGGTCCAACTACTTTAATCGAAGTAGACAGCGAAGACGACCTTGTAAAAATTTGGATCGAATAACCACGCTGTCCCATGTATCTTCACCCGGTGTCCATTCCCTACATCAAACCGACAACCTTTAACATGGGGAACCGGGTTTAAGAGATTCGAAACAGTGAAGGAGGGGCCGCGAGGTCAAAGAAACTTTTGGGAAAAACTTTAAACCTCGCAGCCCCCTCCCGGGTTTTTTGTTACTTATATTGTATCTCATCAGGTCTATTTTTGTCAACCACACGTCGTGTGATACCGTGTATTACCCTGGTTCACCGGCAGTTTTGTCTTGCCCTTCCTTAGATACCGGTTGTTAATTTTGTACCGGGACCCCCTGCCCACAAAAACAAGGTATATCGTTATATATCGTTATACACAACTATTGACGATTACTCCGAATATCCATAATGTCGGTGTATAAAATGGAAAAAAATATGTCACCGGGCCGGCATAGGATTTAAATTAAATTAGAAATTTTAAAAACGAAATTCGACACCCCGCGGGATATCCTTCATATAACCGGCAATAGTAAACAATTCGGAGTTCATTTGAACATATTCCGCATAAGCGGAGTACGGGTTGATATAGTTTTCGACCACAATTTTTGCCAATTCCTTCATACTGCTGCTAAACACCGGGACATTAATCGATATTTTCCGCGTATCCCGGTTAAAAAAAATAGCCCCCTTGCCCAGGAGGAAATTTAACTGGACAACCGCCGCTTTATCCTGTTTACCCTGGGAAATAACCCGCAATTGGTTCAACAGCTTAAGAAGATGAGCCGAATAGATGCTTGATTCTTTATCGTGAGGTATCAAGCCTTTGGCGATCAATATAGGAGTGGCATACATGGAAAAAACATCGGCCTTTAACTCTTCGATAAAGGTGAAAGTATCCCGCGTCAAAACCTCGGAAATAAAAAGTTTACCGATGACTATCGAATGGGGGTGAACGACGGGCCCTAAATGATGAACGATTCGATGCAATACGATGTTGGATAAATAGGAATCGGGGTCCGCATCCTCGGAAGCCAAAAGCTTCTGTTGGATGGGCTTGAGAATACAATTAAAATAAGCATCGGTGACGTTTTTAAAGATGACTATTTTAAACCGCGGATCGGAAACCGGCTGCAAATAGTGTATCCCGGGCGTCGGGTATACCAGCGTATAACGACCCGACACAGACGAATACGCCAACCGGGCAATCTTTATTTGAGGCGACCTGGACGTATATGTTATACCGGTTGAGGCCATCGGCGGCAATTCTTCCTTGATACGGTTGAAACTCCGCATATACTCTTCATATTTCCAGGTCTCTCGTTCATCGTTGATATATATATATGTATCGAAAAGCCGGGCATCCGGCGATCCCTTTAATGCCGCCCCCTGTTCCTCGGTAAGCTTTTTAAAATCGATCCGCTTCCAGTTCACCGGGAGATAAATACTCAACAGGAAAATGCGTTGAAAATACGGCTCATTGGGTACAAAAAGAACCTCGGTTTTGTTTCCTTCCAAACTATACCACTCGGGGGCCGCCGAATAAAATGAATCCCGCATTACTCCCATGGAAAGCCCGGTTAGATATTTTTGATAACATTCGTTGGATTCGATTTTCGCCACCTGGAGAAGTAATTCGGAAATATTCTTTTTAATCTCCGGGGAATACGGTTTTAGAAAATTAACCGTGTTGAATTCCTTCATCCGGTCGGCAATAGCGGCATAATAACTCAATTGCTTCACGGTTATATCGTCGAGATTTTCGATTTCTTTGGCCAGGGGCTGCAATTGGATAACCGTTGTCACGGGACCCCGGTATGCCGGTTTTTCTTTTGAAACCTGGGTGAAAACCTGGGTTTGAAATACCGGGGCTACCGCAAAAACAACGAGTAAAACAACTATTAAAACCGTACTGTTCAATTTATTTATATTCATCAGTCAATCCTTTTTAAAAAAATTCGAATTTCGATAATATTTTATAAGATCATCCAGGTGCATTTTTAATCCCGCAGTTGAAGGTATTGCCACCAACAGCCCCCAAAAACCGAAGATACTGCCGAAAAAAATAATAGCGATGAGTACCCACACGAAATGCAAACCCACTTCCTTTCCAACGATCTTGGGATATAAAAACCAATTTTCACTCCCTTTCACAGCGGCAAACACAAGAACTACCAATAACAATTTTTCTATGGACTGGAAATGGGCGAAGGCAATAATGAGCGACAAAACAAACCCTACAATAGTCCCCATATACGGGACAAAATCGCCGATGCCGGATATAATACCGATAAGGAAGGAAAAAGGCATGTTAATAAGACTAAGCCCGATAGAATAAAGAGTGGCCAGGATTACAACTACAATAGCTTGCCCCCGGATAAAGGATGAAAGAATTTTATCCATTCCTTCCATGTGCTTGATTACAGGCTCCTTGTAACGGGTGGGAATGAGGTTGAAAAAAGCACGCTGGATTTTTTTTATATCCTTGAGAAAATAATAAGCAATCAGCGGGACAAATACCATAAACAAGATGAAAAGAAACAAATTATAAAGACTGGAAAACGCAGCTTCCACGATCTCGTTTAAGTGGCTGAGCCGGTCCCGGAAAATTTCTTCGAATTTATCCATTAAATCGATTTTCCCAACATATTCGGAAAAATTTTTATTGATGAAATTGTTGACGAGTTTCATCTTCTGCGAAAAGTCTTTGAGTGTTTCCGGGAACCGGGTGGCAGCCTGGTGGATTTCATGGGTAAAGTAGGGAAGTAGGTTTAAAACCAGGGAGAGGAGAAGGACCACTACGGTCAGGATGGTTAGCCCTGCAATGACTCCCCTGGACATCCTGGTTTTTTTTTCTACATAATCCACGAAGGGATTAAGCAAATAAGCGAAAATGAAAGCAAAAAAAACAGGTGCCGCCAGCACGGTAAAATAAGTCAAACTGAAGATAATAACTATTACGGACAGGGTATACCCTATCAACGCGGCTAACGGTGCAGGTATTTTTAATAATCGTTTCATTATTCGCGGCTCTTATTCGCTTTACTGGAATTCGAAATGATAGTAACCTCTTTTTCGATTTCTATTTTGCCATATCCTGCATGATTTTAACCATATTTTCCTGGGCCTTTACTACTTTAGGATCAGCCATATGGGGCATCAGCTTGGAATAAGCCTTCATCATTTTGGAGCCTATTTCGGTAAACCTGCCTTCAAATTCCTTGAATTCTTCCGGCATTTTGTCGCCTTTCATATCGAAATCCGGGTATTTGGCTTTCATTTCTTTTAGGCGCGGGATCAAACTTTTCATATCTGCGGTATACTGATCGATCGCAGCAGCAACACCGGAAGCATCCGTGGATTTTTCCAGGTTATTGATGAAGGCCTCATTAACATCGAGTAAATCGTTTAATACAGCCTTGGGTTCGCTGCTTTTACTGCTGCATGCAGCCAACGTGAAAATGACCGCCATTACGATAAAAAGTGTTAACTTCTTCATTATTCCTCCTTGTATTTCAATCCTGAAATTACATGCATATATATTATAGAAAAAAATTTATTTTATTTCTACCAGTACCCCGGACATTATGGCTTCTTTTACCTGGTGGAAAATTTTATCTTTTAATACGATTTCTTCTTCCGGCGAAACGGATTCAAATGCCTCGATGGTAGCTTGAACGGCATTTTTTACCGGGTTGGGTTCCTGGAATTCGAACAGGATCGTATAAGCGAATGCAGAAAGGGGTATTTCCTGGATTTCCAACGAACGTGCCACCAGTAAAATCGGCCAGTTATCAGGGGTTGCTTCGCCGGACAAGTTTTTCTGCCACTCTTCCGTGTTGTATTCGGCCCAATTCCATTGGGTCAGCAGGAGTTGACAACCCGGGTCCAATTGGAATTTTAATTCCATGAATCGATCCGTTTCCGGGTTTTTTTCGATAAGTTCCTTGCCAAACTCCGCAGAAATCAGTTGTTTGATGTTTAAAAACGAATGGTTGGTCTGCGCGCGATCCATTCGCCATTTTTCCAATTCGACAACGAAAACATCCTCCAGGTACTCCTTCTCTTTACTCGGAATCGACGAAGCAATTTCGTCCAGGTAGGCGATATAGGAATCGGGAAGCGTTTGAGGGACGTTAATATCGAAGGGGTGTCGAATGAGAAACGATTCGAGCTGTTCAGGGATAACTCTTTCAGAAATAAAAACAGATCGCGGGAAAACTTTTTTAAGCATTATCTGCTGCGCCCGGTTCATCGATATGCCGATGTAGGGATATGCGGAAAGGTCCGTATGTGTATCGCACACGTCTTCTACTTCGGGAATCAAAACAGAGGGAACGTTAAGAGGATCCAATACGCGCAAATAAAAATAACCGACACCGGCATTACCCATAAACAAACTGGTATCTTGCTGGTTGGGACCCGCGGTGCTGAAACCGGAAACATAGTACCGATTCTTTTCATAGCTATCCAAACCGCGCAAGGCCACTTTAATAGACAATTCAAGGTATTGGGGATCTTTAAACAGTCGATAGGCCCTTAAAAATAAATCCGCATTGCCGCCGCTCCCGTGACAGAGGGTGAACGAACGGGGTATGTTCAGGTTGGGCAACTCGTTTAAATCCGTAGAAATGGTTTTCTCAATGGCGGTGAGGGCTTCCTGTCGGTAGAGTTCATTATTTAAAACCTGGAACGCCCGCAGCCGGGAAAGACCGATACCTGAAGCGCCATGGCACCATGCATTCATATCGCCGGTGGAGTTAAAAAACTCCATATCGTTTTCCAGGAAGGCTTTCCGGTGTTTTTCCCGGTCTTCATCGCTGTAAATCCCTTTTCGCAAGTCCGGCCAGTTTTTGAGGTCCTCTCTAAAGAAGTGGCGTTCATATCGGAAAGCTTGCTCGGCGATTTTGAAAAATGTCTCGTTCCGGAAATAACGGCCTATTTCCAGGAAAGTGAAACCGATACCGGCGGCACCGTGTGAAAAACCGCAAAGTCCGCTGGAGGAGCTTTCAGACCGATCCCAATATAAACCGCTTGGCCCGGTATGAGCCCATTCCAGGAGGTGTTGGATATACTGATCGATAACCTGGAGAATCCATGTTTCGCCGGTTACGGCATGCAAATGCACATAAGCCAAAAGCGAGCCGGAAGTCCCGTTGATTAAATCATCGACGCGCTTATACCTCAAATCGGTTATTTCCACAAGTTCTTTGGCTATGGCAAGGGCATCTTCGACATAATGTTTCTCTCCAGTTTCGCGTGAGAATCGATTCATTCTCAGTAATGAGTAAGGAACTCCCATCCGGCCGGTTATCAATGCAGGATAATCGGAAGGTTTCGTCTTACAGTAGTCGGTGACCCATTTCATCCCTTCTACCGCCGCTTCGAGGTATTCCTGGGAATTGGTTTTGCGGTACAATTCCAGGAAAAATAAAACGATCCCGGACACCCCTGAATAAATCCCTTCGGCTTTGTGAAAGGTAATAGCCCGGTTTAGGTCCATCGACATGGTATCCCAGCTCATCCCGACAGGTTCGCGTTGAGCTTTAGATAAAAGTTCGCCGCCGATTCGTTCGGCTTCCTGCATTATTCTTTTCTCTTGATCCATATTTACTCCTTTATATTAAATTCCTCATTTCATTTCTTTTTTCATCTTCGTCGGTATTGTTTTTATTCTTATTGGGGCCTGTTTCCGGGGTTAATACCTTCAATGGCGGTTAAACTCTCTTTAACCAGGTATCCGAGGAATGCTTCGTCCCGGTTTAGTATCCCGAGGCGGTTATTGGTCATATGAACATAGCTTTCGAAGACACTCCATAATTGACGGCGGTGTTCGGGGATTTTACCGGTGGAACGGATTTTATACCAGGACGGTGTAATCAATTGCCCCCTGTTTTGGATTTCCAGGAGCGATGCGAGGAGTACCCGGTTTTCTCTTATCCAGCGGTTCAGCCATTCTTGTTCGAATTCGACATTTTCGACAAAAGCATTCCATAACATTTCATGGTAGGGTACAAGGACAGGCCGTTGTTTTTCGAAATTTTCCTTGAAAGCTTTCCATGTCGATTCCTGGCGTGTGGATAATTCTTCCGGCGGCATGCTCTCATAGTATCCGTAAGATCTGGCAAACCACATGTAAGAGATTTCGGTATAAAATGCCGTGGTTTCAGCCAGGTCCATGCCTACGGCATGGGCAAAGCCCAGGTGCATCTGGATGGCAGCCCCCATGGCCCGTTCGTATTCCCATTTCTCGCTTTCACCGATAATGGCCAGTACAGCATCGGAGGATTCCATGAAATGTTTTTCGGCTTCCTGGATGGCATGGGGTCCCCCATAGCGTTCGGTTTCCGGTTCGTAAGGGATATATTGGATGGTATTATTGGGAAACCACTGCTGGTCGGGGGGTAAATTCTTGATATACTCCGAGTCTTCGCGGTGGGAGGGATGGTCTTTAAAGTAGGTTAGAAAATGGGATTCCAATAAAGGTTTGATCTCTTTGTCCATGCGGAGGGGGTCTCCTTTGAAACGGAGGCGGATGTGGGGTCCCCGTTCCCAATACCGGATGAAAAAGTACCGGTCTGCCAGCTTTTTCTCCAGGATGGAACAAACGAAGGGTTGTACGGCTTGAATCAAAAACTTTTCCCAGGGTTCTTCATAGTATAAGAAAGCGGCGAGCCAGGTATTGTCGATTTCGTTTTCGCTCATTTGTTTTCTCCGGGAATAGCGGTGAGGGGGGTCGTTTCACCGGTGTACCACTGGACTGTAAATTCGGTAATGTGTTTGCTGTCCCCGAGAGTGAGGAGGTGATTTGAATCCGGCAGCATTTCCACTATTTTCAAACTGTATTGAACCCGTTTGATGAGTCTCTCGAACAGGTCTACCAGGAATGGATTTTTAAAAGAAATATATTGGGGTTTATAATCGTCGCGCGTGGGGGTTTGTTTGGATTTGGGTTTTATATTTCCCGGGCCCATGGTTAGCCGGTCTACCACATGAACAAACACCTCTTCGGGGATGTGCAAATCCATCCTCCAGGTATTGACCCGTTCCAGGTATGCCCAATCGGTTTCGTTGGGGAGGCGGAAAGGTAATTGATCGACGGGTATTGTCCATGATTTTCGTTTGAGAATGATCCTTCCTTCATAAACCACCCGGGGGGATACGACGATTTCGGGTTTCTCCCTGGAAGGATTTGACGGTTGTTGGCCCAATGAAGCAGCCAGGCTGGATATGGGAACCCAGTAGAGGTACTCGGCGATGGTGAATTTTTCGAGGAGTTGAAACAATTGGGACCGGCCTTTATGGCCCTGGAATCCCAGGTCGTTGACATACACGCGTCGGCGTGTGGGAATATGAATCAATTGCACCCGGTTCCGGGAGGGAGCCAGGCTGACTTCCAGTTCGGTAATCGGGATTTGTCGGTTAGGGGGCAGGGTATTGTGGCCGCCGGGGATTCGAATTTCAAAGGGAAGAAGGGGGGGGTGCAGGTTGGCGTTAAAATAAGATGCATCTGTGTCTTCCACCAGCATGATATCGTTTTGTAAGGTTTCGTTCCAAACTCGCATGTCTTCGGTGACAGCGGGGTCTACGATATGTAAGAAGCGGCTGAACAGCTTCCCGAAACCGGGAAAAGCCGAGTTGATGGCTCCCATTAATCGGTTTTCGCCTTTATCGTTTTTCTCCAAATAAAATTGGATGAAGCTGCCGTAGGAGCATTCGGTTTCAAGCTGTGGAATGGTGAAGCCGGATTCTTTCCATGTGGTTTCCACCTGGGAAAAGCGGATGGGAACCTGGTCGGGGTTGGGGGTTATTTCGCTTTCCAAAAGGGTTTTGAACCGGTCCAGCCAGGTTTTGTTTCTATCCTGGCGTTCTTTGGTTAAAGGAATCGCAAAGCGTGCAGCTTTTTCTTCCATTTCTTTCAATTCTTTTTCTTCGATTTGTTCACCGGCGCTCCGGCGGTTTTGAAGTGCTTCCTTCTTGTTTTGGAATTCCGATTCGGGTTTTTTATATTCACGGTAGTATTCTTCATAAAAAGTCATTAAGGGAACGGAAGCTTCTTCCCCGTATTTTTGGGTAAAATAGTATTTCAAGCGTTCTTGTTCTTCCAGGGATCCTTCGTAGTGTCGCATATGCTGGAGTAACCGATGGAGTATTCCCAGGAATTCATAGAGTTTCGGTTCGTCTATGCAGGGTAGGAGGTCCAGGGTTGTGTCTTCATAAAACATCTGTTCCGGTTTGAAGTAGAACCGGGTGCTGGATTGGTGTTTGAAAACTTCTTCTTCCTGGTTGGAGGGAGTTTCTTCGTTTTCGTCACCTTCGGAGGGAGTTTCTTTTTCCTTCTCCTTTTCTTTTTCTTTTTCTTTCTCTTTCTCTTTTTCCTGTTCTTCTTTTTTTGTTTCTTTTTGTTTTTTTATAACTTCTTCCGGGGTTTTTCGTTCGTCTTCGGGTAGGCCGGCGGCTTCATGCAGTTTCATGCAGACTGCCCGGAATTGAGAGAAGGCTTCGTCCAGGATGGTATTTCTTTCTTTGCAGGATGCCTCGCCGTATTGGACGGATAATTCCCGTATTTGGGCCAGGACTTGTATCAATTCGTGGAGTAAGGGGTCTTTTGCACCTCTTGCCAGGATATCTTCCAGTACTTTTCGTAATTTTATATCCCAGTCGGGGTCTATGCCGGAAACGCCGATATTATATTCCAGGAAGCCATAATCGAGTAGTTGAATAATGTATGCTTCCAGTTCTTCGGGGGCTGCTTCGATGTATTCGTCCCGGATGATTTTTTGGATTAATTCGTACATGGTGGCGCCTTCGATTTTTTCCGATGTCAAATACCGGAAAACTTCCAGGACGGGGTTTTCGGGGATTCGTTGAAATGCTTCGATGTTATTATTATTAGTAAGATAGAGGTAGTAATCCTGGCCTTGTTTTAAAGTGGGGTTGGGGCGAATAGAAAAATGTCGGAAAATGGAGGGGCTTTTGCATAATAAAACGCTCAAATAGCTGTATAAAAAGTTATTTAACCGGATGTGGAAAATGACGCGGTTTTTTTTGTATTCCGGCACCCATAAAAAGGGGCGGTCCTCGATCGGTTTTTCATTGTCTTTTGTCGGCGAGCATAAGCGGCCCAATACAAGGTTGGTAAATGTACTGAACGGGGAGGTTTTGCCATACATCCGGGAAATATATTTAATTAAGCCTCTTTCGGTTTGAAAATCTTTTTTATGTGTTGGGGTTTCTTTTTCCAGGTATACGGGTATGCGGTTGAGTAGTGATTGGCTGGACAGCAGTAAGCCTTTTTGAAGAATTTCGTCTGCTGTAAGGAGGTGAAGGTTTTTCCTGGCATCGGACATTTCCCGGTTGAAAGCCAACTCGCCGTCGATGTTCAATTGGTGGAGGTCATCGAGAGTTTGCAAATAAGAAGCAATTCGCTCGTAAAGGTTGGCGGGCACGTGGGTTTGAAGTTCGGATATAATGGTAGGTGAAACTTTTCTGCGGTTATAAATGTCCCGGCGAACGCCGATCAGTAAGTTTCGAATATGTTGGTCTTGTTGGGGGGCGATGCATTCGTATAATTGGGCGCTAATTTTTTCTTTCAGTACGTTTGAAAGGTGTTTTTGGCGGTAAATCCGGTTTACGCAGTCGAAAGATTGTTTAAGTTCGAGGTCTTGTAATTTTTCGAAGCCTCCGCCGCTGACTCTGAGTAGAATATGAGGAAACAATCGTATTGGTTTATCCATGTTTTATCCCTTCCCCACGCGGTGGGGTTTTAATGTAGAACCGTTAGGTATTGCGATATTCGGGGTATTGTCTGACTCCATTAATATTCCCTTTAACAAAAGTTTTTGGGGGTCCAGGGCCCTTTTTACAAAAAGGGTCCTGGCCGCCGGAGGCGTATAAAAATTCAAAATTATTTTTTGTAAGGGTTTCACTGGGTTATTCTCTCTCGCCGCGTTGAATTAGTTCTTGTCGTGCGGTTTCGCGGATATCTGGGAAATCCAGGGTAGTAAGTGCGCGGAGGTCGTCGGGTTCGATTTCACTGGGGATGGAGTTGATGACCTGGCGGAGAGCGTTGGTGGCGTGGTTAGTTAAGTCTTCATCTTCGGTGAGGGCGAGTAGGGGTTTGATGACGTTTTGGTGAGTAATTTTTCCCAGGGTATCTACAGCGGTTTTTCTATGGGATAGGGGGGTTCCGTCGGAGTCTGCGGCGATTTGTTTGAGGGGTTCGATGGCGATTTCGCCCATTTGGGCCAGGAGTTCTTGGGTGATGGGGCGGTGGTGGTCGGAGTGGAGGAAGTCGGTGAGGGTTTCGGCGGTGGTGGAGTCTTGTGAGTTGACCAATACTTTATTATTTTTAATAATTTCGAGGCTTTTTAGAATTTTGTCGGGGTTGGGGTCGGATTTTAAATGTGTTAGGATGGGTATAAGGGCTTTTTCGCCGTATTGGGCGGCTTCTTCGTATTTGCCTTCGGAGACAGCCAGGAGGATGTGGTGTAGGTCGAGGGAGGGTTTCCAGTCGATGTGTCGGAGGGCGTTGGCAGCGGTCCTGGAGATATTTTCGTTTTTATTTGCCAGGGCAGTGATGAGGGTTTCTTCGATCCTGGGAGAGAGCATCCATTGGGGGTCGATTTTTTTAAAAGCATCGGAGAGGGAGGAGTTGGGTGAGTCGGTGAGTTTGTCGAGGGTTTTTTCCAGGAGTTTTGAAGCATCCGGGAAGCCTCTTTTTTCGAGGGCATGGACGGTGATGAAGGGGAGGAATAGTTCCCGGTTTTTTAAAGCGGTTTCCAGGTGGGGAGCTGCGCGTTTATCCCCGATATTTCCGAGAGCGTGGGCGGCTGATTCGCGTACCTGGGGGTCTTTATCCGAGAGGGTTTTGATGAGGGGTTCCAGGGCATTGTTGGTTTTAAGGTTTCCGAGGCCGTCGGCGGCCAGGGAGCGAATAGTTGGGGCGGGGTCGGAGAGGGCGGCGATGAGGGATGAAGAGGTTTCAGGGTCTTGAATTGCTGCGAGGGCAGCGACAGCGCTTTTGCGGATCGATTCTTTTTTATTGGTCGTATATTCGATTAGTACTGGGGTGGCTTTTTTTATTTTTTTTTCACCCAGGATGTGGAGGATATCTTCTATGATGGGTTTAGGGGATTTTTTCAGGAGGGTGAGCAGGGTTTCCGCTGCTTTTGGGTCATCGATATTCCCGATGGAAGCGACAGCTTTTTGTCGAACCGATAGTTCCGGGTCTTCCGACAGTTGGGCCAGGGGGGTAACCGCGGCGGGGTTCCCGATAAGGCCTAATGCTTCGGCGGCGGCGGCGCGTACGCCGGGGTCTTCATCTTTTAATCGTGTTGTTAAATCATCCTGGGCGCGGCTGCATTTCAGTTTGCCTAATGCTTCAGCGGCTTTCCGGCGAATTGCCGGGTCTTTGTCGTATCCCAGTGCTTTGATTAATCCGGGGGTATTTCCTTTTTGGCTTAATTTATCTACATCCGGTTGTCCGAAGAGTCCTAATAACCCCATGTTTCCTCCTTGCTGTTACCGGGTATCCCTGGGCAGCATTTTTACGCGAAAAGTAAAATTTTGAAGAGAGAGGCGTGCGGAGTCTTCTCCTCTTGTTTTGGATTCGTAATCCAGTTCGTATATCATTTTTAAAATATGTTGGAGTCGTTTATCTGAAAAAGTGCGTGCGGTGTTGATGAATTTTTGAAGGAAGTAGGGATGTTGTTCCAGGGCTTTACCGATCATTTGGGTGGGGAAGTTTTGTTTCATGAGGAATTTGGCGATATAAATTTTATTGTAGTGGGTGACCAGGGTTCCGATGATCAGAGTGGGTTTAACCCCGTTCATGAATAGGTATTTCAGAACTTTCAGGTATTTTCCCGAGTCTTCGTTTTCGATTGCGTCGGTGATGTCCCAGATGGAGTGGGCTTCGACGCCGCTGATGATTTTTTCGATATCTCCGGAGTCTATGCTTTTGTCTTCAGTATCGGCGATTTCCAGTAGGGGTAATTGGGCCAGCACAGAAATATAGTCATCTTCTTTAATTTCGATGATTTTTCCCAGGGCGTCGGCGGTGATGGCTCTGCCGTTTTCGGCCAGGTATCGTTGGATATAGTTTTTGACATCCCATTGGGACATTTTGTCCAGGTCTACGATGAAGCAGTTGGGGGAGGTCAGGTCTTTGGTTACTTTTGAAATTTTCTGGGTTTTGAGGGTTTTGAAGTCGTCTTTGATGGTATCCAGGGAGATAAAGATTACGAGGATGGTGTTGGGATTTGGTTCTTTCAAGTAGGTGGTAATGAGTCCCAGGTCGTATTTGGGTATGGATATTTTTTTTTCGTCCCGGATGGTAGCTGCGATGACTTTTCGGGAGCGGATAAAAAAGCTGGAGGCGTTGGCTTCGCTGATAATTTCTTCCCAGGAGGTATTGGGGTATTCGGAATCGAAGTAATACCTTCGGTAATTAAGGTCTCCTTTTTCTTCCAGGAAGGTTTTGCAGAAAGCTTGTATAATTTTTTCTCCGAGGAATTCATTGTACCCGTAAATAAAAGTTACGGGGAATTTACTTTTCCCCTCTTCGATTTTGTTTAGCAGCTCGAAAAAAGCGATTTCAGGCATCGGGGTTTTGTCCGGTTTTTAAAAATTTTCCAGGATTGTTGTAACCACGCTGGAAGCGAAATCGTCTGCGATTTTAATTAAAGTTTCCGTTTCCCGGGAAAAAAAATTTTCATAATTAATATCGTAGTTTTCGCTGAATGTGAGGCCTTTTCCTTCGAAGATGACTTCGTTGGTATCGATGTCCAGGAACCGGATATCGATGGTGATGGTGATGCGGTAGAGGTTGGCGGAGGAGTCTGCCCCGAAGGTGACCGGTGTGACATCGAAACGGGTTATCATGCCTTCAATGAGTGAATCCGCATTATCCGGGCGGTCTGAGAGGTCCAGGCTGCTTCGCCTGATGAATTCATCTTTGATGGCTTTGGTGATGATTTGGTCTATTTGGTCCCGGGAGGTCTTGTTTTCGAAATTCGGTATGGCTACGGTTTTAATTCGGGGAGGGATTTGGTTGCCGAAGCCGGCTAATTTGTACCCGCAGGAGTTCAGACCGATTAGCATTAACGCTGCAATTAAAAGAGTTATTTTTTTCATTTCGTCACTATACCCAACATTTATTTTTATAAAAATTGTTTTGATTCAGGATCATGTGCTGTGTCTCCTCGATGAGTTTAAAGTTGTGTTGCATCTGGTTCTATTGCACGGCTCCTCTGTGCAAATCGTTCAAAGTACTATTATACTCTATTCGGTCTTTGCATGCAATAATGCTACAGCACTAACAGCAATTCTTCTTTTGTTTTGAAATTTTTTTTGGGGAAGAGTACAGTTCATAACGATGCCTGCGGTCTCGCCCGAAAGCAATGAAATTAACCCCTGTGAGTTTTGTCAAAAAGGGGGCCACACTACGTGTGGTGGAATAAAAAGGGGACAGTCAAATAAATCTAATTATGGAAAAAAACTGCCTTTAACCGGCCATAGAAGAAAGTTTTGCTTCAATTTTATGCCTTTTTTGCAAGCGTTTAACCTTTTTTCTGTAATCGAATGCAAATTCTTAAATTTTTCTGTCCCCCATTAGAATTGAATGCAAATTCTTAAAATGATGGAGAAAATTTATTCAAATGTATGCAAATTCTTAAAATTTTGTATCCCCCATTACAACGATGAAGCTTTTTTGTTCAATTGAGAGAAAAAAAAGCCCATCGATAGCCATTTTGCGTCAAAAATGGTTTAAAACCTGAAGAGAAGAAGCCCCTCCTCGAACGCCGCATTACTCCGCTCGTTTTTAGAGACGAGAAACTTTTGAAATGAATTTTAGCTGAAAAGCCGCAATAGAATTATCAATTAACAATTATCAATTGAATAGTGCTTTCGGCACGGCAAAAAAGGGGACAGTCAAGAAACCACACGACGCATGGTAAAAAGGGGACAGTCAAGAATGTCACTAAGTTAAGACTAATATTCGAGTTAAATTCAAATCCAGGGGGCTGTAGTCGGTTTCCCCTTCCACTTCACCCCTTCGCCGGTCATCGGCTCCGGGGACCCGTCTCGCCAATTTTCGGTCCTC
>Ga0105104_10000502_pt1 | contig 30318 bp, 23 predicted proteins | sample PPLLaktember2015_3_FD_87034 | JGI IMG/M metagenome (GOLD analysis project Ga0105104, IMG submission 87034) | Freshwater sediment microbial communities from Prairie Pothole Lake near Jamestown, North Dakota, USA - PPLs Lake P7 Core (6) Depth... | ecosystem: Environmental > Aquatic > Freshwater >...
ACAGTCCATACAGGCTCTCCTTTTCCAATCTAAAGATGGCGGCAACACCTGGACACCCGTCCTGGGTCCTCTTGGAAAAGACGGTTTTGGCACAAGGATGAGTATCCACACGATCACCTTCTCGCCATCCTCTCCAGAAATCGTTTACGCGGCAACCGGGGTTGAGACCCTCTCCCCCGTTGGCGCGACCCGGGAGACGCGGGGACCGGGGATCTACAAAAGTACAGATGGGGGAACGTCCTGGGTACCGGTAAATCAAGATCTGGAAAATACCACCATGAATATTCTGGCGGTTGCGGTCCACCCACAAAACCCGGATATTGTCTATATTGGTGAAATGAACGCCGGGGTTTATAAAACCCTGGACGGTGGGAAATCCTGGCATCCCGCCGGCGACGGTCTGCTGCAAACGGAAGTTCGAGTACTGGCCATCGATCCCCAGAACCCCGAGACGATCTATGCTGGCGTTGAATTTGGGGGTGTTTGGAAAAGCGAGGATGGGGGCGATTCCTGGAAAAATGTTTCCGCGGGTATGTCCCCCGAATCCAGCATCCATTCCATTGTCATTGACCCCACCCAGCCCGGCATCCTGTATGCCGCGGATATGCAGACCGGGGCTTACCGCTCCACCGACGGCGGGAACTTCTGGCAGCCGTTCAGGCAGGGATTGAAAGTACGGGCAATCCACAGGCTGGCCATCTCCGGCGATGGGCAGCACCTGTATGCCGCTACAGAAGGCAACGGGGTTTACCGCCTGGATCTGAACGGCATGGAGCCGCAGCCGACAGAAATCCCCACAAGCCTCCCACAGCCCAATGCCACCCCCCGCCCGTCCCTTCCACCGACCGAGGTTGTATCGGTTTCGCAGCCAGCTGCACCTGGGCCTACTTCGGGTCTCGGTTGGCCGGTTTACACCGGAGGATTGGCCGCCATTGGACTCATCGTTTTCTTTCTGATCAAGAGGAAGAAGTGAACAACCCACGACTAAAGACCAGTGTCTGGTTCCTGACGCGGCTAAGCGATAGAGGGGAGCATCAGACGTAGGAGATTCCTCTTTTTGCGATATTGTTCGATACATGGATTGATCCATAACATCCCAACGGGGAGGGTAAGATGGGACAGCAAAAAACATGGTTGTCATTCGTGGGTTTCGGCTTGGTATTTGTATTCGCGATCGGGTGGAATACAGACCTATCTACGGTCGGAAAATTCCTGTCGTCGCCAATCGCACCTGAATCGCAAACAGCCACAATTCTTCCAAATCTAACCACCCCAACTCGGTCTTCAACTATGGTATCGCCAGATCCTACCATCAGTAGAGTTGATGGAAATAACCAGTCTTTGCTTTTTCTCCCGATCGTTCTAAAGATCCCCACCATCATTCGGGTTGGTGGAAGTGGTCCATATCAAACCATCCAAGCAGCGGTCACAGCGGCTGAAAATGGAGCCACCATCCAGGTAGCTCAAGGGACTTATTCTGAAAATGTCACGATCCCTCCAGGAAAATCCATTACCCTGCAAGGTGGTTGGAGCGCGGATTTTACAACTCGGAGCCCTGATAATACGCTTACTCGTGTCGATGGAGGAAGGCATGGCAGCGTTTTTGATATTCAGGCCGGCAGCGGTGTCAGCATGACGGTTCAGATTGAAGGGCTGACGATACAAAACGGATTGGCGGAGTGCGGCGGCGGCATCAATGCCAATTCGGATGGCGTGGATGCTCATCTGAATTTGGATCTGCGCAATAATACGATCACCGGGAATAAAGCAACGGCTCATGGGGGTGGCATCTGCCTTCCCTCCCGTCGAGGAAGTTTCGTTGCCAACCTGGCAGATAATACCATCACGAACAACAGCGCCATAAAGGGCGGCGGGATAAACGCCGGAACGGCAGATGGGGCGAGCCTTGAGCTGACCTTAACCAATAACGACATCTCCAGGAATTCCGTCACTGAATTTGCCGGGGGCATCTTCCTCCACTCGGATCGCGCAGGATCGAATTTGGTGGTAACCCTGATCCGAAATACGATATCATACAATACCGGTGCGAGTGTTGACGGTGGTGGGATTGCCGCTTATGCTGTTGATGCGGATTCCAGAGCAACCATCACCTTGCAGAATAATGTGATCGTCGGGAATGAGGCTTCATACGGCGGTGGCATTCTGGGATACGCGCGTGGAACGAATGCTCTGCTTGAATTCATATTGACCAACAACATTATCGCAGAGAATCGGGCCGGAAAAATGGGAGGGGCTATCTTCTCTTGTTCCGGGGTGACAGACGCCAGTACTCCTCCGGGAGGTTCGGTGAACTGGAAATTGACCAATAACACGATCACGAGAAACACGGCAACCGAAATTGGCGATGCGATTACTCTCTACTCCGGTTCTACTTTTGGCGATGGGGGAGAGATAAATTTCTCCTCGAGAAATGACATCATTTGGGGTAACACTGACTCACATGGGAATCTCCAAATAGACGTAATTGTTGAGCCTGGGAGAGCTGGTGCTGCTACGGCGGACGTGCGCTATTCAGATATTGGTTCGATAGAAACCCGGGGAGGGGGTACTTATACGTTTGATCATGTGATAAACGAAGATCCGTTATTTCTCGATTTTGCGAGCCAAGATTTCACTCTTCAGGACGGTTCGCCAGCGATTGATGCCGGTGATCCAGACCCACAGTATAACGATGGTCTCCGCCCACCCGGCAAAGGCACCGAGCGAGGGGACCTGGGCGCCTATGGAGGGACGAATAATCACATCTGGCTTCAAGTCTCGTGTGCTACAACGATCAGTGGGCTTTATAATTAAAATGTCATTCAACATCCATTTCGCATACTTTCTATAACAAAAATGTGATTTCTATGGATCCGCAATCAAAGCGTTTGGCCCGGTATCTGGTTGAAATTGTTGTCCTGGCTCTTGTCTATCATCTTGTCGCCCGTCTGGGTCTTCAAACGGCATACGTTCAGGCGAACACTTCACCTGTTTGGCCGCCCTCGGGGATTGCACTGGCTGCCTTGCTGCTGATGGGTACTCGTCATTGGCCTGGAATCACCCTCGGTGTAGTGGTGGGATCGGTCTTCACAGGCGCGCCGCTGCCGCTGGCAATTGCCTTGGGCCTCGCCAATACGATGGAAGCTTTGGTTGGGGTTTTCCTTCTGAAGCGTTGGATCGGTTTTCACCGCTCGATTGATCGTATCCGGGACGTGGTTGGGTTAGCAGGATCTGCGGCTGTCAGCACAGCCATTAGTGCAAGCCTGGGCGTAGCTGGCCTAACCATATTCGGGAATGAATCGCACGTATCCTTCTTTACCCTTTGGGGTACATGGTGGGTTGGTAATCTGCTTGGCGTACTGGTCGTAACCCCATTTATTTTAATCTGGGTAAAGTTTATTGCCAGAGGCAGGAAGTACAGCCAGATTCTTGAAGGTTTGATTTTTCTCTGCCTGTTAATCTTTGTAACCGGATATGTATTCGAAACATCCAGCGGTACAAGCGTTTTTCACCAGGCGCTCATCTATGTCATTTTCCCTTTTGCCATTTGGGCAGCGCTGCGTTTGGAACAGATCGGAGCTGTAACAACAGTATTTGTTGTGTCTGGTATCGCGATCTGGGGAACGGTGCACGGCACGGGGCCTTTTTCGCGGCTGCCAATCAATGAAAGCCTGATCTTGCTGCAGACCTTTACCGGAGTGGTCGTGCTTACCTCGCTGACCCTGGCTGCTTCGGCTTCTGAGCGGCGATCCGCTGAACGAGCATTAAACCGCCGGGTGGAAGACCTGGTAGCCCTCAATGACGCTTCCAAAGAATTCCTTGGCAATCTGGATAAAACTGCGTTGTACGAATCGATCTGCCGGTTGGTAGTCGACCACTTGGGACTATCAGCGGCGTGGATCGAGCTGGTGGATTTGGAAAAACCAGGGAATGACTTTGCAACCTCAGCCGCAGCAATGTATCCGCGAGGATCAAACGCAATCTCCACCTCACAAGTCAACCCGTTAAACCCAGTTTTGAAAAAGAATCTACTGCGGGTCATTCAAACGGGAACCGTCTCGATCTTCGAGCAGCCTGGCGACTCAGATCGGCCAAAGGCAGGCCACGCAACCGATAACCGCCAGGCAATTGCTGTTCTTCCCCTGATCTATGCCGGAAAGGTGGTTGGGGCTCTGGGTGTGGTCAGTGGGGAGGGAAATGGCTTTCTAAAAGAACAAGTTTTGCTGCTCGAGTCCTACGCCAACCTGGCTGTAGTAGCGATTCAAAATTCCTGGTTATTTGATCAAGTTCGCCTGGGGAACGAGCAACTACACGCGCTCTCACACCGGTTGATGGAAATTCAAGAACACGAACGCATGCACCTCTCGCGCGAACTACACGATGAGTCGAGCCAGATTCTGGCTGCGCTGATGGTGCGGCTGGGCTTATTAGAACGGGATGCAAGTTCGCCGGAATTGATGGGCGAACATATCATGGAACTAAAGCGGATCGTCACCGAAGTGTTGAATAACTTACATAACCTGGCGGTAAAACTGCGTCCCGCCAGCCTGGATCATCTGGGTCTTATCACGGCGCTGCAGCAGTACATTCAGGAATATTCTCGGCAATATCATTTGCAGGTGCAATTTGACGCCGAAGGGATTGAAGGCACCCGGCTTCCCCCAGAAATGGAGACGGCCTTATACCGGATCGTTCAAGAATCCCTGACCAATGTGGCATTGCACGCGCAAGCCAACCATGTCGATGTATTGATAAACCGCCGGAACGGAACCCTGGTGATGACGATTGAGGATGACGGGATTGGGTTTAACCCTAACCCGATCGCAGATGAAAACCGGCTGGGTCTATTTGGCATGCGTGAACGAGTCGATATGCTGGGTGGTACTTTCCTGGTTGAAAGTTCCCCCGGAAAAGGAACAACCATCGTCGTAGAGGTCCCCAATGACCATTAAAGTATTGATTGTTGATGATCATGCGATTGTCCGGGCTGGGTTACGGGCTGTATTGAAAGGCGAGCCGGGGATGGAACTGGTAGGCGAGGCTACCAGTGGGGAAGAAGCCTTGCAACTATCCCGGGAATTCCAGCCGACCGTAATCGTGCTTGATTTAAGCCTACCGGGCATAGACGGCATTCAAGTTACCAGGAAAATCAAGCACGATCAACCGGGTGTAAGAATTCTGATCCTCACCGTACATGAGGATGAAGCGCTTTTACGCGAGGCGATCCGCGCCGGGGCTTCAGGCTATATTATCAAGCACGCTGCCGAAAATGAGTTGATTTCCGCGATCCATTCTGTATTGATGGACGATATTTACGTTCACCCCAAGCTGATCCGATCTATATTGGTCGAACCCGAACCACATGAACCAGCCCTTGTATATTCTTCGGATGAAATACTGACCCCTCGCGAAACCGAGATCCTGTTGTTAATTGTGCAGGGGTACACCAATCGTCAGATTGCTGAAGAATTGTCGCTGAGCGTGCGCACGGTGGAAGGTCACCGCGGTAACCTGACTGAGAAACTAGGACTGCACAGCCGCGTAGATCTCCTTCGTTATGCGCGAGAGCATGGTCTGCTGAGCCCCAACCCTTAATCAAGGATCTCGATTCCGGGCAATCGCCTGGTAAGGTGGCTGGCTGAATAAATGAGTCGTAGAGCTCGATGAGCACCCGCGTAGAAACTACGCGGGTGCCGGCAATTAAATCGCGTAGTTTCTACTCCCATCTGCGGATCGAAAACCCTTAGTTATTACGCTTACCATTCAATATTGTTTTTTCTAGAATGGAGAGAGAACCATTCCGTGAGTACAGCTATATAAGTGCATAGGATATACCTCAATCCCGATGAAACTCTCTTCAGATCCCGGTTTGTCATCAAAAAATGCATTGATATCGATGCGGGGTATTTCCAAACAATTCCCTACCGTGTTGGCCAATGACCGGGTAGATCTGGATATTTATCCGGGGGAGATCCACGCGCTGCTTGGCGAAAATGGAGCCGGAAAAAGCACGCTGATGAAGATTCTGTATGGGTTTTACCGGGCTGATGCCGGAAAAATATTTTTTCACGGAGAACCGGTTTCGATTCGTTCTCCGCAGGATGCCCGCCACATACAGATCGGGATGGTTTTTCAGAACCTCAATTTGATTCCCGCCATGACGATAGCTGAGAATATCGCCCTGTTCCTGCAAGATCTGCCGCCGGTTTATCAGCCCCAAAAAATACACGAAAGGATTGAACACTTCTCCAAACAGTACGGCCTGGAAGTAAACCCGCAAGATCTGGTCTCACAGCTGTCGATTGGCGAACAGCAAAAAGTCGAGATTTTAAAGCTGCTGCTATCGAACGCCAGGTTGCTCATTCTGGATGAACCCACGCGCGTCCTGGCTCCGCATGAGATCGAATCCCTTTTTAGAATCCTGGATAATCTGCGAAATGACGGATACTCCTTCATTCTGATCACTCACAAGATGAAAGATGTCTTGCGCTGTGCGGATCGGATTACGGTCTTGCGGAGTGGGTGGGTGGTGGAAACCCTCTGCGCAGAAGAAGCCACCGAAGAACGATTAATCGCGCTCATGTTCGACAAGGAAATCTCAACCCACATTATCCGGCAGGGGCAGGCAGGTGCCTTGAGTTCCCAGCCGCTGCTTGAATTGAAGGGTGTGAGTACTCGCGGTGAGGGTGCTGCGACCAGCCTGAACAGCATCGATTTGGTGATTTTCCCAGGAGAGATCGTTGGGATTGCAGGGGTTTCTGGAAATGGCCAGAAAGAATTGGGCGATGTTGTTCTTGGCATGGAGCGGATCGTAACGGGCCACAAATTATTATTTGGAAGAGATTGCACCCATCGTTCAATCGCGGATATTCGCAAAGCTGGGGTCAGCTTTATCCCTGAGAATCCATTGAGTATGGCGACCGTCCCGTTCATGACTGTATTGGAAAATATGGCGCTCACAAACACATGGCGCTATGCTCGCTATGGGGGATTGCGGGTCGATTGGCAAGCGGTGCGCCTGGATATGGAGACAGCTCTGGGCAAATTCGGTTTTTCGTTTTCGCCCTATATTATGGCGCGATCGCTCTCTGGTGGTAATTTACAGCGCTTGATTATTGCTCGAGAGATGGCCCACAACCCCAAATTGATCATTGCATCCTACCTGACCAGCGGATTGGACGTTCAAAGCGTAATGGTTGCCAGGCAGGCGCTCCAGCAGGCACGCAGGGATGGCGCGGGCGTGCTGCTCATCTCTGAGGATCTGGAAGAGCTCTTTGCGCTCAGTGACCGCCTGATCGTTCTCTATGGGGGAAAAGTTGTCGGTCATTTCAAACCCGCTGAAACAGATTCTTACACGGTTGGTCACCTGATGACGGGTTCCAAGGCACAAGATGACAATATTGACTCAAACCCGAAATAAGATCTCACTGCTCAATGGTAAACCGGTGCGGGTGTTACTCCGCTACCTGGTGATCTTCGGTGTCGCCTTTGTTCTGTTCGGGGTGATTCTATGGTTAGCCGGGAAACACCCCATTGAAGCTATTCGGGATATGCTGGTTTACACGCTCGGAACCCCGGCCGGCCTTTCAGAAGTCATTGTAAAAATGATCCCGCTGCTTTTCACTTCCATTGCCGTGGCTCTGCCAGCCCGGGTCGGCCTGATCAATGTCGGCGCAGAAGGCCAGCTCTATATCGGCGCGATGTTTGCCGCTGGGACGGCGCTGGCCTTTCCACAGCTTCCGGCCTGGATATTGCTGCCGATGATGGTCGCGGCAGGATTAGCCGGAGGGGCGATCTGGGCATTCATCCCGGTATTTCTTCGGGCGCGGGGATTGGTGAACGAAACCATTACCACCCTATTAATGAATTATGTCGCGCCGACCATCGTCTCGTTCTTTGTATATGGCCCCTGGCGAGCGCGCGGTACAGCTAGTGCGCCGCAAACCGTGGATTTTGCGGAGGCTGCCCGCCTGCCATCTTTCTTTGACACACGTATTCACCTGGGTCTGGTGATTGGGCTGGTCATCCTGGCCGCGTACTGGTACGTGATGAAGTACACCCGCTGGGGTTTGGAGATGCGCGCTGTGGGGGGCAACCAGCAAGCAGCCCGGCGAAATGGTATCCGCTGGACGACCTATCTCATCCTGGCGATGTGCGTTGGCGGAGCGATTGCCGGGCTGGCAGGCATGTCAGAGATCTCCGGAATTCACGGCAGGCTGCGACCTAACTTTTCGCCCGGGTTCGGTTTTACCGGGTTCCTGATCAACTGGCTGTCCAATGGCGATCCAATCGGGATTCTCCTGATGTCTTTTGTAATTGCGATGATTACTTCCGGGGGGGACATTTTGCAGTTGAAACAAGGGCTGCCATTTGCCGTGCTGAATATTCTCCTGGCCATCACATTGTTTGTCGTATTGGCAAAGCCCACCCTCTTTGAAAGGAAAAAGGCATGAGCCTCTTAGCGCTGCTTGGTGTGCTTTCCAGTGCTATTTTTTCCGGAACTTCCTTGCTCTACACTACCCTGGGTGAGGTGATTGGCGAACGCGCTGGGATTGTGAATCTGGGGTTGGAAGGCGTTATGCTGGTGAGCGCAGCGACGGGATTTGCCGTGACGAGCGTGACCGGTAACCCTTACCTTGGCATACTGGCTTCCATGCTGACCGGTGGGTTGATGAACATGCTGTTTGGTTACCTGGTGATCGCACGCAAAGCCAATCAATTGGCAAGCGGACTGGCGACCATGTTCTTCGGTTTTGGCTTAAGCGCACTGATCGGATCCTCTTATGTTGGCGCAAAGATTGACAGCCTACCCCGGGTTTTATTTCCCGGCCTGGGTGGGCTGCCTAAACAGTACACCTCTCAGTTCCAGTTTGACCTGCTGATTTATCTGGTCGTTCCGGTTGCAATCGGCGTTTGGTTCTTGCTGTTCCGCACCCGCTGGGGGTTAGGTTTGCGAGCGGTCGGTGAAAGTGCGGATACCGCCTATGCGGCCGGGCGCAATCCGAACATCATCCGTTACCAGGCGCTCTTCCTGGCGGGGATGTTGGCCGGGCTGGGGGCTGCGCACCTATCGATTGTGTACACAAAAACATGGAAAGAGTTCATGACCGCGGGGCGAGGGTTTATTGCGGTTGCGCTGGTCATCTTTTCCAAGTGGCACCCGCTGCGCGCCATAGCCGGTGCGCTGCTCTTCGGCGGCGCAGTGGCTTTTCAACTGCTGCTGCAGGCCAGCGGCGTTAACGTTTCGCCGTTCCTGTTGGACTCTATCCCCTATGTGTTGACGCTGGTGGTTCTCATGGCCTGGGGTGGAACCCGCAAGCATTCGGCGCCGGCCAGCCTGGGACGGGTGTACCACGGCTCAGAGTAGACATAAGGTAATCGTGGAAGTGACAAAGGAGGTGACTTGCAAGAAAACCAGTTGCCAGGAAGCTCATATCCATTTTCATTGACCAATCAACTATAGGAAGGGAAAAATGAAACCGAAGTCAACCTTTGTTCTCGTTTCGCTGCTGGTTGTGATGATGATCCTGCTGGCCGCCTGCGCTCCGGCCGCCACGCCCACCGCGGCCCCTGAGCCTACGCAGCCCCCAGCCCCGGCCCCCACCGAAGTTCCTGCCGTCGAAGTCCCAACCGAGGTTGTGGTAGTGGAGCCCACCAAAGCCGAAGGCCCCTGCCTGACCATTGGCGCGCTGTATGTAGGGTCGGTAAAGGATGCCGGCTATAACCAGGCTATGCATGAAAGTCTGATGGAAGTCAAGGAAAACATCCCGTGCGTCAACGTCATTGAAGCAGAGAACATACCGGAAGGCCCAGATGCCGAAAAAACCATGCAGACGATGGTCGATCAGGGAGCGACTCTGATCTTCCCCACCAGCTTTGGTCACCAGGAACCGGCTTTTGAACTCTCAAAGAAATATCCGGATGTGATCTTTGAACATGTTGGCGGTTACATGATGAGCGACAACTTCGCCAATTTCTTTGGAAAACCCCCGGAGACATTCTACATCATGGGCGCTGCTGCCGGGATGATGACCAAGTCCAATAAGCTTGGTTTTGTGGGCGCATTCCCCATTGGCTGGTCGGTCACCTTCATCAACTCCTTCGAACTGGGGGCGCAGTCCACCAACCCCGAAGCCGAGACGATTGTCAGTTGGACCTTTGGCTGGGCAGACTCGGCTAAAGAAGCTGCGGCAACCGACGCATTGATCAACCAGGGCGTGGACGTCGTCGCGATGCATGTGGATGCGCCCGGCACCATAATTCAAACCGCGGAAGCCCGCGGCGTTTATTCTATCGGCTTCCAGTCGCTGGCTGCCCAACAGTTCGCGCCCGAGTACTGGCTCACCGGTGTAGGTTTTACCCTGGGCGGTAAGATGACCTGGATGACCCAATCGGTGATCGATAAGACCTGGGAACCAATCTTCCTGCGCTGCGGCGTGGCCGATGGCTGCATGTCGATTGCCCCCTTTGGCCCGAAGGTTCCCCAGGAAGTACAGGATAAGGTCAACGGGATGGTTGGTGAGCTGAATAACGGCAATCTCGCCATTTTCGATGGGCCGATTGTTGACCAGGAAGGAAATGTTCGTATCGAAGAAGGCAAAACCCTGGGCGATGAAGAAATGGGTAATGTTGACTGGTTCGTCAAGGGCGTTATTGGAAGCCCGAAGTAAGCCGATCTTGTCGTAAGAAGCGTTCAATAGCACCCTCTGGGGAATGGGCATGACATCCCCAGAGGGTCCAGGCAAATCAGACCTATGTTTCATACGGCATGCTGCCGAGGTTGGCGATTTCAGCGGCGCTCCAGATGCCTCATCCCACAAACTTCAGCGCATTCCAGGAGGTGAAGATGGATATCAAGCAGAAAATCGAAGCCGCAAACCAGGCGGCGGTAAAACGGATGATGAACGCAGACCCGGTATTGGTGGATATTGCCCCGGCAATCGAGGTCGTTCCGGGGATGAAGGATAAAATGGTCACCCATTCTGGCCCCCCGATTGCCTGGAGCCGCATGTGCGGCGCACAGCGCGGAGCGATCATCGGCCAGGTGTTGTTTGAGGGATGGGCCAAATCCCCTGAAGAAGCAGTGGTCATGCTGGAACAGGGCAAGATTATCCTGGAGCCCAACCACCATCACCAGACGGTGGGCCCGATGGCTGGAACGATTTCAGCCAATTCATGGGTGTTTGTGGTAGAAAACAAGACCTTTGGAAACCGGGCTTTCTGCCGCCAGGTGGAGGGCGCACAGCAGTTTGGCGATTACAGGGAGGGCGCGGTGGATGGGTTACGCAAATGGCGGGACGTGTTCGCGCCTGCGCTGCGCGCCGCATTAAAAGCCGAGGGGGAGCTGCCCCTCAAACCGATCATCACCCAGGCTTTGCAGATGGGCGATGAGCTGCACAACCGCCACAGTGCTTCTTCAGCGCTCTTCGGGAACGCGATGGCCATTGGGCTCGCGAAGAGCGACATCCCTCGCCAGGATCAAATCGCCACCCTGTATTTGCTCAAAAACCACAATTTGATCTTCCTGGGGATCGCGATGGCTGCCGGGAAGGCAATCGCGGACCCGGCGAGAGATATGGAATTCAGCACGATGGTCACTGCGATGTGCCGCAACGGAACGGAATTTGGTATCCGCGTGAGCGGTCTCGGAGATGAATGGTTTACTGCTCCCGCGCCGTTTGTAGAAGGGTTGTACGTCCCAGGATTTTCGGCGAAAGACGCAGGCCTGGATATGGGTGATTCGGCCATCACTGAAACGGTTGGCTGGGGTGGATTTGTCCTGGGCGGAGCGACAGGCATCCTGCCGCTGGTGGGAGGCACGCCAGAAGAAGCGCTGGGCTATACTCGCGAGATGCGGACCATTACGATCGCGACACACCCAACCTATAAAATGCCCGTGTTTGGTTTTGAGGGCGCCCCCATTGGGATCGATATTCGCAAGGTGGTCCAGACCAACAGTACCCCCATCATCGATACGGCTATCGCCCATAAAGAGCCCGGGTACCCGAAGATCGGCGGCGGACTGGTCCGAGCCCCGATCGAATGCTTCAAGAAAGCGCTGGTCTGTTTCAGCCAAAAGTACACCGGTAGGTGATGCATGAGCTGACTGCAAGACAGCCTGCTTACCACAGAAAGAAAAAACTCGAGGGACTATGGCTTCAGGTTTTGTCATCCGGAAAAATGAGTATTACGACTCAGTGTTTCTGATGCGAATTGCGAAAACACTGAATGAAGAACCCGGCGTTCAACAATCGGCAGTGGTGATGGCCACCGATGCAAACAAAAAGCTGCTTTCCGATATAGGTATTACAGCCAGCTCAGTAGACCAGTCTGGTCCCAATGACCTGGTCGTTGCGGTTGTATCGGAAAACCCGGCGGTTGTAGAGCAGGTATTGGCTACCCTTGACCAGCGCCTGCAAAGCTTCTCGAAGCCCACCAGGCCGGCCAGCTACCGCTCGATCGATGAGGCTGCACTCTCGAACACAGATACTAATCTGGCCGTCATTTCAGTTCCGGGAGAATTCGCGGCCCGCGAAGCGAGAAAAGCACTGGAGCGGGGCAATCATGTATTCCTCTTTAGCAATAATGTCCCTCTGGACGAGGAAATTGAGCTAAAACAAATCGCTCAGCGGCGTGGGCTGCTGGTCATGGGGCCCGATTGTGGAACCGGCATCATTAACGGCATTGGGATAGGTTTTGCAAATATCGTGCGGCGGGGGCCAGTGGGTGTAGTTGGCGCTTCAGGGACCGGGCTGCAAGAGTTTACCAGCCTTGTACACCAGGCCGGGTCGGGAATTTCACACGCGATTGGGACAGGGAGCCGCGACCTCTTGGATGCAGTGGGCGGAATTACGACACTGATGGGTTTTGATGCCCTCGAATCTGATCCAACCACCAGGGTTATTGCGATTATCTCTAAGCCAGCGCAGCCGGAAACCTTGCAGCGGCTCATGGAGCGGATTCAGAAAAGCAGTAAACCGGTCATCGCCTGTTTTCTAGGCCTGGAACGCCACCTGGCAGGTTACGGTCCTAATTTTAGCCAGGTTCAATCTATTGATGAGGCTGTGGAGCTTGCTCTTTATCATGCGGCTCAAAAGTCAAAGCTCGTGGTGCGGGAGGAAGCCGACATGGAGCGCCTTGCCGAGCGAGAAATAAACGCCTGGGCGCCGCAACAGCGGTATCTGCGCGGACTTTTCGCCGGCGGCACATTCTGCTACCAGAGCCAGCAAGTGCTGCGGGCAACCGGGATTCCTGTCTATTCAAACAGCCCGCTGGATAAGCGTTACCACCTGGAGAACCCCGACATCAGCCTGGAAAACTCGCTGATCGATCTTGGCGATGACATCTATACCCAGGGCATACCGCACCCGATGATCTACGCAGTGCAGCGCCGTAAGCGCATAGCCGTAGAGGCCGCAGATCCGGAAGTAGCTATTCTTCTGCTGGATTTCATCCTTGGTTACATCGCCTCACCTGATCCAGCCGGGGATCTGCTCGACGCCATCCAAGACGCGAAGGAAACAGCGGCGATGCGAGGCGCCAACCTGACCGTGGTGGCATCAATCTGCGGAACCGACAAGGATCCCCAGGATTACGACCGGCAGAAGAAGGTGCTTGAGCAGGTGGGGGTTCATGTTTTTCCCAGCAACACCCAGGCAGCCCGTTTCTGTGCGAAACTGATTCTGGCCGCTCAAGGAGCCAGGCATGGAACCTAAAACAGGTGAGTTATTGACGAATCCAATTGTGGCGATCAATGTAGGCGTTCAGGATTTTGGAGAAGCGTTGGAGCAGCAAGCCGTCAAAGTAATTTATGTAGATTGGGCGCCCCCGGCAGGAGGCGACCAGGAAATGATCGATTTGCTGGATCAACTGCTCTAAGGACAACCCGATTTCAGGAGGCGGCTGGTGGAGAGACCCTGACCAGCTCCTGGTACTCTTCCGGGGAGAGGACGTTCTTCCAGGTATATTGCGCTGTCCAGCCCAATCCTTTTTCTGCGTGGGTACAATCGAGTGGAGAGGCCTGGCCGCCAAAACCCGAGCTAATCCGTTTTACACCAGGGAAATAGCGGCTGATCAGATCCAGGGTTGGCTCACGCATGAGTGTATCTGGGGCAGCAATATAAAAGGCATCGTAGCCGGGTTGGTCCGCTTCTAGCGACAATCTACAGGCAGAGGCTACGTCGCGAGAGTCGATATATGCCCACAAGTTAAAATTGTTGCGCCCGGGATCGGCCCAGGAAAGCCTGAGCTCGGAAAAATAATCTTCTGGGCGAAGGATATATGAAAGTTTCAGGGTATGGATGGACATGCGCGGATCCCGGCGTGTGTAACCCCTGGCCAATTCTTCGACAACCATCTTTCCAAGACCGTAGGCATCCTGGGCAAGCAACGGATGAGCTTCGTCGATGGGCAGGTAATCCGGGCTGAACGGCGTGAAGCAAAACGGAAAACCCAACGCCGCTTCGCTTCCCGCGATCACAACTTTATTCACTCCCAGGACACAGGCAGCCTGGAGGATATTGAATGTAGACATGACGTTATTCCGAAAAACGTATTCTGGGGCGTGCTCGCCCGCCCAGGGGATGGCAGCGAGATGAATAATGGCATCTTTGCCTTCAACCATCCCAAAAGTTTGTCCCAGATCGGATAGATCGGCCTGAAATGTGTGTACCTGGTCAGACGGCTTCCAATCTACATTGATTACTTCATAGCCGTGTTCGAGCAGGTCTTTTACTACCCATCTTCCAGCTTTACCGCTTCCGCCGGTGATCAGAATCTTGTGTCTCTTGTTCATGGACGGCCTCTCTTTGCATCAAATGGTCGTGGCAGGCGCTATCTGGCTTAAAAGAGTATGTGCAGATGGGTCTATTGGTTTTGGCGGACCAGGGTAACAGAATATTGGTACCGGTCGCCGCGATAAATATCATAGGAATCTTCGATCGGGACACCGTTGGCGTCAAAGACCCGATTCTGGATCGAGATCCCCGGACTCCCCTCTTCAACCTGCAAGAGCTGGCTTTGCTGGCCGGTAATCAGGGTAGCGCTGATGATCTGCTCGGCATAGGAAACCGTTACGCCATATCTTTCCTCGAAGATCTTATAAATCGAAGTATCCAACGTCCAGGGACCGTCTAACAGGTCCGGGAACAGCCGGTGGGGGATATAGGAGGTTTCGATTGCCAGGGGTTCCCCGTCGGCCAGCCTGAGGCGGAATAGGAAGTTTACCCGGTCTTGTTCGGCAAGATTTAATCGCTCCCGAATATGCGGTTCGGGTAGAATGACGTCCCTTTGAAGAACGACCGAGCCGGGAGTCATCCCACGCTGGCGGACAACGTCACTGAAGCTGGTCAGGTAGGAGCCCAATTGTACTTTGGGAGTAGAAACAAAGGTACCGACGCCGTGTTTTAGGGTTACTCTTCCGAGAGCTTGCAGATGGCGCAGAGCTTCGCGCACAGAACTGTTTCCAACCTCCAACTCTCTGGCCAGCTGTTCCACAGAAGGCAGCTTATCGCCGGTTTTGTAATACCCCTTGTCGATGGCCTCGATCAACCAGTCAGATACTTTGTCAGATACATTTGTTCGCGTGATCATTTTTGCTCGCTATCATAATCAGGTCATCTGATGTGTTGCTCCATTATAACACAAATAAATGCGGTTAAACCCCTTGATTTGTGTGTTTTTCTATGATATTATAGCTATGACATCTGATGACATGATGATAAGGGATTTTCACTAGTTCATCCTGGAAATCACCCGGCCCTTGTTCCCTGGAAAATATTATAGCATCCTCGAACCAACCCAAATAAATGCTTTGACCATTGAATCAAGGATTGGGAATGATAAAAGGAGGTGTTGGGTAGATTCTTGCGCTCGTCTTGACCAAATCAGGCCTTCCAACTCTATGAATCGTATAACCAGATCTGGTTTCTGCCAGGAATCTGGAAGCAGTGATTATTTCGAAAATTGGAGAAGGGAAAGATGAAGAAACCATTTTCGCGTCGTGATTTTTTGAAGACCAGCCTGGTCGTAGTTGGCGGAGGGGCGCTCGCAGGCTGTGTACCCATTCAGCGAACCGACGTTGCTCCAACGCAAGCCCTCCAACCTGCCGCAACTTCTCTTCCTACTGCCGTCCCGGCAGCAGACGGCACATACAAGGAATGGATTAGCACGGTCGCCAGCAAAGACCCGGTGGAAATTCGCATCATGCACTGGTTCGATCCCAATAATCCTTCGGAACACAACCAGGAATTGATCGACTACGCCACACTCGAATGGAAAAAGCGCTATCCTAACGGCAAAATCGATTGGGAGCTGGTCGGTTGGGGTGAAATCGACCAGAAGACCCCGGCCATCGTGATGGCGAACGAACCAGTCGACATCAGCTATAACTGGGGTGGCGCCACGGCGAACTGGTGTAACGGTGATTTTATCGTGCCGCTGGACGGTCTGATGCCAAGGTGGTGGACGGATACCCGGATCCCCGCGATCCTGAAACCGCCCGCCAACGATCTCTGCTCCGATGGCAGGCTGGCGATGGCCGCATTAGGGATCGAGAACCAGTGCATCATCGTCCGCAAAGACCTCTTGAAAGATGCCGGTGTGGATCCTGCCAGCATGGGTTCTTATGCTGGTTTCCTGGCCGGGCTCAAGAAAATCGCAGCTAAACCTGGGTTCGAGAAGCCCTACGCTTTCAAGCTTGGACAAGACTACTCGACGATGGACTCGATCAGTTTCTTCTGGAATGGAAACGGCCTCACCTTTGGAGATTTCCGTGAGGATGGATCCGAGAAGGAAGCCTGGATCCAGGCGGCCTCTTTCGTGAAGAGCCTGATGGACCTGTCTCCCGAAGCCTGTCTTAACTGGGGGTGGGCCGAAGTAGAACAGGCCTATGCCACCGGGCAAATCGCAGCCATGGATCACGGTTCCTGGTATTATTCTTCCGGCAGGACCCTGGATGTAGAAGGAAAGATCGTAAATACCGAGGCCACCGGCCTGGTAGGCTATCCTTATGGTCCCTCCTCGAAAAAGCAGCAGGCGTTTGTTTCCTTTAGCCTGACGGGTTTCTTCCTGTTGAAATCCAGCCCGGAAAAGAACCGCAAGGCGGCTGTTGACCTGATGGCTGTCCTCAACGAATCCCGCGCGGTTTGGAAGCACCAGGACGGCACGGTTCCGGCGACGACGGATTGGACGACCGCCGACCGTCTTCAAGCAGCATACGACCCAGGGATCGGGTGGTGGTGGCAGGAATGGGATGACGTCAAGAAGGCCAGTGATCTGGTCTCCTACCAGGGCTTTGTGGCCCGGGATGAAATCACCGGGGCGGCATTCCCGTTGATGGTATCAATGTTCAGGAACGAGATCACGCCCGAAGAACTGTATACCAAGATGCGAGAAATTGCGTTACCATTGATCGCGGCAGCGAAGAAGTAACCCTGGACCTGCCGGGCGTTCTTGCCGGATTGTCCGGCAAGAACGCCTGGAACGATACTCAAATGGGCTGCGGGGGCCTTTATCGATATAAGCGTTGTGCAACAGGACGCATCTTTCTTGTAGCGGAGTCCAGCTCATGAATGGTTTTTCCATAGAGGATCAATCAACCGGAGGGGGAGAGGAAAACTCATTCGGACGAAAGAAGAGTCTGTTCCATCTTTCTTACCCGCAAGCAGAAACCATCCAGGGCTACCTTTTACTATTACCGGCGTTTATCTTTATCGGGGCGATCATCTTCTTCCCGCTCATCCGCTCAATCCAGCTCAGCTTCAATCATTTTAAGATTACCGAGGGGATTAGTTCGGAACGATTTTGTGGGTTGTGCAATTTTATTGGCCCGGTAGGGCTGCTGCATGACCCGTATCTTTCGGTATATGTCCGCAACCAGGTTATTTGGGTAGTGGGGGCGACCATTCTGCCTGTCCTGGTCGGCCTGATTCTGGCTTTGATCTTGAACCAGGATATCAAGCTGCGCTGGTTGTGGCGGGCGGTGATTTTAATCCCTTGGATGATGCCGATAGCTACCAGCGCCCTCACCTGGCGTTGGGTTTTCGATAAACAGTGGGGGTTGTTGAATTATTATCTGAATATCCTGGGGGTGGTTCAGCAAAATGTGGGTTTCCTGACAGAAAAAGCCTGGATCTGGCCCTCCATTTTTTTGGTAGCCATGTGGATGTGGTTCCCTTATAACTACGTCGCCCTCCTGGCTGCATTGCAATCGATCCCCAACGATCTCTACGAAGCAGGCAAAGTAGATGGCACCAACGCCTGGACGGCCTTCTGGAACATCACCCTGCCTTCGATCTGGAATATCCTAAGCCTTTTGATCCTGTTGGGCGCCATCTGGGCCATGAACGATTTTACGACCATCTATTTGTTGACCGAAGGAGGGCCGGGAGTCGATTCGATGACCCTTGCTCCGCTGGTGTACAAGACGACCTTTCGCTACAATGACCTGGGTAAAGGCGCCGCTACAGGGATATCGATCGTTTTGGTCAGCCTGATCTTTGCCATCATTTACCTGCGCCGCTCGAAGACCGAAGAATGAAGGGACCCAGCCAGATGCCATCCAACGGTTTGGAGTACCGCGCGGTCCGCCGGCGGCGAAATTATTCAGCGCTTATCTGGCGCGGCTTGATGTATCTGGTTTTATTCAGCATCATGCTGCTTATCCTTGCGCCATTCTTATGGTTGCTGACCAGCAGCCTGCGCCCGGTTTCGGAGCTTTTCGTAACTCCACCCAGATGGATCCCTTCCCAGATCAATTTCAGTGGCTACGCCAAAGCCTTTAGTATCTTTGCCCTACCGATCTTGAATTCGGTTTTTTACGGCTTTTGCACGGCTGTCATCTCTCTACTGGTGGCCTGTCCTGCGGCGTACAGCCTGACGCGCTTTAAATATAAGGGGAAGCGCTGGATCACCACCCTGCTGCTGCTCACGCAGATGCTGCCTTTTGTGCTTCTCCTCCTGCCTCTCTATATCGCATATATCCAAACCGGGTTGTATAACACCCGGCTGGGGATGGTTATCGGGTTTACCGCGCTTACCATCCCTTATTCCATTCTGCTGCTGCGGGGCTATTTCGCCACCTTGCCGCCGGATCTGGAAGAACAGGCCCAAATCGACGGCTGTACGCGTTTGGGCGCGATGTGGAGGGTGGTCCTGCCGCTCTCCCGCCCGGTTCTGATGGCGGTGGTTTTGAGTGATATCGTCCTCGTATGGAACGATGTGCTGTTCAATATTTTCTTGACGAGGGATATCTCCAACCAAACGGCATCGGTTGCGCTGTACCTTTTCTATACATTGAGGTCCCAGTCTGGGGGCATTGGACAAAAAGAGGTGATGCTGGCAGGCGGCGTCCTGCTCACTTTGCCTGTGGTTTTTCTGTTCATCTTCCTGCAAAAATATCTGGTGAAGGGGTTGACTGTAGGCGCGCTGAAGGCCTAATTTTCCAAACCTAAGAAAGGAGTGTTTTTATGTATCGAGAGTGGTATTTTACAGAATTTTTTTCCCAGTACGCGCCATTCAAAGATTGGGTGAGCGGCGAGATGGTCAAAAGCATCAACGTCTATGATGCCTGGATGCTGATCTTGAACCTGGACTCGAGCCAGGATGCGGTCGTGACGACAACTTTCTATTATGAGGATGAAGCGCCCAGGGATTATCAGTTTATCCTGCCGGCGGGCAAACAAGGGCGGCTTCACCTCCAGGATGATGTCGACAACCTGGGGACAAAGAACCTCCCTTCCGGTTGTAACCCATTCAAGCGTTTTGGAGTGAGGGTGGTCAGCACTCAGCCGGTTGTCGTTCAGGCCACGATGGGCGACCGAATTGGAAATGAACGCATCACCAACAGCATGGCCACCCGCATGTTCTATCCGGGACCGTTGGGTGAGGTTGAAAAACAATGGTGTTATATCGACTGTCTTGTGTTGGAATCTAGCGTATATCCCCTGGAAGAACGCGAATGGATCACGATCTTGAACCCAAACCCGGCCCCCGCACAATGCACCCTTACCTTTATCCCCGGGGGCGATGTAGATTCACAAGGTCAGGTCCAGCCTGCGGCCGCCGGGTTGAAGCCTATGGAATATACCGTCACTGTTCCTCCCGAACGAATATTACCGCTGGCAATGTGCGACATCCCGGGGGTGAAGGTAAACCAGCCTTATGCCCTGCGGGTAACCAGCGATCAGCCTGTTACCCTGCAGGGAATCCGGCACATTTTTGAACGCGGTAAATATGAATTTTCGCGTTGCTGGGCAGTGCTGGATGCGATCCCGGTCCAGGGGAATCTGATCCGAGGATAATTCCAACTGATCTATTATCTATCCCCGGCAATACCTGAATAGCCAAAATATTACACCGCTCAGTTTTTCTCAGAGCGGTGTAATATTCATTTCTATGATAGGCTAAGTACAATCACAAAAATTCTGTAAGAAATAATGATCCTATCCTTCCCTCAGGAGACCCCATGCCCCCTCGTCTTCACTCCGTTTTGATCAGCCATAAACTCACTCCACTTTATGGCATGAACCTATGCGGTTACGGTACCGATGCCACCGCCATCCGCGCCGAGATTGACGCCGCTGAAGAGAACTTGCAGGCCATCCACAAGAACGTCCACCTGATCGACCTCGATATATCCGACACGACCATGACGGCCGAGATCGCCGCCATGCTCTCCGCCTTCCTCCGCGCCCATCCCGGCAGCCCCGGCGACCCGGTGCGGAAGCTGGCAGTCATTGGCGTGCCCGCCGCGAAACGCATGTGGTGGAAATTGAAATGGAAGATCGAATGGCCCCCCACCACCCGTTTTTTCACCGCCCACGAAGATGCCAAAGCCTGGTTAATCAGCGAAAGGTAATCTCTTAGGGATAATAACCAGTTTATTGTTCCTCTATCCTACGTGACTTTTGTGTTTGTACTTAGTCAGATTTATACCGGGTCCTGACTGGCCAGGCAGTCAGGATGAAGGAGTAAGCAGGGATAATCCACGGTTCAGATTGTCCAGATGCTCGCGGTCGACCGGGATGCCCCCGGACTCGAGAGCCAAAAGCGCGGCGCCGATCACGGGCGGGTAGGCAGCCGGAACGACCAGCGCACCGGGAAGATGGCGGGCTAAATAAGCACCCAGAGGGTCCAGGATAAGCTTACCTGCTCGAAACACACCGCCAGTTGTACTGACTGTAGGGTTTGGCCAGTCGAGCTGCCGCGCAACCGCCAGAATACAGCGGCCTAATTCGCCGGCTGCATATTCCAGGATGTGCGCGGCCACCGGGTCACCGGCCGCGGCCGCCTGGACGACGATCGGGGATAGGTGGGCGATGGCGACGCGGACCTCTTTATGGTTGTAGAGGACCTGGGCAACCTCGGTAAAGTCCGGAAGCCGAAAATGGTCCAGGAGCAATCCGCCCAGGGTGGTTCGAGGACCGCGCCCATCTGCCGCCTGGATGGCTGCGCGCAGCGCTCTCTGCCCGATATCGAAACCGGCGCCTTCGTCGCTCAAAAGATAGCCCAGCCCGCCGCTTTGCGCGGTCAGCCCTACCTCGTTGCGACCGTAGGCCACTGCACCGGTCCCGGCGATGATGACAATACCGGGTTTGCCCGCCAACGCACCAGCGTGCGCTGTGATTGTATCTTCCACCGCAAGAAAATGTTCTGTCTTTAAAAATTTCCGCACCACTGCTTCGGCGCGCATCCAGCTGCCGGTCAGCCCAAAACAGGCGGCGGCTGCTCCGGAAGAGATGGGAACCCCGGCGGCCGCAAAAGCGCCGGTGGTGATATCCTTGAGGGCGCTGCGGAAACGCAGCTTCCCGCCGGGCTCGTTGTAATGGTTGCTCGGACCACCATGCCCCACACCCAGAATTTCACCCGTTTCATTGACCAAAACTGCCTGGCTGTGAGTCTGGCCTCCGTCTGCCCCTAAAAAGAATGACATGGTTTATTGGCTCGCACCGCATTGTTCGATGGGTTCTGCGGCCCATCCGACGCCGAGATCCGAGAGCCTTTTCCGGGTTGGCAGGCCGTTCTCGTCCCATCCCATCTCCTCGTAAAAAAAGGACAAGGCTCGCGCGACGTCTTGAGGATCGAGAAAATTCCCTTTGGATGGGCCTTCCTGGAAAGGCTTATTGAATACTTTCGGCAGGCTGTCGTCTTCACGAGTGAATCCCTCGCGGGCATTGAAAACTCGCGCCAGGGTATAGGCGCGCTCGCCCCCACGCAATAATTCGTGTAGATCGATTTCCCAACCGGTGATGGCCTGCAGCAGCTCGACAATTCGCGGTCTTGGGTAACTTTGGATGACAAAAGCGCAGAACCCCATGATATTCATGACGGTATTCCAGGGGATCTCGATGGATGCCAGGTGCATTTTCGCCCGGCTGAGATCTCGGGTTGGCAGTGGGTCTGTGATCCCAAAGATGTGCAGCGGTTCGATATCTTTCCTGCTGATGTAATCTGAATCATGAAAATTGTGATTGTGATCCGCCCCGGTGGGCGAAACGGCGTAACCAATGCCCAGGCCATATTTAACCCGCGGCTCATGCATCGGGACTTCGAGGCCTTTGACCTGTACGGCGAACTCTTCCGTCCCGCGGCCAATCGTCCGCGCGGCCTGGCGGCTGCCCTGAGAGAGCAGGAATCCGAAACCTTCGCGTTTTCCCATCAGCTCCACCAGGTTGACCATCATTTGTGCATCGCCATACTGCAGGGTTAAACCAAGGGTGTCTTTTTCGTCGATCAAGCCACGTTCGAAGCAGTCGATCGCCCACCCGATGGTGACGCCCGTGGAAATCGTGTCCATCCCGTAAGCATTGCACAACTGGTTGGCGCGGGCGATTGCCTCCAGGTCAGAAACCCCGCAGATTGAGCCAAGGGCGCCGATCGATTCGTATTCCGGACCACCGTATACCGGGTCTACGGGGAACAGCCCCTCTTTTACCTCAACCACACGCTTGCATCGTACCGGGCAGGCGAAACAGGTATCCGCTTCTTTCAGGATCGTCTCCGTCATGGTTTCGCCGCTGATAGCTTCCCAACCCTCGAAAGTGCCTTTTTGAAAATTATAAGCGGGCAGCCCACCCACAACCTGGTGACCATGCACGCCCGCCGCGGTGCCCATCTCGCTGAGGTTATGTACCCAGGAATGTTTGGCATCCTCCACATACATGCGGGCCAGGGCGATGACCTTCTGCGGGTCAGCCATTGGAACTTTGGTTGTGCCGCGAATGGCTACCGCCTTCAGGTTTTTGCTGCCCATCACTGCCCCGAGACCGGTCCGGCTGGCAGCGCGGTTGATATCGTGCATGATGGCGGCGATGAGCGCCATTTTCTCTCCCGCCGGGCCAATTTGGGCCACGCGGATGCGGCTATCGCCGAGCTCGTCACGGATCGCCGCCTGGGTTTGGGCTGTCAGCAAACCCCAAATATGTTTTGCAGGGCGAATTTCGACCTGCCCATCATGGATCCAGAGGTACACCGGCGAAGGGGCTTTGCCTTCGATGACGATCGCGTCAAAGCCGGTCTTGGCCAGCTCCGCGCCGAAAAAACCACCTGCTTCGGCGGCGCCAAAGCCACCGGTGAGAGGTGATTTGGCGCCAACCGTGTGACGGCCGCTCCCACCAACCGTAGCTCCAGTAACGGCGCCGTTTGCGAAGATCAATTTATTTTCCGGACTGAGTGGGTCAGTCCCCGGGGCGAGCTCTTTCAAAAGATGGTAAACGATGAAACCCCAACCACCCAGGTACATGCGCCTGAACTCATCGTCGAATTCTTCGACAGACCAGCTTCCGGATGAGAGGTTGACCCTCAGGATTTTTCCGTTGCAGCCAAAGTGCATTTGCCCCTCTTTTACCTGCCAGGATTGTCTTTTAACTTTTTTGCCAACCGCTCGCTCTCGGGGGTTGTCCCCGCCGCAATAGCGGCTACATCTGGGTCCTGGTAAGGATGTTGCGCGGCCACTTTCTGGTTGAGTTTTACACCCAACCCGGGCCGATCCGGGATGAGCAGGTCGCCAGCGAGGATGGTTTCGATCGGCGGATCGAGGATTTCATCCCGCCAGGGAACATCGTCAACCGGCAGTTCCTGGTAAAAGAAATTTGGGATGCAAGCGTCAATTTGAAGGGATGCCGCGGTGCTGACGGGACTGCCCGAATTGTGGGGAGCCACACTCATATAGTGCGCTTCAGCCATAGCGGCCACTGCGCGCAGCTCTAAGATTCCGCCACTGTGGGTAACGTCTGGCTGGACGATATCCGCGCCGCGGGCTTCGATCAGATTGGCAAACTCATATTTGCTGTACAATCGCTCGCCGGTCGCGATGGGGATGGGGGAGCGAGAGCGAATTTCCGCCATCGCCCGAATATCTTCCGGTGGGCAGGGTTCTTCCATAAAAAGGGGGTGGTAGGGTGCCAGCAGGGCGGCCATCTGCAGCGCGGCGGGCGGGTTAAACAGACCGTGCGCCTCGATCATCAACTGGATATCGTCGCCCACTGCCTCTCGGACGGCGCCTACAACGGATACAGCCGCGCGAGCATCCTTTGGAGACATCCAACCGTCGGCTGCACCATAAAAAGGGTTCCACTTCAAGGCGGTAAAGCCTTTATCCACCGAATCTTTGGCATACCTGGCATATTGGTCGGGTGAGCGAGCGTCTTTGAACCAACCGTTCGAGTAGGTCCGCGCGGATTTGCGCACAGCGCCGCCCAACAGCTGGTAGATGGGCACCTGCAAAGCCTGTCCAAGGATATCCCAGAGGGCAATTTCGATTGCGCTGATAGCAATCATCAGCACGGCTCCGCCGCGGTTATGAAAATCTCGATAGAGGGTTTGCCAGTGCGATTGAATTGCGAAGGGGTCCTGACCGACCAGCACACGCGCCATGTCTTCGACAGCGCCAATGACGGCATGTTCGCGGCTGCGCAGGGTCCCTTCTCCCAGGCCGACCAGGCCTTGATCGGTGTAGACCTGAACGAAAGTCCAATTGCGCCAGTCAGCAAATACAGGGATCGCGGTAATTTTTGTTATTTTCATGGCTTCAACCCAAGCAATCATCTTATGACCTGATGTCTTGCTATCTTATCACATTCAAAAATGGGTGTCAAGTTTGAGATTTGAGTTGATAATTGGATTATTTCATTATTTGACATCATATCATCATATGTGTTATAATTTTTTCGACGCCAGCACCGGCTGTACTCCGTTGGACAATGGCTTATCCTGACAAACCATCTACCGAGGTCATCCCATGTATATAAATACATTTTTTGATTCCATCCGTAATATTATGGATCAAGTAGAAAAAACGCAGGCCGATGCAATCCAAAGAGCCGCCCATTTGACCGCGGATAGTCTCATCCTGGATGGGATCGTCCATGTTTTTGGCACAGGGCACAGCCATATCCTGGCTGAAGATGTGTTTTTCCGGGCTGGTGGCCTGGTTCAGGTGGATGCCATTCTGGATGCCGGTCTGATGCTTCACGTCAGTGGTCTGGGCAGCACTAAACTGGAGCGCCTGTCCGGATATACCCCAATCGTCCTGGCTCGTTACGACCTGAGACCCAAAGATATTATGGTCGTGGTTTCGAATTCGGGTAGGAATGCCGGCCCCATCGAAGCTGCGCTTTACGCCAAGGAAAAGGGGCTTACCGTGATCGCGATTACCTCGGCTGCGGCGTACCGAAATTCTTCGGTTCGTCACCCTTGCAACAAGCATCTTTTTGATATTGCGGATATCGTCATAGATACCTGCGTTCCGCATGGGGACGCTATTATTTCAATCCCGGGCATGGCGGAACGGATCGGCCCTGTCTCCACAATCGTTGGCTCATCCATTATACAAGCGTACCTGGTAGAAACGGTCCATCAGATGGTGGAACGCGGTCATCAGCCGAAGGTGATCATCAGCGCTAACGTTGAGAGCGACCAGAACGAAGATGAGTTATATAAGGATTATGCCAACCGCATCCGCCATTGGTAAGGCATCCGTAGAGAAATAGAACCCGTAAATGATGGATCCGGGTAGGCCCGGTCTTGAAAAACTGGATGAACGCTGCTGGGTGATGGAGGGAAACGATGAAAGGTTACGACAGGCATTTTGGCTGCCGTCTGCGTGAAGTCATTTATGTGGGGATGCGCATGTTGATCCTTGAAAACGATCTTATTCGGGTCAACATCCTTCTGGATAAGGGCACCGATATCATCGAGTTTGTCCACAAGCCGAGCGATACGGATTTCATCTGGCATGCTCCCTGGGGGTTGCACAAACCGGCAGATCACGTCCCTACCTCGAATCGGCCCGAAGGGACATTTTTAGACGTTTATGAGGGCGGGTGGACAGAAGTGCTGCCCTCTGCCATTGCCGGTTCTCATCTAGGGGCATTTTTTGGGGATATGGGAGAATCAAGCCTGCTCTCCTGGGATTACGAGGTTCGATCAGATGACCCTAACCAGGTCTGTGTCGAACTCTACACAGACCTAAATCGTTATCCCTTGCATGTGGAAAAGCGCCTGACGATCACCCAGGGAAGCGCAGCTCTCAAATTCGAGGAGAGGCTGACCAACCTCTCCGAGGTGCCTATTGAACTCATGTGGGGGCAGCACCCAACCTTTGGATCTCCGTTCTTAGATGAAAATTGCGTGGTGGATGTCCCCGAATGCAACGTATATACCCAGCGTTATGGGGAATTTCCGCGGATCGAAGAAGGAGGCCCTCAGCGGTGGCCTTATGCGAAAGGAATCAATGGCTCTCCGGTGGACCTCAGCCAGATTCTCTCACCCAAGAGCCGCACCGAAGATATGATGTATTTGGGGGATTTCAAGGAAGGCTGGTATGCCATCACCAATACTTCCCGGAAAGTAGGGTTTGGTATGGCATGGGATTTAAAAAAATTCCCCTATTTGTGGTACTGGCAGTGTTTCTGTGGACCGAACCCTCAACCATTCTTTGGCCGTGCTTACGCCGTGGGGATCGAACCCTGGACGACTCCCCCTATCCGGCTAGAACAGGCAGTGGCCGATAGAACCAGCCTTATCTTAGGCGCATTACAGACAACCCAAACCAGCTTCACGGCGGTAGCTTACCAGGGGTTTACGCGAGTGCACCATATCGGAGAAAACGGCGGAGTAGAAGGTAGGGTTTGATATAGCTCAGCGTTTCTTTTGAAGGGTGATGGTATATTGATACCGGTCCCCCCGGTAAGTATCGTGGCCAAACTCGAACGGGGTTCCGTCAGCCGCAAGGACAATCGTATCTAGCTCGAGCGCAGGGCTGCCGGGGTTAACTTGCAGGAGCTGGCCCTGTTCCTCGTCGATCAGGCTAACCCGGATGGTCTGGTTGGCATAGGCATAACGAAAATTGTATTTTTCAGCAAGTATTGTGTACAGCGAAGTGTCCAGGGTCCAGGGGATGTCCAATAGTTCTGGAAACAGGTAGTGGGGGGTGTAAGACACCTGGATAGCCATTGGAACTTCATCTGCCAGTCGAAGGCGATGGAGCATGTTGACCTTGTTCCCGGGTTGCAGGTTCAGAGCGTGGGCTACCTCTGGGTCGGCGGGTAAGACTTCCCTTTTTAAAACAATCGAGCCCGGTTTCATACCTCGCTCGCGGATGGCTTCGCTAAACCCGGCAGTCTGGGTATTTAACGACATCTTGGGGCTGGTAATAAAAGTCCCCTTGCCATGTATAACCTGGATCATCCCAAGCGCCTGCAAATGGCGCCAGGCTTCACGGACTGAGCTTCGCCCTACCCCCAGTTCATCAGCGATCTGCTCGACAGCCGGAAGTTTTTCACCATTTACCAACCGCCCAGACCTGATCCCATCCTTTAGCCATGCAGCAACTTCGTCGGAGATATTCGTTCGTTCGATTTTTACCATTTGCACCCCAAACCGAGCCCGTTTACAGCGTATTTTACCATCTTCAGATCCGATCAGGCATAACCTTATCCGGCAGATATGATCCCCGGCGGGCCCAACGGAAATTCGTTACCTCGAAATAAAACATTTAGTTTGTATATCGTCAATGTTTTGTACACTATATTGTGTTATCATAAGACAAATTCCATTCGGGGAAAATAATCGAAACCTCCCCCTTCGCTGCACTTGTATCGATGCCTGGGACAATCCTTTTGATCTATGTTCGCCCTGATTTAATACCTTGACGAATGTTAGCCGTTTGCCTCTCAGCTTCTGAGGGTCAATCGGTTTTTTGGGGTTTAATCCAGCCCCTATTTCTCATATACCATTTTTCGTGGAGACGGATGATGAACTATAAACGCGTGCAGAAATTCACTCGGTTGTTCGTTTCGATCCTGACTGTCATTACCCTGCTGGTCTCTCCTGTGATGGGGGTGGAACCTGTTTTTGCGGAGGATCCAGATAACCCATTCGTACAGGCTTCCCTGGTTCACGATTGGATCAGCGGGTTTAATTTCAGCAGCGGCTCTTCGGTCAATGTCACCATTTATGACTCACAAGGTGGGACGATCTACGGCACAAGCACTTACCCGGTAGACTCGGGGAGCAATTTCAACATTAACCGTGAGGATACCCACGTTGACCTTGTTCCCGGCATGCGCATCGCCGTTCAGGATAACGGGCTCCAGCTGACGAAGGAACTCACCCTGGAGAATATGACCCTCGAGAGCGTGGATTATGAGCAGGATACCATCAGCGGCACTGCCCCGTCAAACCGCGATCTTACTGCCAGGGCGGGCAATCAGCAAAATGGTTACAGTGTGGATGTCACTTCGGACCAAGATGGGAACTGGTCGGCCGATTTCAAGACCCTCCCATTTGACCTGACCCCCGATATGTGGTTCAACGCAACCCTCGAGGACGCTGACGGTGACGAAACATTTACTGAGCCCCCCGATCCAATGTATATAGAAGCCGGTCTCACCAATGGTTGGATCCACGTGAACAACTTCTCTCCCAACGGCATGGTGACGTTGGGTGTGGAAAGCTCTACCTGGCAGAAACAGGCTGATCCCAACGGTTTCGTGGATTTTACCCCTCAAGACATTCACCTGGCCCTCTCCCCAGGTATGACCATAGAGGCCGAGGACGAGGCGACAGGCCGCACCATGCAGATGGTCGTAGAGGACCTTCGCATGGATCCGGTCGATTATGGGAACAGCACAGTCTCCGGGGAAGCTCCCAACGGAGCAGGCGTGCGTGTAGAAGTGGGCGACTCGCAGGGCTCTTCCAGGATGGATGTTACTGCCAGCGAAACAGACGGAAGCTGGCTGGCGGACTTTACGCAGAATGGAGTGACCCTGAAATTTGACCAATGGATCAATGCCAGGGTCTTCGACGTCAACGGCAACTCGACCATCGTCGAGCCGCCGCCCATGCCGGTCATCGAAGCCTCGCCGGTGTACGACTGGATCAACATGCGCGGCTTCCCAACCGATTCCCAGGCGACGGTGAGCATCTATTCATCCGGCGGCGACCCACTCTTCGAGGGTGAAGTCGAAATCAATCAGGACGGCGATGGCCGGCTCGACTCTGGAAGAACCCATTTCGACCTGACAGCGACCATGCAGATCAGCGCCAGCGTCTCGTCTCCGTCGATTCTTAAGGAACTTGTCCTGGCCAATCTATCCCAGGGCGAAATGGATCCCGACGCCGATGAGGTCCGCGGTACGGCTGATCCTAATGTGGCATTGAAGGTTACCGTTTACGGCCAAAACTATGGTGAAGCCTGGACACAGGCCGATGCCAACGGTGACTGGACGGCTGATTTTGGCGCGCTCGACATCGATATTGTCTCCGATATGCAGGCGAACATCCGCCATTACGACCTGGACGGGGACTCAACCTTTGTTGAGCCGCCTCCTCTGCCGCACCTTGACATGTGGGTCGACAGCAACTCCGTCTCTGGCTACGACTGGCCCATTGGCGCCAGCCTGACCCTCACCATCATTGACTCGCAGGATGGAACCTACACCGATACCCAGGTCAACGGCACCGCGCCGTGGAGCCCGGGATCCGGGTTCTACCAGTTCTATCTGGGTGACGCTTTTACCCTCAAACCCGGCCAGCAGGTGAGCATCACAGACGGAACCACGACCCGTTCCTCCGTTGTCGAGAATCTGCTCCCCCCCACTATCGATGTAGAGAACAGCCGGATCAGCGGCACTGCTGCTGTGGGCGCGGGGATCTGGTCGAACATCTGCAACCGGGACGGCTGCGCGAACCGCTGGGTTACCGTTGGGCCAACCGGGACCTATGTGATTGATTTCGGCGTGCCGGGCAGCAACCCCGGCGAGGAGCAGGTCATCGCCTTATATCCCAACGATGGCTCTTCGCTCAACTGGGCCGATG
>Ga0105104_10000505_pt1 | contig 30305 bp, 28 predicted proteins | sample PPLLaktember2015_3_FD_87034 | JGI IMG/M metagenome (GOLD analysis project Ga0105104, IMG submission 87034) | Freshwater sediment microbial communities from Prairie Pothole Lake near Jamestown, North Dakota, USA - PPLs Lake P7 Core (6) Depth... | ecosystem: Environmental > Aquatic > Freshwater >...
ACCCGTCGGTCAGAATCCCTCCGAGCTGCTCCTTGGACCAGTCGAACGTTTCGCGCAGGATCGGATTAGCGATGGTGATGTTGTAGCGGCACATGTAGTAGGCCGCATAGAGGAGGCCCAGCGACACCCAGTTCTGCGCACGGCGGGCGCGGAATCCGGGCTGGTCAAGGTGGGATCGGTCGTAATTCATGGAATTGGAAGAGGTTGTGCCGCAGGGAGCGGCAGGGGCGAGACCGTACAAGGCGGGTTTGAGAATAATTTAACGACTTCTCAGCGATAAAGCAACTCACCTTGCGGTGTTTGTGTCGCGGCGGCAGGTCCGCGGAGCGAGATCTCGTCTTCGACGGACAGGATGCCTGCCGCCGCGAGGACGAGAAAAAAACGCGAGGGGTAAGGACACCCCTCGCGGCGCACCTTGCGGTGGTTGCGTTGCGAATACCCCCTTCAATTCCCCCCTTTTTCAAAGGGAGGAAGGCAGAATGCCCCGCGAGGAAACGAAAGAAACGGCGGCCAGAGGCCGCCGTTTGTTATTCATGAAGATTCCGGGAGGGTCTGATGACCCTGCTCGGCGCACCTTGCGGTGTTTGCGTCGCCGAGGCGGGTGTGCCACCCGCCCGGCGGAAAGACGGGCGCAACGCCTTGCGCCCCTACGAAAAATCAAAAATTACTTCGGTCTTGCATTCCAAATCGTGGTCATGAGGATGCCGCCCAATAGAGCGAAGGCGGAAAGGCTGATCATCCAGCCGCTCCAGCCGAAGTGATCAATCACCGCTCCGACTATCGGCTGCGCGAGACCCGCACCGATATACTGGAAAGCATCAATCATTCCCGCCGCGCTGCCGGAAGCCTTGCGGCCGCCGAAGTCCATGGCCGCCGCACCGCCAAGCAAACTATGCGGGCCGTTTACGAAGAAGGAAAGCAGAATAAGAAGAATGGCCGCCGCTGCCGGGCCGGTCAGATAATAGAAGAGAATCAGCAGCACGAATTGTATGTAATACATGATGGCCGCAGGCGGGCAACGCTTCGAACCAAACAATTTGTCCGAAGACCAGCCCGCCGCAAACGCTCCGAACACCGCCGCCACCGGCATGGCCAGCGCGCGCAACTGAAAAGCGAAGGAATCCGGCGCGAGCATTTGCACTTCCATCAGATATTTCGGAAACCATTGCTCGAGTCCGTGCCGCACGACTCCCGTGCAGAAATACGCTCCGGAAATTACCCACAACACCTTGCTGGTCAATACGATTTTCATCGTAGCCGCCATGCCCAAAGGCCGCGTGTCCGTGTGGCGGTCATGCTCACCCATGTCGGGCGGCTCGAATCCCAACTCTTCAGGATGATCGCGAATCGCAAACCAACCGATTACAGTAAAGACAGCGGTGATAGCCGCCGGTACGTAGAAGAGCGCCGTCCAGTGATAGTTGGCGATCAGATAGCCGCCTAACAGCGTCACGCCAAACCGTCCCAACTGAATCATCATGCCGAAAATACCCGTAAACGTGCCGCGCTCTTTAATCCCGAACCAGCTTCCGTTCACGCTTACGATAGAGGGCGCGCCGAAGGCTTGAAAATAGCCGTTGACTCCCCACATGAGAATGAAATATCCGAGTACGCCGAAATTCGTGCCGAAAGCCATCAGACAGTTGAAGAAAATCGTTCCCACCGCCCCGATGACGATAGCTTTGCGGCCTCCCAGACGGTCGGTGATCTGCCCGTTGACGAATTGCCCGATGGCATACAGCCAAAAGCCCGCGGCAACAATCCAACCCCATTGCTCGTTCGTCCAGCCGAACGTCTTGGTCATGGTGCTTGCGCCGAACGAGAGATTGTAGCGGCACATATAATACGATGCGTAAACGAAGCCCAACGGCAGCCACACAGTGGCGCGTACGCGGCGATAAACCGGAGTGATGTCAGCGGCCATTTTTACGATTAACCTTTCACCGATGTTCGGAGAACATCAGCCACAAATTCATGGAATTTCTCGCGCGCGGACAGACTCCACGGCACGGGATTAAGCGCGATCAGCGGCTCGAGCGGCTGTGCGGTTTGTGTGCCGCTCAGTCTGCTGCCTTGAAGGATGGTAATTTCACCCGCGCGAACGGTCACACCCGAAAGACTACCGCCCGCATGCGGATTATTTTTACGGAGCCAGGCCTGAGCCACCACGCTGTATTGTCCCGGATTGAGATTGAGGATCATGACGGCTTGCTGATCGGCCAGCGGAATGCGGGGCAGGCTCTTGGTTTCGGACGGGCCGATGACGGTGACTTGAGCCAGCCAGTTCTCGCGGTTGGCTTCCGGCAAACGCGGGAAAGCCACAAGCAAAGCTCCCGTGCCTGCCTCCAGCATGGGTCCCAGCGTATCCGCCGCCTGTTCCTTCTTCTTTCCGCAGCCGGGAAGCAGAAGGGAAAAGAGCAAAGAAAAGGCCAGCATTTTAGAGAGAAATGGAATCATAAGACCACCGAAAAGGATACTCAGGAAATGGCGGAAACGGGCTTTTAGCCCGTTTCTTTATAAATGTAAACGATCTTCCGTGAAAAGCAAGTCTTTTCAGCGGAACCAGTTGCCGCCGCCGGGCAGGGGGGCTTGCGGTGAATCTATGCCCAAACCGGGAATTCGCAGTCTGCCGAGGAAATTGTAGGACAGGCCGATGCTCATGGAAGTCCAGCGTTCGTAGGAATGTCCGGAATGATAAACAAAGTCCGGATTCTGCGCGCCGTTCTGATCCTGTGAAATAGTGAACGTCGCGGTCAGGCGGTCTTCGATATAGTAACCGATTCGAAATCCGGTCTGAACCGACCACCAATCCGCATATCTGCTGGTATTAAACCCCTTCGGAACCTTAATGGGTCGCCCGTTACTAAAATCATTCTCTGGATGGAGGATCAGCCGCTCGTGACGGAAGCTGCCCTCCGCCCACCAGCGATCCGCGAACACGTACTGGACCGCAAACCGAGTGTCCGCATCCATGGCATTTGATCCATTGTCCGTGGGAAATAACACTTCACTTGCAACATCAAACTGCCATCGCATTCCTAACGGCAGATGATATTCTACCATCGGCCCGATACTGTAATCATCATAGTATAAGTGTTGATGGGATGAGGCATTGATGACCGTATCGGTCGTTAATGTATCAGCGATGTATTGCACGGTATGTTCGCGCACCCACTTCTGCGAAATTAGATCCGAGTGCCGGGCTTGAACCGCCAGACCGGCAAAAAATCCTTTCTGCCGTTGAAAAGTCGTAATCACAGGGTTACGGTAATCGGAGCTGGCGCCGTAATAGGGGTCCGCGATACGATAGACATCGTACGCATCCAGGCCGGTATCGCGCAGGGCGCCGTCTTCGCGCAGAAGGCGCTCCACTTCCTGCCAGAATAATTTTTGTGGATTGTCGTGCACCGTGGAAAATGATTTACGCGTATAGAAAAGCTGCGCGAGCTTTGTGCGCGACGCCGGGTTTAACGCCCGCGTGAGCGCGCCCGTTTTTAAAAGTCGTTCCAGGAGAATATCCACAACATAAATATCGGAAGCATCCCGCACGCGTCCGAGACCGACGGCCATTGTTCCGCTGATGGAATAGTTATATGACCAAACTTCATCATCCCGGTGCCGTTTGAAATCGTTTCCGAATCCGGATTCTTGAGTAAAATACGTGGACCAGTCCTGCGCATAAGAACCGGAACCGCTGGCATTCAGCAGGAAACCAGCGGGAAATGTCCACGGGTAGATCCGGGTTTCACCCCGCAAGTTCCAGCATTCACTCGTCTCATTGTGGTCATTGCTCTGCTTCCTGTCGGGATACACGGTATCCGCAACCATGTGTGTGCGAGCGCCGTTGAGCCCGCCGGACAAACCGACGCTGAAAGCTGCGCTTGCCCGTAGCGGATCGGAATCCCACAGGTAATAGCCTGTTCCGGACATTTCCCCGGAATATCGCCAATCCCGGTAGCTGCCTGTGGAATAGTTGGAAAGATTACTCTGTTGATTTCCGTTCAGGTCCCCCGAGACCGTGTATACGCTGTGTGCGGGAATCCGGAAATCGCCGAATTCATCGGCAAAAAGATACACAGGAACCATCCCGATCAGCAGCAGGACATAGAGTAGCCGTTTCATAGGTGTTTCCTTTTGCGAGGTGCTCGACAACGTATAGATTATGGTTGTTGTGATTTTATTTAAACGGCCAATCCATCGGCGGAAGCGTAGAGCGCGGAATGAGTCCCGGCGCTTCCAGCATGCCGAGAAAGTTGCAGGAAATCCCAATTTCGATGGAATTGTCGCGATAATAATTTTTCCGCGTAGGGTACACAGGAGAGGAATAATCCCGGCAGTAACGTCCCTGTTGATGTTTGAGCCGCAGGGTTAATGCAAGACGATCTTCCACAAAGAAAAACAGGTTTACGCCAACATTGGCGCTCCACGAGCTGAATATTGCATAGGGCGGATTTCTTTCGAAGCCGTGCGTTTCATTGACAATTTTACGGATATGCACAGCCTTAATCGTACTCAACCAGCGGTCCGCAATGACGTATGTAAGAGTTCCGTCAGTTGTTGCATCTATAGCTTGCGGCGCATCATTCTGCGGAAAAGACACAGAGCTTTTAAAATCCACCTGCCATTTCCAACCGATGGGCCGGCAATATTGAACAGTTGGACCGACGGAAAAATAATCACTGAATCCTTCATTACGCCATGAACTCGATGACCACTGTGTAGCCTGAAAGCCGCGCATGATGTAATGGTTGTGATCCCACTTCATCGCCATGCCCGCAAACCAGCCGCTGTTGCGGACGATACGGTTGGCATATGAAGTCGGCAAGAGACTCCGAGGCAGCTCTGAACTTGATGAATTATATTTCGCCGTCGTGTAGGGCTCCGCAATCCGACATAAGGAATAGCCATCAAGGCCAGTCTCACAAAGCGCACCATCATCATGTAAAATGCGTTCCACGTCTTGCCAAAAGTACTTAATCGGACGATCATGCAGAGTAAAATGATCTAATCCTGCAATCAAATACTGTGCAAGCCTTTGACGCGTTTCCGGTTTTAGGTTGCGCGTGAGTATTCCCAGCTCAAGGAGGCGGTTTTCAAGAACGAATATTTCGAATACAGATGAAGCATCACGGACACGGCCGAATCCCATTGTAAACGATCCCGTGGCGCTATATTGCATGGAATATTCTTCATCAAAGCTGCGGTCCATCCGCTCCGGTGTATATTCACCGCCGCGAATATATCTGTTGTTCTGTTCTTGGCCAAAGCTCCCTCTGCCATTCGCGGTAAGATCCATCCCTAAAGGGAAGGTCCAAGGGTAGTACCGGCTCGACGCGGTAATGTCCCAATATTCCGAACCGCGTTCCGTGATGTTGTGCGATCTTCCCGTGGATGAATCGCGAAACACATATGTTCCGCGACTTTCCGTCTTTTCCCCTGAAGCATACAAAGCGAGATTGACATCTAAGCGCAGCGGGTCAGAGTCATACAACCATTTGCCTTGATTGGAAACAGATCCGCGCAGCTTCCATGAACGATACTTTGACCGATCATCACTATCATACGAATTGTCTCCCCAGCCATAGACCGAGGCATTAACAAGGTAGACCCGATGTGCGGGAATACGGAAGTCGGAAAACGGATCTGCTCTAAGAATCTGCGGCAGAAGCAGAATCAAACATGCGAGCACGTGCCAATGTCTCCCCATGATACTTCTCCCTAAATAGATACGATTTGCTGTATGAAGGTTGGAATCCGATGTGCAAAGATCACGTTTTACAGGCCGAGGCGATCGCCCGGATGTGCCTTTCATCCGTGCCGCAGCAGCCGCCCAAAATGCGCGTGCCGAAACGGCGATGAACCTCCAGCATTTTTTCGGCCAGACTTTCCGGATCGTCCGCGCTGATTTCCGATGATTCATTCAGCTCTTCCGGGCTTTTCGCGGACGCGTTAGCCTGCAGGCCGATAATCCGCCGCGTCAATCCCGATTCGTGTGGTGCGCAGGTTTCCACAGCCGAAATAAAAACGGAAGGATGCACGCAGTTCAACATGAAAAAACACGGCTGGCGGTTCGGGTCGGAATCCAAACGGTGCACGGCTTCGTGCAGCGGCGCGCCGTCCAATAATGTTCCGTCGGGCCGCGCAACAAAACTGATGACGGCGGGGCAGCCGGTTTCATTGATGACTTCCGCAATTCCGAAAGCCTCCGGCAGTGCGGGAAGCGTGGCAGCCAAGATAAAATCCACTCCCGTTTCCGCCAGAATCTGCGCCTGCGGCCTATGATAGGCTCTGGCTTCCGCTTCTGGAAGTGAATCGGCAGGATGATACGCATCGCCGCTTGGCCCCATCAAACCGCCGATGTAAACCTTGCGGCTATACTTGCCATATTCATCACGCAGAGCCGAGGCGAACATCACCGCTTCGCGATTGACCTCGCGCATGGAAGGCAGTCCGGAAGCGGCTATTCGATCCTCGCTGGCCCGCCACGTGGGAGCTAAAAGCAGCATGGGTAAATCGAATTCCTTGCCGATGTCCAGATAGCCGCGATAGATTTTTCCCATCGCCGCGCGGCCCACCGGATCGTACAGCAAAGCTGTGTTTAAATGCTGCGGATCGAGTTGAATTTCCGGATCGCGCCGCAGCCTTTCGATGACCGCGCCTTCGATCAGAAAAAAAGGTTCGCGCTCAATGGCTTGTACAAATTCCACGTGTGTTTCCGCGATTTGATTTCAGGATTCCGGCCCGCCTTTGGTCCGTCTTTGACGAGATCTCGCTTTAAGCGGACGAGGTCTCGTTAAACGGACAGGGTCAGCGACCCTGCTCGGCGGCAAAGAAAAACTATGCGCCGATTCTAATGACGCCCGTGCCCTTAAACTTGCCCTGCTTCAAGGCTAGCAGATGTTCGTTCAAATGCTCGAAATCGAAGACAGTGATGTCGGGCTGCAATTGCATTTCTGCCGCCAGATGCAAAAGTTCGCGCACGTCGTCACGCGTGGAGTTGGCCACGCTGCGGATGATCCGCTCGCCCCACAGAATTTCATAGGGGAATTCGGGGATATCGGACATATGTATTCCCGCGCAGGTGACGATGCCGCCTTTGCGAATGTGAGTTAAAGCGCGCGGCACCAGTTCACCCGCCGCGGCAAAGATGATAACGCTATCGAGCAATTCTGGCGGATCTTCATCCGGCCCGCCCGCCCATACGGCTCCTAATTTGCGCGCGTGTTCCTGTCCCGTTTCGCCGCGCGTAATCACAAAACATTCCGCTCCCAAATGGCGCGCGACTTGAATGGTCACGTGTGCGGAAGAACCGAAGCCGTAGAGTCCAAGTTTTCCGCCGTGCGGAACCTGCGCAAGTTTCAGAGCGCGGTAGCCGATCACTCCGCTGCACAAGAGCGGCGCGGCATGCAGTTCGTCGTAATTTTCGGGAAGCGGATACACGAACTCCGCCTGAGCGAGCATGTATTCCGCATAGCCGCCGTCCACGTGTTGGCCGGTGAACATCCCGCTATCGCAGAGGTTTTCGCGCTCGCTGCGGCAGTAATCGCATTCGCCGCAAGTGGAAGCCAGCCACGGCACGCCGACTCGCTCACCGATTTCGATATCTTCAACTTCATCGCCGATTTTGTCCACGACCGCCACCACCTGATGGCCGGGCGTAATCGGCAGTTTGGGCAGCGGAATCTCGCCTTCCACAATATGCAGATCCGTGCGGCACATCGCACAGGCCAAGATTCGCAGCCGCACTTCTCCGGCGGAAGGCTTGGGCAGAGGAATCTCCACCAGCTTCAGCGGCTTTTGTTCAATCGGTTTCGGTTCGGATAAAATCCAGGCACGCATAATTTATCTCGGTTTAATACGGGACGCCGTTGTCGGTCTCCCGACCGGTCCGCGAAGCGAGATCTCGCTAAAGGCGGACAATGGCGCCATTGCGACTCTGGAGAGTCACAACGGCGATATTCCTATTGCAGAGGGAGGAAAAAGCCGTATATTAGAAAATGTAGGAAAGTTTCGATTCAAGTGCAATCGGGATAAGCAATTTCCCGAAAAAACCAAGCGGCACGTGAAAAATGGCAGAGAATCCCAACATCCAAAATGAGCCTTCCGGGCATAATCGGTACAACCTCGTGATCATCGGCGGCGGCCCGGCGGGCTTGGCCACGGCTATCGGGGCGGCGGCTCTCGGTGCGCGTGTGGCCATGGTGGAACGAGGACTCTTAGGAGGAGATAGTCTCCATGTGGGATCTGTACCCTCCAAGTCTCTGGTACGGGCGGCGCGGGCTGCCGCGGAAGTCCGCCGGGCGGGAGACTTTGGGATAACCGTGCCCAGCGGAGCGGAAGTAGATATTGCGGCGGTCATGCAAAGGCTCGACCGGCTGCGGAGCCGCATTGCCGGACGGAACAGCGTGGCGCGGCTCGCGGAAAAGGGAATTGAAGTGTTCGTCGGGGAAGGCCGGTTTGCGGATCACAGTCACGTGGAGGTGGGAGGTCAGAGGCTGCACTTCAGCCGGGCGGTGATTGCCACGGGCAGCAAGCCCGCTGTTCCCGCATTGCCGGGACTGGATCGCGTGCCGTTCATGACTACCGATCACCTTTTTACACTCACGCATTTGCCGCGCAGGCTGGCTGTCATCGGTGCGGGACCCGCCGGCTGCGAAATGGCGCAGGTTTTCGCGCGTTTCGGAAGTATTGTAACGGTGTTCGAGCAAGCGAATCAGATTCTGCCGCATGAAGATGCCGATGCCGCACGCATGGTGCAGCGTGCGCTTCATCATGACGGCATCTCATTTCGCTTGGATTGCAGCGAACTCCGCTTCGAAAAGGAAGGCGCGGACGTGATCGTGCATTCCCATGCGGGCGAGCATTGGTATGCCGATCCATGTGACCGCGTTTTACTCGCGGCGGGGCGCGTGCCGCGCACGGAAGGATTGAATCTTGAGGCGGCGAGCGTGGGAACGGATGAGCGGGGAATTCTGGTCAACGGGCAATTGCGCACGAGCAATCCGCATATTTACGCCGCCGGGGATGTGTGCTCGCAATATCGCTACACGCATGCCGCCGATGCATTAGCCCGTGTGGTCATTGCCAATGCGTTGTTTTTCGCCGGAGACAGCGCGGGCGATCTGCTGGTTCCGAATTGCACGTTTACCGATCCGGAAATCGCGCACGTGGGATTGAGCGAAACAGAAGCGAAAGAACGCCATCTGCAAACGATGAAGCTGCCGTTTGATGATTTGGATCGCGCGATCTTGGACAGCGGGGAAGCGGGATTGTTGAAGATTCATCATGACGTGCGCGGCACGATTAAGGGCGCGACACTCGTGGCCGCGCATGCCGGAGAAATGATTGGCGAGATCGTGGTGGCGATGAATCACAGCGTGCGCTTGGGTTCTCTGTCTTCCGATATTCATCCCTATCCGACGGTGGCGGAGATCATCAAGCGCGCGGGCGATCAATTTCGCCACACGTTAGTCACTCCCTTCATGGCCCGCCTTCTGAAAAAGTTCTTGGCGTGGAGAAGATAGCAGAAATGATGAACGCGGAATGATGAATGATGAACGAAAAACAATTTTACTGGGCGGCGGTCGCCTGTGATTTCGTAGGGGCACGATAAATCGTGCCTGTCTTCCGCCGAGCCGTGACGCCCGACTCTCTGTGTCATTCTGGACACCGTCTTTGGGCGTCCAGAATCTCTACTTTTTCTGCCGAGGCAGACCTGTGCTCGCTACGCGGGGTGTCCTTACCCCGCGCAGTCTTCCGCCGGATGCGCCTCCCCCCTTAGCATAAGGGGGGAACAGAAGGGGGGTCTTTTTTTAGCGGTTTCTTCAGGTCTGCCGCGCGGTAGATGCAATAGTAGAGAGTGTCATTCTGTTTTCCGTCTTTGGAAAACAGAATCCCTAACGATGGAGGGGATTCCGTTCGCGGACGAACGGAAGGACGTGCACTGCGCGCGAAGATAAGCTTCGACCTACAAGGGCATGGCGATGAATGCGCCGGTGCCGCCGAATGAATCCGACATCAAGAGCGACATGGTTCCCATTTTAAACGGCTGGTCCATGGACAGTTCCAGATTCCGAGATAATAAGAGTCATTTCTACTTCAGCCGGTTGTTTTCCGCCGATATGCCGGAAAAGATGTACGTCCGCGTTCTGGACTATGCCGCCGAAGGAAAGCTTCGAGTTCGCAGGGCAGACTTCTGGGGCCATTTTTCATCTGAATGGGTTGAGATTCCGAAAAATCACGAACAGTTCTGCAGCTCTGCCGATCCGGACAGCGACGGTTTTACACGATGGGAGGAATATCGGGGCTTCTGCAACAACGATGGCTCCCATTTCCGCCTCGATCTGGATACGACCGCTGCTAACACAAGACGGCAGATTATTATAAGTGATCCAACAAGCCTGTTAGACACACTTCCGGTACGTGGTTTTGTAACTCGACTTCAGGAGATGATGGCTTGCAGTCTCGTTATCAAGGATAGCATTAAATCTAATTCCATGTGGGCAGGTTGCGGCTGGGAAGGTATTCCCCAAAGTTGGGGTTATTTCTTATGCATAGATGCCAAAAACGGAATCTGGGATGCCGGTTCAAACGCGTGGGAACCCAATCCATTGACAATCCCGCTTCCGCGTTACTCGCATCCCGCACCATCCGACTCAAGTAGTTTCACGCGTTCGGCCGATCAGGTTGCTATCCGAATATTCTACAATGATGAAGCGGGTGATTACGGTGTGTCATGTCACGTTTTTGGTGATCCGCCTGATTGGGGATACGGTATCTGTGGAAATGGAGGTATCGATCTTCGGTATGATCTTGTAATGGATAAAATACTAAGAGAATGGTGGCCCGACGGTTCTAACGGCAGTCATTTTAATGACCGTGACTTTCCGGGGCTTCGGGATAGTGTTATCACAATTTGTTTGCGTCGCACCGTTGCTCACGAATTTGGACATGTAATAAATGTTCCCTATCATGTCCCAAACCAATATGATGGCAATAATAAAATGTGCGTCATGCTTAATGAAATGCAGTGGGCTGATATTCATACGCTTGGGACATCCACTGACTGGTGGTGGAACGATTGGGTGGCTGTTTGGCGTGATATCAGAAGCAATCCAAATCATCGGTGGGGATACATGGATGACAACCTTCATTGTGTCGATTCAATTCGGTATAGACCTTAATACTCTTAGTGTAAAAGATCGAACTGAAACGACCGGAACTTAAGAAAGGATTATCATGTGCATTCATTCTCTATTACGATATTCTGCAGTTTATCTCCTGTTTATGACTTTCTTCATACCTCGATTAGTTTCTGCCGAAAGCGCAGAACTGTGGATTGCTGGGCATGCTTTGGTCTGGGGAGGGGCGTGTGATCCGGGAGGTCGCAAAATCCTCGCAGGTTCCCGCTACTTTTTAACTGTGTGGAACCGGTCGGATCGCTCAGCGCAAGTTCTCACACGCGAATGGCCTGCAGGTTACTTCTTGGAAGCGGCTCTCGATCTACCACAGGGCAATCCATTTATTCCTAATAAGAGCCTAATCGAGCAGCTTAATCCCGAACGTTTTTTAAGCCAAGTTAACCGCTCAGCGGAAAAACGTTTTTTACTGGATCCTTCAACATTTGCTGAACATGAGTGGCTTAATGCAAAATGTTTTGTCTTAACGGTACCGCCTGCACTGGCCGGACATACATTATCTTTCCGCGTTCGCTTTGAAGATGATGGTCAAAACTCGATTTCCACTGCAACTGCACCAATCTATATTATTGCACCATGCGATCGGAATGACACGGCTCGAATAGTCGCCTCGCGAATATATGAGGCGAACACGACTGGAAATTATCGCAGGGGAGTTGAGATAGCCGATTCAATGTTGAAATGTGGCCTGACGGATGCATCCGGTTGGGACTATGCCGAGGCGATGGCTCGCGGACTTGAGATGTACGATAAAGCGCTGAGCTATTTGCAGAGAATATACGAAGATTTCGGCGTGCTGGGAGTAGGGTTAAACACAGCTAATCCTCCAAAGTACAATGCTAATATTGTGCGCGACCCTCAAATGCAACAGTTGTATGCGGAGAAGCGAAATCAACTAATGCAATTGAAAGCCGCGCAAGAACAAGAACAGCAACAGAAGTAATTCAAGAGAACTCCCATGTACAAATACATATTGATAGCGATTCTGGGCCTTGCCACGGCTATGGCGGTTTTCAAGGTCACACGCAGGTACGTGACAGTGTATGGGCAATTTGTGAACGTCGCACAATTGCTCACGAATTAGGCCATACACTCAATGCCTGTGATCATTGTGGATCTGACCAATGTGGAGATTGTAATAATCAAGACGGTGGGACTAATTTCATGTGTGTAATGCTGAATGAGATGCAGTGGACAACCAGGCTTAGCCATTTGCCTTTGGGCTTGGAAGTAGCCTGGTGGGCATGGGTTGATCTCTGGCAAGACATACCGTGGCAGGCAAACCATCGGTGGGGATATTATGACGACGGGAATTATCATTGTATGAGTCAAATTTGTTTTCGACCTTAGGCAAAATGAAGTCAGCAATCGGTTTACAGCGATACTCATTTTTAAAAAATAGGAGATTATTCGTTGAGCAAGCAATCCCAACTATCCCGCAGCTTCAAGCTATTTGTTCTCCCCTTGTTAGTATTTGTTAGTACTGCCTTTGCAGAAAATATAGGTTTACAAATTTCTCTTCATTCAATGGTATGGGGCGGCTCATGCGAACCCGGATTCCCAAAAATCATCGCGGGCTCACACATTTTCCTTAGGGTATCAAACGGTTCTGATCGGTCTGCTTTGCCATTGATAAGTGGTTGGCCTGACGGCTACATACTGGAAACTGCCCTCGATTTATCTGACGATCAACCTTTTATTCCTACTCCTGGTCTGATCGAAACAATGGAGCCGATTCGCATTTTGAGTCAACTTAATTTATCAGCTGACGGTGATTTGCGACAAAATCCAGCAACCTTTTGGAATTTTGAAGACCTCAACGCCAAGGATTTTGTCCTAAAAATTCCAGCAAGTCTCGCGGGGCATACAGTAAAATTCCGGGCAATCTATCAAAAAGCAGAATTGGATTTGGTTTCGTTTGCTTCCAATGCCATTTCCATTATAGCTCCATGCGATCGAAGCGATACAGCGCGTTCTATCGCCACACAAATTTATGAAGCATGGGAGTTGCGCAATTATAGACGGGCGATGGCCATTGCGGATTCAATGCTGGCTTACGACCTGTCAGATGCAGCTGGATGGGCATGGGCTATGAGTGCGGCCAATGGCGCACGCGAGTATGATAAAGCAATTTCTTATTTAGACCGGATGTATGAGGATTATGGAGTAACGGCAGTGTTACTAAATAGTTCACATCCTCCCCGGTTGAATCGACTGGGGTCGCGAACTCGAGAAGCACAGGAAGAATACGAAATGGGCAGGAGTAGATTACTGCAGATGAAAGGTATTGACGAAAACCAGCAGCAACAGAAGTAATTCAAGAAAGAACTTCCATGTACAAATACATATTGATAGCGATTCTGGGTATGGCCGTTGAAGTCTGCGCCGAACCGCATTTGACGCGGGAAAGCCATTTCTTCGGCATTCCGAATGTGGACAGCCTGTCCAACGATTTCTTTCTGGATATATCGGATACCAGCGATGTCGGCTTCTACTGCCCGAGCGACATCGAGCTGATCCGGCATAGGCGAGATTTACAGCGGCACCCGCGAATCGTATAGAGATTCCGGACGCCCGTAAGAACGGTGTCCGGAATAACACAAAGAGAAGATTCCGGGCGAATCAAGGCACCCGCACGGCGATGAAATAAAAGCGGCGGCCTCGAATGAGGCCGCCGCTTTCTTTGTGATTCAGATTCCGACTGGGTTGTGATCAACACCCAGGAGGGTGTTGACTAGTGATAACCCGGCTCGGCATCCCGTGCTCGGCGAGACTAAGAGTCGTCTTCTTCTTCGGCTTCCGGAGTGAAGCCTGAATAGCTCTCGTCTTCGCGTTTGCGCTGCGCCAATTTTCTCTTCAAGCAATTAAAGCACAACTGGTCTACCGACAGCCAAGCAAACGTCTGGCCGCAACCGGCACATTGCTGCGGCCTCTTCTCCACTTTGGGCAGTTTGGGCTTCGGCTTGGGGGTTGCGGGCCGCGGCACATCCACTAATTCCGGATCGAGCAGTTCCAGCGGAATCTCCAACGGATCGAGTTCGATGTCTTCGGGAAGAATGATATCATCATCTTCCTCGATGGCTAACTCCTCTTCAAAAAGACTGACATCCGGTTCTACCAGCGTAGTCTCTTCTTCATCCGCCGCCGCTTCTTCGGGGATGATCACTTCAGGAGCCTTTTCCGCCGTTTTTTTCTTGCGCGGAGTGCGGACGGGCGGTTCCACCGGAGCCGCTTCCACTTTTTTACGGCCGGTTTTTACCGGAGCGGTCTCTGCCGCCGCCGGAACTTTTACAGTATCAGACTTAGCCGGACGGCCGCGCTTGGGTGCCGCCGCCGGTTTTTCTTCTACGACTCGTTTAGACTTCTTGGACTTTTCCGCTTCCATCACATGCTTTTTCTTCTCGGATTCTGCCATTCCTGCGCGCATAGCCTTCGTCTTGGCCGCAGCCTCGGGAGCCTTCACGGATTTGGTTTTCCGCGAAGCCAGAGGGCTGTTTTTTGCCGATGAGGTGCGCGCAACCGGTTTGGCTGTGGCTGCTTTCTTGGTCACAGCCGGCTTTTTCGCCGTTGGTTTACGGTCGGCTTTGGCTGAAGTCTTGGTGGTGCGGGAGCTTCTGGTTCCAGTAGTCGGCATGAGCCCTCCTTCGGCTTTCACACGCCTATGCAGTAGGTGTGCCACAGCCGGAATGGTTCATCATGATCGCGTACGGCATGAAGAATTGCAGCACAAGGCCGTCTGCTTGCGATCATAAAAACGACTAATTTATTTATTTTCATTTCTTTAAACGCGAATCAATCCGTTTGGTAATACCAGAAGGCGAATCGCGCCATAGAAAGCGGAGGAAACAATGCAGGGCGAAATTTCCACGTCAAAGCTGCCACCATAGGTCCCGCACAAGGTCGTGTAATATACCAGCTTGGCACCCCAGATGTCAAGTTATATTTTATATGGACATGACCGGATTAACTCTCTCGTGAACTGTTATAATATTTTGTGAATAAATAATTTACACAAGAAAGAAAGGCGCTTGGCGATGCAAGCCCTTAAGTGTGCAGGACTTTGTGCACACGTGTGCCTCTCTTGCACAGAAAATCATGAGGGATCGGATTCCACCTTGCAGGACAGGCTATTCGGTTCGACAGTAAGTACGGTTGGTATTGTCGGATTCGTCTTTTTCGAATTTGAAAATCATCTTGCGTTTTGCGGGGGAATCGTGTAAATTCCGCCATGCCATTTTCTATACAGGCAAGATTCGTTTTATTCACGGCGATTCTACTGCTTTCGGTATCGTGCCGGGGTTCCGGTGAAACGAGTCCGGGACTGTTCCGCGAGTACAGGTTCACGGTAGATTCCACCCGGCTCGGCTCTCCAACGCAAGTGGGTTCGATTTCGTTCCAGGTTCCGCAAGACTGGGCGGCTGCCGACAGCGGTTTAGTGGAGCGGGTCCGGCAGATTGTCCGGTCGGACACCGGTTCGTTCTCCGCCGAACCGGCCGTTGTCTATGTCAATCCGCGATCCGGCGGAGTCCTGATCGGGACTACCTTTGCCGCCGTTTTGAAAGCCGGTGAAATCTTCAGCGATTGGGCGCGCCGTTTTGTGCACCACTATCGCGCGGTGCATGAAGGGCAAACCATCGAAGAGGAATGGCTGCTGCTCGGAGACGTGCGCGCCGTGCAACTGCGGTCGGTGGATTCGCTGCGCGTGCAGTTCAAGTTTTTGATAGACGGAAATCCGCCGGTCGGCTTGGACTATTCCATTCCCCGCGCGCAGTGGGAAACGGAAGGCCGCGCGGTGGAATCCTCGCTCGGGACGATTCACAGACGTAAATTCTGATTCAGGGATTTTTACTTTTTTCACGGTTCGAAACCAATTCAATGTCCAGAGGAGAAAGCATGAAGAAATTTGTTGCTTGGCTGATCATCGCCTCGTTCTGCCTCATGCTGGTGGGATGCTATACGAACATCCATCAGGTCGGCAACGGCGCACAGGGCACCAACAAGGTGTCGAAGAAAGAATGGTACGTGCTGTTCGGTCTGGTTCCGATTATCGAAGCGGATTCGAATCAGATGGCCGCCGGAGCTACCGATTACACGATCAAGACTCAGCATGACGTGGTGGATGTCATTATCATGCTGCTCATCGGCAATGCCATTATTTCTTCGCGAACAGTATCGGTCACAAAGTAGCTTATTGCTACCGGGTTTTACACAAGCGCCGCTGTCCGGCTTCGGATTGCGGCGCTTTATTTATGATTTCTCTTCATCCCTCATCCTTCTCCCGCTGGCACCCTCCTTGCACTTGGCAATCCTGAGTATCATAAAATCCGCCGGTCTGAGGCAAGTCAACCAAATTGAGCTATTTAAAAGACACAATCCCGGCTCCGGGGTTGCCGATTGTGCCGCATCAGGCAGGTACGGACGAACTCTGCCGGATCCTGCTGCTCTCGCAGGAAACGCCTTGGTGTACGGAATTCAAGGCTTTAATACGGCACCTTGGGATGCGGCTCAAAAGGCTTGATAGTCCGGTAGATGCGTTGGTTCATTTCCACGAATTTGATCCACATATTTTCGTGGTTAATGCCTTCAATGGTGATGATTTATCGCTGACCGACTTGTGCGATGCGCTGCGCATCCCGCGGCTGCTCAGGCCGTTGGCCCTGCTGGTTACCGACGGAGTGCCGATTCCTCCGGGGGAGGACTTGGCTGAACTGGGAGTGGATGAAGTTTTTAATACCGGTCATTCCCTGGATGACTACTCCACGACGCTGATTCAGCATTTTCGGCTGACGGTGGCGCAGCGGCGGGTTTTGGATCGGGAGCGGGACATTCTGGACAGTTTGCCGGATGCCTTGATGGTGGTGGATGATGATCTGATTTTATGGAAAGTGAATCGCGCGTTTGCGCGGTTGTTCGGACTCGATAACGCGGAGCCTTTGCGGCGGCACTTGGGGCAGCCATTGACGGCGGTTTTGAGCGGAATCGTGAGCGGTTCAGCGGAATCCGGTGTCGGAGCTTCCTTGGTAACCGGCTTAGCGACAGCGCTTCGCAATGACCGGAAAAGCTTCGATTGCCGCGAGTTGATCGGGCAGAGTGAACGGTTTTTAGCGGGGCAAGTGACGCGTTTGGAAAGCAATCCGTCACACGCGCTGATTGCTTTGCGCGACGTGACCGATCAACAGCAGGCCGTCCTGCGGGAATCGCGCCGCGAACGATTGGCGACGATCGGCAATCTTTCGGTGGGGGTAGCGCACGAAATTCAAAATCCGAACACGTTCAGCCGCGTCAACGCGGCGAATCTGAAAGCCCTTTTTTCCGCGCTCAAGCCGCTGCTGGAAGAACGCGCCGGGGAAAAATCCGATTGGAAGGTCGGTACGTTGCCGCTGAAAACCGTGCTTGATAAGATTGACGAGGCGGTGTCGGGAGTGGAAATGGCCAGTCAGCGGATTGCCGCCGTGCTGGATACATTGAAGCGGTTCGGACAGACGAGCGGGGACTCGATCACGGACTGCAATGCGGCGGAAGCGGTGATGGAAGCGGTCATTTTAACCAAGCATGTGCTGCGCGAACACGCTCAACTGGCGGTGGATTTACCGCAGAATCTTCCCTTCGTGCGCGCCGCGACTTCCGAACTGGCGCAGGTATTTATCAATCTGATCGAGAATGCGTGCAACGCGTTCACGTTTCCCGGACCGCAGGCGCGGGGAGACGGGCCGGCGGAAATCCGCATTCACATGGAACGGATGGATGAACGGGAGTTGGTGATTGCCGTGACGGACAACGGCCCGGGCATCGAAGAAGAGCTTCAGGCGCAGATTTTTCGGCCTTACTTTACGACTCAAGAGCAGGGCGAGGGCACGGGACTCGGACTCTCGCTATCTTCGGATTTAATGCACCGTTTCGGCGGCGATTTGACCGTCCGCAGCCGCCGGGGTCAAGGTGCAAGTTTTCTGGTAACATTGCAGCGCGCGGACGCCCAATAGAGCTTACTTCCCAAGAGGTTCGTCATGGTTTTCAAACTCATCGTCGTGGATGATGAAGAACAGATTCTGCAGGCTCTGAGCACGTTTTTCGGTCTGCGCGGCTACGAAGTAATGACGACGTCCAATCCCGAGGAAGCGCTGGAACGGATGCGCATGGAAAAATTCCACGTGGCCTTGATTGACATCAACATGCCGCGCGTCACGGGAATCGAACTGCTCAAACAGATCAAGGAAGTGCGGCCCACGGTGCAGGTAATTATGATGACCGCCTATACCACGATCGAGAAAGCCATCGAATGCGTGGAACGGGGCGCGAGCGATTATCTGCTCAAGCCGTTTCAGGATTTGGAGGAATTGGCGGACATTGTCAAGATGGCGTCGGAACGCGTGCGCCGCTGGGAAGTAGTGGCTCGCGAGAGTCTGCGCAATCCAAAGGATGTGACGGCGCACCGGCTCAATCCGGGTGCTTAAGAATTTTCGGCTCGGCGGGAACGTGCAAACGCGGCGGCTTTCATGCCGCCCCGGTCGAAAGAACGAAAGCGGGCGAACAATTTGTTCGCCCGCTTGGTGTTTGGAAACTCAACTTTCCATTTATAAGCGTTTATCGCAAATTGGTTGCAAATCGTGTTGTAAAAAGGGGGAAGAGGAAAATCGGTTTCTCGAACGCCGAGCTTAAAAGGACTTCTGACTGGTGTTCACTTCGCATCCAGAGAGATATGAAAAACTGTGCCCTCTGAATGATGTTTCAACGGTATTATCATGGGTTCCGACGCTGTCTCCACCAATGGGATTTGGCTGCACTCGGAATGGTTACCGTAGGAGAAGTTGACGCGGATTGAGGTTGAGTGGAAAACTGACCTTGTTGCGATCCGGTTGTCTTCCCATGTGTCAGCTTGTTAGTATAGTACTTTCTATAATACAAACCGGTACCGGGGAATCCAAAAGACCAATAGCGTCTACCATCGGCACTTATCCCAGTTCTTAAACCAGGGACTCCCCAGCTCCACCCAACTCCTCTTTTAGACATATTCATTCGGCCTGGTCCGAAACGAATTGCCCGCCGAAATATCCACCCCATGTCTATGCCCTCGTGAATGCCTGGTTCACAACCATTTTCAGGTACAATGAGAATTTGTGGTGAGCGTACAATTCAATTTCACGCCTTAATCTCGCAATTGCATGTTGGCAATCCTGAACGGCTGTTGCAGCCACTTCTATCTCCTCCCGTTGTTCGGAAAGTCGCTTGGCTGCACGCTTTAAAACTTGTTCGCGCTCGACCTTGGCCTTCGACCTTGCTGTGCTTAGTCGCTCGGTAAGCGCTAATGCCTCCCTCTGGGCAGCACCTTCTAACTTCGTCAAGTCTCCACGCACTGCTACAATTGTACTTTCATGCTTTTCTCGAATTGCTATTTCATCAGTGCGATTAAGTTGTCGGGGGGCGCGAGCCTTGGCTTCTGATACGACATTTTCCCACCACTGCTGCAACTGTGCACACCGAGCTGGCCCTATTGAAGTAACATGTACCCACCTTCCATTTCTGTCTTGAATATACCCATCACCGTGATAGGGTCTCACGTTCATAATATCATATGCTGTTCGGAATCCGTTCGTCTGAAGCACAGTCACGAAGTGCGGACTCAAATATCTCCCACTGGCTAGAGTAATGGGCGTGTTGGATAACTCTTGATTCATGAAAACAGTAGATTGGGCAGCAAGATGATTCAGTAATTCACGCTGTTGGGTAGTCTCTAACGATTCAAGCTTCGTTTTGATCTCGCGCGTTCTCTGCTGATAAAGAGCATCAGCCTTCTTCTTTAAATCCTCCACAGTTAACTTTTCAATGCGTTCACGATCAATAATCTGTGCTTGCGCAGATTCATGTTCTTCCTTATATGTTCGCAGAGTCGTTTCCCAGAACTTTCTCTGTCCCAATATTTGCTTCATTTTGTCCTTCAACTGCCGCACTTCCATGTGAAGGCGATTGCGTGTGATCACCGCCTCATTCTTCGTATATGACTTTCTCAAGAGAGTGACTGCAAATACTATTATTATGGCACCGATACTCGTTGGTATAAAAGCGGGAAATCCAAAGACAATACAAACTGTTATTATGACGATAATGCCTATCACTACTCCCTGAAGGGCGTGGACAAGCGACGGAGGCGCTGGATCGAAACTCTTCGGCACTTTTTCAGGCAGATGTCCAATATACCACGGCTGAGATACAGGCTCAAGGGAAGTATTGGATGTCGCATCGATGAGTTTCTTGATGGACTCGAACTCCGCATCGAGATTGGCTGGAATCGGCACAGCGATGTAACGCCATGTTTGATCAAAAAGACTAAGATCAGGCACAGGAATATCTGTTACAGAGCTTTTACTAAGTACAGCCTTGAATAATGCACCAATTGAGTTACCTTGTGCGTCCTGCACTTCATCCAGAGAATCGAATACAGGGGCAAAAGGATCCATAAAGTCTTTTCGTCGAAACAGCATGCAATCATCGCCAGCGCCAAGCGCATCCCACAGATTTGGTGCGACTGACAAACTGATCAGAGATGTAAGTATCACCCAAGCAGAGAAGTTATCAAGATCGGGACCGAAGTCAGAAGCGCAGCGTTTGGGGTGCTGGTAGTTCGGGTGCCCAATCTCGTTACTTCGTAAGCCATGAAGCCCAGGAACGTACATGGCATCATAATCGACCAGCCTTAGTGTCCCATCGTCGCACACAAGGATGTTTCCATGTTGAAGGTCGCCGTGAGCAAATTGATGTTCTTTAAGTTGTCCCAACATTTCAGTGATCCGTCCTATCAGGGACCTGATCACCTGTGTATTCAATTTGTTTCGATTCACATACTTGTCAATTGAGGTGCCCTTCACCCAGTCCATTTTCAATACTGGATACCACGAACCCTTTATTCGTATTCCCTGCCTTAAGAAGTCAAAGCCGACCATGCAAGGCAGATTCGCCCGATTCAGCTCGCTTTGAATCACTTCGTATCGACGATATCTATCATCTTGTGGTGTAGTGAAGCACCGCAATGCGATCTGCCGTGTTGCCGTAGCCATTGGAAAGACAATAGCAAAATTCCCAGTTGCACACTTCGGCATACCGGGACGAAACCACTCAATCTTCGCGGTTTGAAGCTCGCAATCCGAAAACGCGGTCTTCACATTCTGAATGGCTTCAGAATAGTCATTTGGCGTAGGCCAGGCCATTATTCAAATGTGATTTTTATAAAAGTAGTGTCATCGTTCCGTATCGTGCGCTGCCGTCTTAACTCATTCACCCAATTTGCAAAACGTGTATTGCGATTTTTTACAGCGAAAAAAGGCGCAAGATGCCACGTCGGATCGTTATCAGATTCATAGCAACTCAAGAACCATTGCGATGCTGCGTCTGTTGCTAGGTAGATCTCTTCTCCCGGCTGTACATAAAATTCTCTTCTGCGGACAGAGGGAATCCCTGAGTGTTGCTCATCGGTGCGCTCCCGACTTGATACAAGCCACGGTCTAAATCCAAAATCAGACGCGTGTTCAACTGGGAAACTTGCCAGCATCTCGCCATTTCGCGTATGAAAAAGGCATGTATCTCCGTATGCAATACTATGAACCACGTACCCACCCTGTTCGTTCTCGCGGACGGTGATACCTAAGAAAGCTGCATACGAACCTTGTGACAAGGAAGGAATCTCATACCACTTAAGTGGGGGACCCTTCGCCGCTCGCTTCTCTTTATACATGGAAATAAAGCGCTCGTAACGACTCCGCGCGGCATCCCATGATACCGGCTCGCCTTCGTCAGGAATATCGGGATTATTGACGAAGCAATGACAGAGTATATTCGCCCACTGCTTGCTGAAGGCTCCTTCTGTGGCACCATCGGCAATGGCCAACGCTACACAGTTGTTTTCTGTCCGTAGCAGCTTGTCCGGATGAAAGGCATCTTCGTACTCATTTGGGTGGTTGCCTTGCTTTTGCACCCACAATTCTTGCATTCGCAACAGCATGGAATTCAACGAAGATTTGCCGCACGCGTGCCGATGTCAAGAGCCATGATTATCGCTTCGATATCAGCGTTGAACACAAAACCTCTCGGTACTTCTCCAACATTCAAGCCATAGGATGTTACAGCGTACTCCTTTGCGCGCATCGGCAATACGGACGACATCGAGAATAACGCCTTTGCGAATTGGTCAGGTAATCCAATATCGGAGTCTGGGAACATTATCCGTGATGCTGTACTAGACGAACAATGGAGATTGAACACGAGCGTTGTACCGTCGGCACATGACATCTGTCGAATTGAATCTACTGTCGACGAGGGATCCCCGTCAGTAGGTTCGCCGTCCGATAGATTAACGACAACAGGTGGAAAGGAGTTCGAATGTGCAGAGATCCAATCTTGAACAAGGACTTTTGCCTTAGCAAACGCTTGAGTCATAGGTGTCCCATTGTTTGCGGTAGGTTCAACCCATACCGGAAGTTGAATCTTGCGATCCACTAAACCACCTGCACCGTCATCTTCTTTCTTAACGCGATCCTCAACGCGAAGCGGATTATCCGCGATTTGGCTGATGGGAACAAGATCGCGACCTGCCAAACTACCTTTTAGTGCAGAGCCAACACTCGCACCGTAACCGATAACTGCAACATAAAAATAATCTCGAACCTCTTCTGTTCGGGCACACCGTAACACAAGGCTTTGCAACAAGCGATTTAGACTGTCCGCGACCTTCTGTGCTTTACTCAGGCCAGCTCCAGGATCACCACCAAATGAATCAGCCATCGAACCCGATTGATCAAGCAAGAAAATGAAGCATGAAGGGTTGGAACGGCTTATTTCAGCTTCGTAAGGCATTTGAGATTCCTCCTATATGAAGTATGTTACAGTTTGTTTGTAGAACGCAGAACGGCGAGTTGTGTCATGCATTCAGTTGATATTGAGTTCTGGATCAATCAGCCAATGTCCCCTAATTTCCTGAATCGGTTTGCGCTGACCAGTTCCGCCGCCGTTTGGCCTGTCGCGGCACAGATCATCTTATTCTGCACCGTGGCGAAGAAACCCTGCACCTGCTGATCGTCCGGATCATAGTCCGAAGCCAGCGCAAAGATATTTCGAATCTGCCGGTAAACCCGTGCCTCACTGGCTCGAATATCGCGGATGCGCGCGAGTAGTTCATCAAAGTAGTCTGTAAGCCCTCGCGCACCCTTTAAACGTTCATCGTCTATCGTAAAGCCCTTGACGATGTATTCGCTCAAGCGCGCTGTTGCCCACTGGCGGAATTGCGTCGCAATCGCCGACTTCACCCGATACCCCACCGCGATGATCATGTCGAGATTGTAATGATCGAGTTGGCGCGAGACCTGCCGATTTCCCTCAATTTGAACTATTAAGTATTTCTTAATAGTTGCCTCCGGCTGGAGCTCTCCCTCGTCATAAATCGCTGATATATGCTGGTTTATATTGGGCACCGACGTATGGAATAGCTCCGCCATCATGCGTTGAGTCAGCCAAACCGTCTCGTTTTCAAGACGGACTTCAATCCGCGTTTGGCCGTCCTCGGTTTGGTAGAGGATGACCTCGGAACGGTTGTCAGGCGGCTTGTTATTTGGTTCCTTCATATCACTACGCGCTTAACTCAACAGGGCGGTTATGGGGAGCCGCCCGTATAGAATGATGAATCCGATGGCGGCTAAATAATAGGTGCGCACTGCCGTGCGGCGCTACAGCAAGAATACATTTTCAGCTTTCCGCTTTCAGATTTCAGCTTTTATTTCACACCGTACTGTTTTTCCATCCAAACTTTGTAGTCGGCCTGCTTTTGCTTGATGGCCCGCCACCAGTCTTCGTGCTTCACATACCAATCCACGGTTTTTTTCAAACCCGCCACAAAATCGTGCCGCGGCTGCCAGCCCAGCGCGCGGACTTTTGCCGTGTCCACCGCGTAGCGGCGGTCGTGGCCGGGGCGGTCTTTCACGTACGTGATCAGATCATCGCCCTTGCCCAAGAGTTTCAGGATTCCCGTGGTCACGTCCATGTTGAACTCTTCGTTGCCCGCGCCCACGTTGTAGATTTCGCCGAGCACGCCTTTGGTCAGGACGAGATCCAGCGCCTCGCATTGGTCTTCCACATACAGCCAGTCGCGCACCTGCTTGCCGTCGCCGTACACCGGAACCGGTTTGTTCTCTATCAGATTCGTTGTGAACAGCGGAATCAGTTTTTCGGGATATTGGAACGGCCCATAGTTGTTGGAGGAGCGCGTAACCAAGACGGGCAGATTGTAGGTCACGAAATACGAGCGCGCCAAAAGTTCGCCGCCCGCTTTGGAGGCGGAGTAGGGCGAGGACGGATTCAGGCGGTCGGTTTCCTTGAAGTGGCCCTTATCAATTGAGCCGTAGACTTCATCGGTGGAGATGTGCAGGAAGCGCTGCACGTTTTGCCGCCGCGCTTCTTCGCACATCACGAACACGCCGTGCACGTCGGTATCCACGAACACACCGCCCTCGTGAATCGAGCGATCCACGTGCGTTTCGGCCGCGAAGTTCACCACCGCATCGCAGCCTTTCATGGCCTTAGCTACGTCGTCCGCGCTGCGGATGTCGCCCTTGACAAAGGTGTAGCGCGAATCTTTTTCAAGATCGCGCAGATTGTCGAGATTGCCCGCGTAGGTGAGCGCATCGAGATTCACGATCTCGAGCTGCGGATACTTCGCGAGCATCCAGTGAATGAAGTTGGAGCCGATAAACCCGGCCCCTCCGGTGACAAGAAGACGGTTCATGTTATCCTTTAGTCACTATAAATGCATTTCAGAATGTCATCCAATTCGCGAGACTAGCCCACACCCTCCCGGGTGCGGGATGACGCCTATTCGATTTTATCCTTTTTAAGGAGATTATGTCTCGCGCAAAGCAATTGAATATTATTTGCAGTCAACGATGATCCACCTTTTGAATATGGGATAATGTGGTCAAAGTGCAAATTATCCGTGGCTCCACATTCAACGCACCGTCCCTTGTCTCTTTTCCACACTTCCATTTTCACTTGCGATGGGATGATTCTATTCTGCTCAATATTCATTCTCTGTTTGGAATGGCCAACGCTCTTATCACAAAGTTCAAGAATGAATTTGAAGACTTTGCGATTACCTGATTTCTCCATCCATGAGTCCGTGAGACGAAACTTGCCGTTATCCGACCAGACGCCGTTGAAGAGCTTCTGGTAAACTTGAACGATTTCTGCAGACTTTTGGCCTTGTTTATATGCTTGCGCTGCTTGGTGAAAGAGACCATTCTGGGTCAACGAGCCAGACGGATTGTATTCAGGTTGATCTACAGTTTTAGGATCGGGCGAGTTTGCCGTCTTTGGTATATCATGTCCCTCATAGATTAATATTAGGCCATTTGAATCAACACGATCGCTATATGGAGCATTATGCCTGAGACTCATTAAGACCACACTGTGCCGTCCACTCAAACGATAATTCATGCCGCGCTGCAAGGTTTGTACTTCCTCCCGGTCGCACATCTCGCGATATGATATTATCTCATTGTCAGCTTTCATCATGATAATATCACCATTGCGACTCGGGAGAGTCACAACGGCGAAGCCTTTATTCCACTTCCGCTGTGACGTAATAAAACCGCTTGTCGGCGGAGAGCGGGGCGGTCCATGATGCGCCGTTGAATGTACCGCTGACATCCAGAGAATACGGGCCGTCCAAATCAGCGGCATAATAGACGGTGTAGGATACGGCGCCGGGGAAGGCGCTCCACGTCAGTGTGATATTGTCGCCGTCGGTGGTGACGATCAAATTCTCCACCTTCTCCGGATCGGGATTCCAGCCGGAAAGCCTAGCCATCATCCACCAGAAGGCGCGCGCCTTGCGGTTGCAGTTTAAGGATTGTGAATGCGCGCAGCTGCAGGTGAGGCAGAGCGGGTCGCCGGGATGCTCCGCGCACCACTGTTGCGCCCAATTGCCGCCGGAGTAATCGCAGTTGTCGTTCGCGCCCAGATTCAGGAAATAATCCCCGTCGGGATCGTAGCTTTCGATGTCCGCGAAATCGAACAGCACTTTATTGTTGGCGTGGCAGAACGCGCGGATCTGTTCGTTGCGCAGGTTGAGCGTACCGCCCTCGCCGCTGCCGTCGAGGTGGCCGGTCATGTAGACGAACGTGACGTTGGGAAATTCGCGCTCCAAACTGTCCATCAGCGTCAGATATATCGTAATGTTTTCAGCAGATGTGGCAGCCTGTCCGCACCACGACCACATCACCACATTGCGGAAGTGCGGATAAATCACATAGGCTCCGTCGCTATTGGATAGCATAACACGTGTTCGCACCGACCACGTGACGCGGTCGGGAGCGCCGAGGTCGCCAGCCGGAATATAATCCCACAGCGAGAGTTCATCGTCGGGAGCGGGGCTGCCGCTGCCGTAGCGGTAATGCGAATTATCGTTGTACCAATCATAGAGCGTGTCCAGACCGACCAACACGTTCATGCCGCTGACAATCTGGCTGCCGTGCGAGGTGTGGCCATAGGTGACGCGGCAGCAGTCGCGCGAGGCGATGATATATTGCGTTGGAACGAGGCTGAGATCGCAGCAGGTATGATCAATAATCAGCGGCTGTGCTAAAACGGCGGAGGAAGCGAGAAGCAGTGCGCTGAAAAGTGTCAGAGAGGCTAAGAAAGATTTCATGGTGTAATCATCCGGTTATTGTTTTTGCGCTTCCACGGCAATCGTGCGGCAGAAGTAGCGGGGAGAAACGTGCGCGAGCCACTCGGGCGAGGCTTCACAGCCGGAGCGAACGGTCATGTTGAAATTGCATTCTTTCAACATCTTATCGAGAAAGCGATGCGTGAAGACGCTCATGTGGCGCGGATCGGAGGCGGGGCCGGGCATCTTACCGCGTATGAGCTGCCCGAGATATTCGATAAACTGCAGATTCGGAACGGTCAAAATAAGGTAGCCTTGCGGCCTCAGAACGCGGTGAATTTCCCGCAAGGCGTTTTGCGGAAAGACAAAATGTTCGAGGACTTCTAAACACGTCACAAAATCGAACGATTGATCTTCGAAGGGAAGTCCTTCACGGTCTATGTCGTTAACGATTCCTTCATCGAGTGCTTTCCCCGCCGCTTCCAAAGCATTGGGAGCGAAGTCCGTTCCGGTGATGTGCACATCGCCGAGTAAAGGACGGGCGATCTTCGGTAAAAAACCGTTGCCGGTGCCGATGTCCAGCCAGCGGCGCGGCCGCCGCTCGACCAGCCGTTCGCGGGCGAATTTAAAGCGGCCGCGCAATTGGTACGTATGCGCGCGCGCTTCCAGCCGGTCATCCCAGCTCTGAGAGTTCAGTTCTTTGAGTTGCGGCATGCAGTTCCGGAAACAGTTTTTTCCACTTGGCGCCGCGCCGACGCCATAAAAGATACGCGCGTTCGCCGGGCCCGACCAAATACACGGCGTCAATCGGCTGATGAATCAAATGTCCGAGGCGGCTTTTTACGACTTGCGACAGATGCAAGAGGTCGGTTGCCGATGAGGAAAATTTCAAACTTGAAGGATGCGCCAGCGTGACCAGAAGCCCCAACGGAAAGTCGGTCGGCTTGCTTCCGTACTTTTTGATTTTGCGCCGTACCGCTTCGATAACGCGCCGCTCCAGTTTCGCCTGCGCAGTCAGTTCACCGTCGTCTTCATCGCCGTTGCGGTTGGATTTTTTCACGACATCTTCTGGCCGCAAGGGAGAAGTAATTTCAAAACCCACGCGGTCGTGCGCGCGCAGCACCAAGACGTCCGGCCAATGATCCCCGTCGGGCGGAGTCAGCCGCTGATAGTAGGCCGGTCCGAAAAGGAGTCCCACGGCGGCGGCGAACCAATCCCACGTTCGCCGTTCGATATCGTCGTTGGATAGGCCGTTCGACAGGCCGTTGCGTATGTCAGGTTCGGGGTCGGGCATGGGAGGAAAAAGCTGAAAGCTGAAAGAAGAATTATATCCGCTTTCCGCTTTCAGATTTCAGCTTTACTTGTATTGTATTTCCCAATTGTACGGAATACTCGGATCGTCCCAGGCGGCGCGATGCTCGTCGGGATTTTTGTAGTCGTAGAGTCCGGTCGGGCAGTTCACCACCACCGATTCCGATTCGGAGATGCACTTCCAGCCGTGGTACACTCCCGCCGGAATTTGAATGAGCATCGGGTTGTGCTCGCCCACAAAGAATTCCTGCACCTGTCCGAAAGTGGGCGAATCCTGCCTGCCGTCGTAGAGCACGACCTTGACCATGCCCTTCACGCAGGTCATCTGGTCGGTCTGCTTTTTGTGGAAGTGCCAGGCTTTGACCACGCCCGGATAGTTGGTGGTCATGTACACCTGCGCGATGGGGAGATAGAACTCCCAATCCGTGCGCAGGATTTCCAGCAGCCGTCCCCGTTCATCGGGAATCAGCCGCAGTTTGTGTGTAACAACGCCGTGAATCATTTGCTTTCCTTGTATGCTTTATGTCATTCCGGACACCGCGTCTTCGCGGGCGTCCGGAATCTCTCTCGAATCAATGTCCTAACTAGTGGCGGTCTCTGACCGCCTTCTCATCTCGCACTGCCGTGCGCGGCTACGGTCTTTCCCCCAAATATTTCTTCAGCCCCTCTTCCCACGTCGGCATGCGGTTGCCGAGCGTGTTCTCGTAGAGGCGCGGGGAAAGGCGCGAATTCTTGGGGCGCGGCGCGGGACGCGGAAACTCTTCGGTCGTGCAGGGCATAACGCGCGTTTTCAAGCCGGTAAGTTCTACGATCTTTTTAGCGAACTCAAACCATGTGGTGAAGCCGCGATTCGTGATGTGGTATGTGCCGTACGCACCGTTCTCGGAAAGGCGGATGAGTTCTGGCACGAGATCGTTCACAAAGGTCGGGCTGCCGTGCTGATCGTTTACGACTTTCAATTCATCGCGCTCTTTGGCAAGCTTTAAAATCGTTTCCACGAAGTTCGTGCCGCCGTGGCCGCACAGCCAGGAAATACGCACGATGAAATGTTTCGCGCACAAATCGCGCACAAAACATTCGCCCGCCCACTTGGATTTGCCGTACACGGACATCGGATTGGCCGCATCCCACTCGTCATAGGGCAGCGGGTGCGGTTTCGCGCTGTCGAAAATGTAGTCGGTGGAAAGGTACATCAGCGGCACATCGAGCTTCTGCGCGGCCAAACACACGTTCTGCGTGCCCGTGGCATTCACGAGGTAAGCCATGTCTGCTTCGCTTTCGCAGCGGTCCACGGCCGTAAAGGCGGCGGCGTGCAGAATAAAATCCGGCTTGGCATCGAACACGGCCGTCTCGGTCTGCTTGCGATTCGTGATGTCACATTCGGGCAGATCAACGCCGATGACTTCTTTGCCAAGTTCGCGCGAGACGTGAAAAAGTTCGCGCCCGAGCATGCCTTTATGTCCAGTGAGAAGAATGCGGTTCATAAATTCTCAATTCACTATTTGCGGTCTCCGACCGTCGTTTCTGCTCGCCGAGCGGTGGTCGCTGACCCCGCCGGAATCTTCATTGCTGCCTTCGATCACCGCAAAGTGCGTCGCGAGTGGGTACCTTCACTCCTCGCGCGATTCTGGATTCCGGGCATGTCCGCGAAGCGAGATCTCGTCTTCAACGGACAAGGATGCATGCCTCGGCGAAAAGGACACAGCAAGCTGTGTCACTACAACATCTCGGATTCCGGGCAGATCAGGGGATCTGCCTCGGCGGAAGATTCCGGGCGGGTGACACACCCGCCACGGCGATCCAATAACAATGATTAGGCGGCGGGTTCCATCCCGCCGATCAACCGGCACGACAGAGCATGCCGGCTAATCGGATGGTACGGACTACAGCCAATGATCCTTCAGCTTCGGATCTACCTTCTCGGCCACGAGGCGGGAAGCGCGATAGAGCGAGGGGAACGTGCCCGCATCCGTCCACCAGCCTTCGATCACTTCGGCGGACAGCTTGCCCATGCGCAGATAGGCGTTGTTCACATCGGTGATTTCGAGTTCGCCGCGCTGTGAAGGCCGCAAGTTCTGGATAATATCGTAAACCTGCGCATCGTACATATACACGCCGATCACCGCCAAATCCGATTTGGGCCGCTTGGGTTTTTC